>Ga0222714_10005703_pt1 | contig 11764 bp, 14 predicted proteins | sample C33_3DmetaG_FD_165048 | JGI IMG/M metagenome (GOLD analysis project Ga0222714, IMG submission 165048) | Estuarine water microbial communities from San Francisco Bay, California, United States - C33_3D | ecosystem: Environmental > Aquatic > Marine > Unclassified | place: USA: California... | reverse complement strand
CAATTTGAGAGGCTTTGGTAATTTGTTTATCTTGTATTAATTGAAAGACTTTTTCTGAATTAAAACTTTTTAATGGATAAGGAATAGAAATAAGTTCTTTATCTGCTTCAATCATTTTAATAATAGACTTAGGTTGAAAATCTATATCCGAATCAATAAACAACATATGAGTCATACCACTATCTAAAAAAGCAGCAACACATAAATTTCTTCCTTGAGTCACTAAAGAAGATTTCATTAATTGAAAAGAAACTTTGATCTTATGTAAAAAACAATATTTTTGAAATTCTAATAATGCTTGCGTATAATGTATAGATACTTCTGAATGAACAGGAGTACATACCATAATAGAGTATTCTTTTTCTGTAGTGGTAGTATTAAACCAAATAGGTTTACTTGCGTCTTGCATGCAAAGCTCCTGTTAAAAAACTAGTCCACTCATGAGCTTTTTTATCCCAATTATAAAACCTTTGGTAAAATTTTTGTTGCTCTTGTAAATGTTCTTGAATATGAGGTTCATGTAAATAATTAGCTGCTGCTTCTATAGCATAAGCAAAAGATTGTGCAAGTTTTTTGTAATCACTTACATAGTTTACATAGACTGGCCATTCAGCACATGTTTCAAATAAAGCACCGTGGTTCGTGGTCACTACATGTAGACCCGCGGACATCGCCTCTACAGCAGAGATACAAAACGTTTCTTCCCATATATTAGGGTAAGCAAATATTTGATAATCTTGGATATGCTCTAAGATATATTCATTCGGTTTATATCCTATATAATTTACATTAGGTAACTGTCTTGCTTGCTCATATAATTCTGTATACTGATGGTCATTAGCTTTTTTAAAATCAGATCCATAGACATCACAACTACTATAAACATCTAGTGTGATTAAAGGATTTTTAATCAATTGCATCGCTGCAAGAATCACGTTTAAACCTCTCCAAGGAGTGGGATGATAAATTAATTTGATCGGGTCACCTTTTTTATAAGGTTTAAAGGTAGGGAAGTTAGTACAACCATTCTTAATAACCATAGAACGATCTTCTGGTATTTTAAAATAATATCTAAACTTTTCGTAATTCCAATGTGAATTAAATACATACCAATCATATTCCTTATGCCGTTCTGGATTACCAAAAAACTCTTGTAAATTAGGTTGATCATAAGAATTCTTTTGCCAAAGAATATTAATTTTATTAGGGTCTAAAGGTACTTTACCAGGAATAGAAGTACATATTTGAAAGTTATCTAATAACTTAGCATCTACTCTACTTCGTAGAAACTCAAATTGGAGTTCTGTTCCTCCTCTAGGTTGCATAAATTATTTTGTTTCGCCAAATAAACTTAAATGAGCTACCGTTACAGCAACATCTTTAGCAATATCTTCTTGTTTCGTAGAAGTATTAGGATCTTGTACATCTGCTAACGCTTCTGCTTCAGAAGCATACACAGTTCCTGTAATTTTATTTTTAATAGTTACTTTAGTAGGACATTTAATAATAGGTACTTCTTTACCGTCTATAATTTCATAACCTTTTATATATTGGTCTTCTAATTTTAAATCATCAGTCATAGGTTTTATATAATCTTTTTATACACGTTTGTCTAGTCTAATTTGGGTGACCTTGTCCACGTTCTGATTTTTTCTTTCCTTTATGTTGTTTACTATGCCTTCCAGGTCTTTTTATTCTATTACGTTTAATAATTTCACTTACACCTAATTTAGATTTTTTAGCCATTTTGATCTGACCTATTCATTTCTAAAATAGACACTACTCCAGACACTGTAGTAGTAGTATTACATTGTAAACGTAAAGAATCGCTTTCTTCTAGTACTACAGGTCCTGTTGCTAAATTGCAAATAGTAGGTCCTGAGATAGAAGCATAAGCTATTTGATAAACAGTAGATACTGAAGCATCATTAATACTAGCTTGTAATATTTTTGATCCACCTTCATTGGTAATTTGTATATTTTGAATAATTGCTCTTGAATTAGATGGACAACTATATACTGTCACAGCGGCAGTAGTATTTGGATCATAGAATGCGTTTTTATAAAAATTTGCCATTATGTTAAATCATACCATTTTAATAAACCAGACACATCTCCATTTGCTGAACCCGTCCTTACGGCTAAAGTTAAAGTATCAGATGTTCCACTTATTGTTTGTCCTAATTGATTTGCAAAAACAAATCCATCTCCAATAGAAAAAGGATTGGTCTTGCCTCCTAAATAACCTCCTGCAATTCTTGTTCCTGTTGCAGTTAAATCAACAGTTGTTAAATCATACTCTACATTATCAGAATAACTTGTATAAGAAAACGCTGAAGATGGAGTTGCATTTAGAAATAAACCAAACTCAAAATCATTATTTGAAATGTTAAGTATATCTAATCCAGAAGGAACAATAACAGCATAAGGCCTACCTGATTTAATTCTAATGGTTACAATGTTGTAATAAGTATTTACTGTGGTTAAGTTAACACCAGCATTAATTTGAGAAGTTCCAATCATTTGTCTTATACCTTCTGGTGCATAACCTCCTTCAATGATTGCTGTAGAACAAACTTGTTGTAATGTTGCATTACCAGATATAGTTCCTGTAGTTTCAATTTCATATCGTATAGGTAAGTTTGCAGTTTGCATGTAAACGGTTGTTAAATCATTTGCATTGTAAAAGGTATGTGCGGTAATAAATTTACCATCAATAACAAATCCAACTCTAACTGCTCCCATTCCTAACCATTCATAATCGGTAAATAGAATACAAGCTTTATCTACATTTAAACTATAACCACTTGCACCTGTGCCATCTAACTTATCTCCGTTCCAAGCAGATTGAGATATTTCAGTGTCTACCGCAGATCCCGTTACATACGTACGTCTTACAATTTTAAGTGTTATACCATCTGCCATAAAAAATATTCCATTATTAGCATCAAAGGTTCCTACTTTTTGTTTTAAATCTTCTTCAGGGGTTTGCATAACAAATGTGTTTAATATCAATAATGATTTACCTGGTTGATAAGACATGACTCTTTTGGATTGTCTTATGACTTTATCACCACTGGCTGTAGTTACATTTAAATTAACGGTAGATTTATTCGCTGTATAAGTAACTGTTCCATTATTAGTTAATGCTTCATCAAAGAGAGTATTCTTTGACATTATGTTTTTAGAATCAAAGATAGTTAAAGGATTAGATACTCTTAATCTTCCAAACGCATCATAAGCAGTAGATCCATCTCCACCACCTATTACTATAGGTTCTACATTGACATTATTACAAGACATTAGCATTTACTCCCTGGTATCATATACCAAGTTAATCGTTCTAATTCTTGTTTTAATTCTTCTTGAAAAGAAAAATTTAATTGATTCTTAATTGTATCTAAAGCAGCTACAATTTGTCTTTGGTTTTCTACTTGGTATTCTACTTTTGGTTCTGGTATATATGCTGTAATTTTTGCCATTATCTTCTACCGTCTGGTTGAAAATCAAATCTAAATAATCCTAATCTCCAATTTTCATTAACTGCTGTATTTTCAATTTTAAGTGCTGCTAATCTAGCTCTTATTCTTGTGTCTACTTTAGTGGTATTAGCATCTATTGTAAATGACGTAGGAACTGCTGTGTTAGATGGGTAATCTCTTAAACTTAATGTTATTTTAGCATTACCATCTAATACTTTAAAATCAGGTATAAATCTTCTCATTTTAATAAAGTATTCTCCTCCATTACCATCTACATCTAAATCAAAATCTCCTGATTCAATATAGGCTGGAATAGCTGTAATAGCACCATTGTAAGCTACTTCATTGACTCCTGTTTCTTGTGCATAATAAACACTAGATCCTTGAGAAGCACTAATTCCATTTACAACAGGATAGGTAGGTGTACTATTAGAAGTAAATTTAGTAGCGTATGGCTTATCAAAAATAACTTTATCTGTATAAGAAGTTCTTGCTAAAGATCCTGTCGTCCATACTTGTTCTTGGTAATTATAGCACACCATTCTATCTACAAAGTTAGATGTAGCGCTAGGATAAAACCATATAATTTCTGAAAATAAACTATTATGTGCGGCATATACTTGTTGGCCAGCATTATAATTAATACCAGGAGATCCGTTTAATGTTTTGAAGACAAAGTCTTCTACCAAGCATGGTAATTTTTTAACAGATCCATCATAGAAGAAAAACCCTCCTTCATCACTCATCCAGTATACATTGGTATCTACAAACACAGATGCATTTTGTCCAATACACCCACAGTTAGATCCTACTTGTCTAATAGAAAATGTAAAAGGAGTTCCTATAAATTGCATAATATAAGCTGCTGAATCAGTAGCTATAAAAGTATAATCTTTACCTTTAGAAGCCGCCCTAATTTCTGTACCAGAGTCAATTCTAAAAGTTCCAGCTGTATTTACCGAAGTAGGTTCATATACATTAATGTTTTCTTGGTCAGAAAAACGAATAAACATTTTATCTTGAGTAGCAGGATTTCCAATAGTTGTTTCGGTTCCCAATAACACTAAATGCCTATCCCTATCTGATACAATAGACATATAGGATTTAGTAGGACATCCTGAGATAGTAACTGCTCTTTGAGTTAAAGCTGTCGGGCTACCAGCAATAGGAGTCCATTGAAAAGATCTTCCATTATGTACGGTTGCAATTAATATTTGACCATAATTATCTAAAGACCATATACCTGGATCTAATAAAGCATTAGCAGTGGTTCTTGGTGTACCCCAAGTAGAAGCACCCCATCGTCCTGCACCCCATCCATAAGCAGGTGTTTGTAACAAAGGACCGATTGCAATATAAGGTAAAGGATCTAATGTTCCGTCATTCGTGGCTCCTGTACCTGTTTCCGCTGTAGGCATGGTAATAGTAAATGTAGTGGTAGTCGGAATCGTTTTTACTTCAAATAATACATCATCAAAATCAGTTGCTGTATAATCAGTATCAGGAGAAGTAAAAGAGCCTGCATTATCAAAAGTAACAATATCTCCAATCTCTAAGTTGTGAGTACCTGTAGTAGTAATGGTTACTGTAGTGGATCCGTTTGTAGTAGTAATATCTGCTCCTGTTTGCTGTCTATCTGGATCAATAGGTGTAATATCATAAAAATCTCCAGAGTAATAAATATATAAACAACGATTGGTTCCTATAGCTGCATATTTTCTACCATCTAAATCTGCAAACGTATGTTGAGCACGTGCTGCTCCAATGATACTGTTTTGTTCTATTTGTAGCCAACCACCTATTTTTTCAGGTTGACCATAACGAAAACGTACATTATCCCCATCTACCCATACATTTTCTGCTTGGGTATCTGTTATTTGTTTATTAAAACCTGGTTGAAATGGGATCTTTGTTAATGCCATAACGACATTTTAAACTATATATAGCGTTTAGTATAGCTTACTTGATACCAGAAGGTAAGCCTAACATGGCTCTTTTATCAAATTTATTTTGTTCAGCAAACTGCCCATTCCTATGATTATAATGTAAGAATACTTGACCACAAAGATTGCCTTGAAACTCTTCTCTCCAATGCTCTAATTCGCATCCAGAATAGACTAACATATCTCCTGGTGCCAAATCTACTTTAACACCTTCTGGTGCATTCGGTTTCATGATATTTTTATATTCATCAATTACATTATTAGATCCTGTTGGGTCAATAAAAATAGGCCATGGATCTCCACCTAAATTAAGCGTAGTAGATATTTCACAACTAGGTCTATCTTTATGTCTCTTTAAAATAGATCCTTTCTCGTACACGCGCGCGTAAGAATAAGTGGGAACTAAATCTAATTTTGTTTGTTCCATCATAATAGGTAATACTTTGACTAATAAAGTTTCCATAACAAAATCGGCATAATGTGAATAGACATTAGGTACTTGCTGATCTTTCCAAGTTCCTAGTAATGGAGACTCTGCTACAATGTTATTGTCATACATAAATTTAACTGCATCTCTTTTAAGAAGAAAATAGTTAAAACAAAAATTAGCTAGTTCATAAGGAATAGCATTTTTGATTACTTGGTATTTATTAATTTGAAAACTCATGTGATCATACAACGTTGCATGAAATTAAAACTCACTGAAATTCTAATATCATTAGATTGATTTGGATCCACACAGTGATTCAGCCATGATGGAAACATAATCAATCTTCCAGCAACTGGTTCAAAATGAACTTCTCTCCAAAGGTATGATTCTAATGGTCCTTCTTTTCTTCTTGGCATAGACATTAAAGATACAGACTTTGGATCTTCTACTTTTAAATGTCCACAATTTTGTGGAGTCTTAACATAATAAACTCCAGACCATAATGAATTAGGATGTATATGGGGTCTATTATATCCACCTGGAGGATTAATGTTTGCCCACATATTACCCAAAAATGGTTCTGAATCTAAATTTTGATCTTTGTAAATATGGAATTGTGCTTGGAATAATAAGTCTACGAGTTCTTTATATTCTGGTTTTGTATGCATATCATCAGTTGAATGCCAACCATTCATATTAGTTCTTGTCAAACCTTTATCTTGATTAGACCAATTAATAATATTCTGTTCTAATTTAGAGTTGAATTCTTGTGATCCAACGTCTTTAACATAAATAGGTGTTGCAAAATATAATTCTCGGTTCATTTAAATGGAGTTCCTCCAAACCACATAACAAGTGATTTTCTTGTACCTTTAGTTATTGGTATTACTCTGTGTCTAATAAAAGATGCAAAGAATATAGCTTGTCCTTGTTTAGGTCTTGCAATCTTTCCATCTGACATAAGTTCAAGTCCTCCACCTTCAAATTCATTATCAGGAGACAATAAGCAAGTCATAGATATTTTTCTAACTGGTGGTTCATTTGCACAATTAACATCTGAATCTATATGCCAATCATAAAATCCACCTTCTGGATATTCTGTATATTGAGCAGGTTCTGTAATTTGCATTCCTTCAAATCCAAAATGATTTCTATTTGTTTGATGCATGATACGTTCTAATGTTGCATACATTTCAGGCATCTTATTAAATGGAATCCAACTAATATGAGATGTTCTAGTTTTAGTATCTACAACACCTTTAGCACCACCACCTACTTGACCATCTTCTTTAGGTTCTGCTCTACCTGCATTTATAATTAACTGACATTGTTCTGGTGTAAATAATGGAGTTGTTGTTTCTACGATTAAAGATTTCCAGCGTGGCTCGGTTATAATCATTGTGCTCCTCTATTTTGTATTGGGTTATATAATACATCGCAGTTAGCTGCTAATGTTCTTCTAGTCTCATTTGTTCCATTGAATGGATATACACAATGTCTCATATCATATGGAAATATATAAAAGTCTCTTAATTTCATAGGTGGTTCATAATCTACTTTTGCAAACTGACCATTCGCTGCACCTAATATTTGAAGTTTTCCATTTTGAGGAGCTTCTGATGCAGAATATTCCACACCATAAGTATTTGGTAATTTTAAAATCATAACTGAAGATAAACCCGTGAATAAATTTCCCTGATGAACGTGCACAGGATTATATTCATGTTCTTTCATTTCATTGACCCAAATAGAATTTAAATGAGTTTGATATTGTCTAATATGATTAAATTCTAAATAATGATGAAACATTTGCATAAACCAATCTAAAACATTTCTTGGTAATTCATTATGTCTTTTCATTTTAGATTCATCTTCTCCATCATAAAATAAAGAATGTTCATCTTTAATCTTACCTACCAATTGTTTATTTGCAGGATTGAGTTGCTGAAACTTTTGTTCGTACGTTTGATTAATGCTTGTGAAAATATCTAAAGGAGTCTCATATCGTAGGATAGATTGTCCTAAAAATGTGAAATTGAAATTCATTATCTTTCTTTATTTTGATTCTTTCCCGTATTGTAATTGTTCTTTTTTATCTGTTCCAAGTTGTTTCTCTTTCTTAATTCTGTCTATTGTATCTACTTGTGAAAGTACATTGAATACTTCAGCTTGTGATGAACCTGGTGTAATGGAGTTTTTCTTATGATCCATGATCTGTGCTAAAGATTCAAATTGATGCGTATTAACATTTTTAGTGTCAAAGGAACCATCATCATATTCTGCTTTAAATTTAGACCATAGTTTTATTTCTCTTAATCTATCTTTTGCAACCAGTTCCATATTTGCTTTACCATAAATCTTTTCATCTAAATCTATTTGATATAATTCTCTTTTGTATTCATCAGTTTCTGTTTCTAATTTCTTTTGTAATTGTTTAATCTTTGCTTCATTACGTCTATAATCAAATGATAATGACATTAAATTTTCTAAAAATACATTCTGTTCTCTAACACATTGCCAGTATTTAGAAGCTTTTGTTGGATAACGACCATCATCTAACACAGCAACTTTCATTTCTGTTTCAGTTCTGAATATTTGTTTTTTAGTCCAAGTATCACGAAGTTCTTCAACCATTCCTTTAAATGATTTTAGATCTTCAGTCTCTAATAGATTATTTAAGTGTGCTTCTTCTTGTTGTATTAAGCTCTTAATATTTCTCTTCTCTGTCATTAGAGATGATATAAGCTTTTATTATGATGTTGTCAAGGTTTTGGAATTAGCTGTTTGAGATTCACCAGTCCATTCTTCTGTAGCATTTGTAGGTGTTGTAGGAGAAGTTCCACCTGCACCTAAAGCAGCAGATTGAGTTCCTAATCCTGCTAAATCTTGTCTAGCTGTAGACATACTTGGTAAATTAGTCCAAACACTTCCATTCCATGATTCTGTTGCCGTAGTAGGAGGAGGAAGATCTCCAGAAAAAGCTAAAGCCGCTGTTTGAGTTCCTGCTGCTCCTGGTGTAATTCTAGCAGTATTCATTGAATTAACAGAAGTCCAAGTTGATCCATTATATAATTCTGTGGCTGCTGTTGCAGGAGGTGTTCCACCACCAAAAGCTAAAGCCGCTGTTTGAGTTCCTGCTCCACCTAGACCATTACGTGCAGTATTTAAACTAGCTGGTAAAGTTGTCCAAGTTGATCCATTCCAAGATTCAGTAACTGCTGTATTCGCTGGAACTCCTCCACCAAATATAATACCAGCTGTTTGACTTCCCGCTGATCCAGCATATTGTCTAGCAGTATTTAAAGATGCTGGTAAAGTTGTCCAACTTGATCCATTCCAAGATTCTGTAGCTCCTGTAATCGCTGTTGCAATACCCCCTACAAGTATCCCTGCTGTTTGTGTTGCACCAAAAGCCATTCCATATCTTCTTGCTGTATTTATAGAAGGTGTATTTGTCCAACTTGAACCATTATAAGATTCAGATGCTGTTAAATTTGTTCCTGGAATTGCAGGACCATATCCAGCAGCTACAATAGCTGCAGTTTGTGTACCAAATCCCCTTAAACCAAATCTAGATGTATTCAAATTCCCGCCGCTCGCCCAGGCAGCCGCTGTGTAAGAATAGACACCGAAGTTCCATTCTTCTGTGGCTGCTGAATTTCCTGGAGCAGCACTTCCTGCAGAAGCAAAAGCTGCTGTTTGTGTTCCTGCTCCACCTAAATCGTATCTTCCTGTAGCCATTGTTCCAGAAGAAGTTGTCCAACTTGTTCCATTCCATAGTTCTGTAGCAGTTGAAGGAGAAGGATTTCTACCAGCAAATATTAATCCAGAAGTTTGTGTACCACCACCAGCAAGATAATTTCTTGCTGTATTTGAATTATTAACTGAAGTCCAACTTGTTCCATTCCATGATTCTGTTGCTGCTGAATTTCCTGGAGCAGCACTTCCTGAAGAAGCGATTGCTGCAGTTTGTGTGCCAAACCCTGCAAGACCATATCTACCAGTATTTAAAGAATTAACTGTTGTCCAAGTAGAACCATTGTAAGATTCTGTTGCTACTGAATAAGTTGATCCATTCCACCCAGCAATAGCTAATCCAGCAGTTTGAATTCCAGCCCCTGCTAAACTTTCTCTTGCTGTGTTCATACTAGTTGCACTTGTCCAACTAGATCCATTCCAAGATTCTGTTGTTGCATTAACTGCTCCTGGTGGAACTGTTACTGAACCAAAATTTACAGCAGCAGTTTGAGTTCCAAAAGCAGCAGTTTGATATTTACCTGTGTTTAAAGAGGCTGTATTTGTCCAAGCTATACCATTGTATGATTCTGATGCTGTTGAAGGAGCAGCTATATAACCTGAAATTGATAAACCAGCTGTTTGAGTTCCAACAGATGCTAAACCAGTTCTAGCTGTATTCATTGTTCCACCAGAACTCCACGCTCCTGTAGGAAGCCATGACTTTAATGTAGCCGTAGTTGAGTTATACCAAACTTGTCCTTCTGAATTCGTATCAACGTATGTTGGATCTGATGATAAAAAATTGACCCGTCTTCCCGCTATTTCATTATAAGTAGTCATATAAAGTGAACTCCTTATGGTAATGTTATAGCAGTAGGTCTGTGTCTATTTAAATTTGTTTTTTGGTCTTCTGGTAATGCATCATAAGCAGCTTGAGCTTTTGCAACTTATCCGTCAACAATTGCTTGTGCTTCTGCTTTAGTTTTTTCAACTCCTCTTTCAGCCAACCATAGAGCTCCTTTTTCATTTGCGCCAATTACCCAAACATCGCCTGGATAACCACGTAAGAAAAAGTTTTGTCTATCTTGCACCGTAAAGAAATCTTTACCGTAATTAGATGCTACACCATATATAAAAAGTGCCATATTTTACTCCTTGGTTAATTATTATAAGTTAATTTATACATAATGTAAACTAACTTGTTGTTAATGTTTTATAGTTTAAAGTGCTATATGGACCAGTCCATTCTTCAGTTGCAGCAGTCAGACCTGGTGTATCACCACCTCCAAGTAAAGCCAAACTTTGAGTTCCAAAACCTGCTCCTAATGCTCTGGCTGTTGTTAAACCTGTTGGATTAGTTGTCCAACTTGTTCCATTCCATAATTCTGTTGCAGATAATGCAGCTGTTGGGGAAGATCCACCAAACGCTAAAGCAGCTGTTTGTATACCAGCTCCCATACCACCAAATCTCTGTGTATTTAAAGAATTAACTGTAGTCCAACTTGTTCCATTCCAAGATTCTGTTACTGCAGTAATGGCTTGACCTCCAAAAGCTAAACCAGCTGTTTGAATTCCTGCTCCTCCAGGATAAACTCTTGCTGTGTTTAAGCTATTAACATTTGTCCAAGATGTTCCATTATAAGATTCTGTTGCTGAAGTAGGATTAGTAGGTCCATTACCTCCAACAGACAAAGCAGCTGTATTAGATGCCCCTATTCCGTATTGACCAAATCTTGCTGTATTTAAACTTGGTGTATTAGTCCAAGATGTTCCATTAAATGATTCTGAAGCAGTTGAACGTACATCACCTGGTTCAAGTCCTCCAAAAGCTAAAGCTGATGTTTGTAAACCACAACCTCCTAATAATTTTCTTGCTGTTGCCATACTATTTGGATTAGTTGTCCAACTTGTTCCATTATATAATTCAGTTGCGCCTGTATTAACACCAGCACCAAGATTTCCACCAAATCCAAGTCCTGCAGTTTGTGTACCAGCACCTGCTAAATAATTTCTTGATGTATTTAAATTCCCACCACTGCTCCAGGATCCAGCAACGGGGACAACAACTCCAGTTATATCCCACTCTTCAGTATTAGCTACAGCAGCTGTAGTAAGTCCACCAGCTGCAATTGCTGATGTTTGAGATCCTGCCCCTGATAAAGAATATCTTG
>Ga0222714_10005700_pt1 | contig 11770 bp, 15 predicted proteins | sample C33_3DmetaG_FD_165048 | JGI IMG/M metagenome (GOLD analysis project Ga0222714, IMG submission 165048) | Estuarine water microbial communities from San Francisco Bay, California, United States - C33_3D | ecosystem: Environmental > Aquatic > Marine > Unclassified | place: USA: California... | reverse complement strand
AAGATACTCTTAACAACTACTTTGCTGAGATCTTTCCTCGCAATGGTACTCCGAAGAAGATCGAAGCACCTGAGGATGCATTCTCTCGCAACCACGTTCAGGCTCTTGATATCATTGAACAGCAGCCTGGTCATCAGTATGCAGAAGGCAGCTTCTGGCAGGCCTTCAATGCGGTTACCTACATGACCGACCACGTAATGGGTCGTTCAGCTGATACTAGGCTGACTTCAGCTTGGTTTGGTGCTAACCGCAAAAACAAGATTTCGGCACTTGAAAAAGCTGTCGAATACGCAGAGGCGGCATAAATCGCCTCACTCGTCTAGGGTTGGAAAGAGAGGATGGACACATCCTCTCTTTTTTTTATGTTATAATAGCAATAAGCGTATAAATAGATTATAAACCACTGACTATATCTAGGCTATGGAGTGGAAGACTATAGCCTTGTTCTTATAAAATGATCAGGACCAAATAGGAGTCATCATGTTCAATAGAACTTCGATGGCTGTGGCGGTTCTTGTCATGCTCATTCTTGGATACTCCACAGCCCTTAAGGCTGAGACAAACACCGTGACTTCAACAGTAACTGGTACAAATACAGTTACTGTTGACAAAACACCACCTACAGCTTCGGCACCTAGTGTAGTGGTAAATAATTCTGATGTTTGTAAATCAGCATTTTCAGCAGGCGTTCAAACGCAGATCCTCGGTATTGCCTCGGGCATGACTGTTACCGATGAGAATTGTGAACGCCTAAAATTAGCAAGATCTTTATATGGTATGGGAATGAAGGTTGCTGCAGTATCAGCACTCTGCCAAGACGCACGTGTGTTTGATGCTATGATTATGGCAGGAACTCCGTGTCCATATCGAGGAAAGATTGGAACCCAAGCACTTGATGCTTGGAACGAAAATCCTGATGAAGTTCCATCAGGTTCACTCCTTGTACCCACTTCTAGCAGCAAAAAAAAACAGGAAGTGAGCACGGATCCTTGCTCGGAGACGGGGAGGAATTGGAATTGCAGTCCCAATACGGACTAATAGATGATGATTACCACACAGAAGACACTGATGAAAATGATCAACAAGCACTTACCACCATTGCGGGTATTGTCCTTACTATTGCTGTTTTTGCTTTTACTGGGATACCCCTACCATTCTAAAGCTGATGTTGGAGATACTGGTCCCAATGGCGGTACCGTTGTATCTGAATCAACTACAGTTGAAACTACAAATGTGACAACTGAAAATATTGGTGGTGGTATAGAGGAAACTACCGAAACTCAATTGCATACAACTACAACAATTGAAGAAGTCCAGACGGAAACAACAACACAAACAACAACAGGTAACTACCTCACTAATCCAGGATTTGAATCTAATACTAATACCAGCCAGCCTACCGGTTGGAATACAACTGGTGATGTTAATGTTGGTGATACTTGTGGACCAGCTGGTGGTAACTGTTTGCAAACTGGTAGTGAATCAACTGGTGGTGGATCTGTGAATCAAACAGTAAACCTATTTGACAAGATGACAGAAGAGCAGATTAACAAAGGATTTGATCTTACATATGGTGGTCAGGTTTTTTCTCATGGTTCAAACACTGCTGTTCCTAGTTGCTCCACTACTAATGGTGATTGCAGAGATTCATTTTCAATTACAATGACTATCACAGATAGTACTGGTACTCAATTAGAAAAGTGGACTCATGAGTTTAATGAGATCACATGGTCTGGTTGGAGAAGCTATAGCTTTGATCAAACTATTCAGCAAAATAAATGGACTAGTGCTTTTGCCAATTTAGAACTATGGGGAGTTGATGCTGGTTATTATGACGGGTTTTATGGACCTGCATTTGATAACTGGGAAATCAAAGCTACATATGATGTTGTTTCATTGATCACTCAACAAATTACTACAATTGTTCAGGAATCAATTGATGTTGTGACTCAAGAATATGTGGGTGATCCGGTATCAGATATAATCAATGACACGACATCACCAGATGTTGGCTTTGATATAGCTACTCCCGAGATTGAACCAATAGGTGATATGGGTGGCGCAGAGACTACAGTGGAAACATTTACTGTAGAAGTTGCTGATACTGGTGGCGGTGGAATGATTGAATCATTTGAAATCACTGTTGAGACTAATAGCATGGGAGAGGTTATTGAAGTTCAAGTTGATGGATTAGATATGGGTGGAAGTGGTGACATGGGTGAGATGGCTCAACCTGTAGATTTAGCTGAAGTATCAGCAGAAATTGAAACTACAGTAGAACCTACACCTGATGCTCAGGGAGAAACAGCCGGTCCACAGGAAACTACATCTAATGAGCCTGAACCCGAACCAACAACTGAAACTGCTAGTAACGAATCAGAGCCAGAGCAACAGGAAACAGCATCTAATGAGCCTGAGTCTAAGCAGGAACCAGAATCTAAATCAGAAGAATCAGAATCAAAACAAGAAACGGCATCAAAAGAAGAAACTAAGGAAGAACAAAGAGAACAAGCTAAAGCAAGAGTGGCAACTCAAATTGTAACTGCCATTGTAGAAAAGCTTGGACAAGATGCAGCGTCACAAACTACACAGTTGGCTCTAATGAATATGATTGGAGCTAGTGTTACTAAAAATCAACCAAACTTAGATGACGCTGCTTTATGGTATCAATCAAAAGACCTGTATGACGGCAAACAACTAAAAGATCCATATAGCAAAATGATTAACGGAGCTCAGGATCTTATTCATAGTCAAATGGTCAATATGCAATATAATAGGTAGGAAATAGTCATGGCATCGAAGAAAGCTAGTGGCAACATCGTAAAATTAGAACACGTTAGTGTTTCAAAGAAGACCAGCATTGGTGGACGTAAATCATCTATTAGCAGTAGCATGATGAACAAATCAACTAAACGTTCGCACAAAGCTTATAGAGGTCAAGGGAGGTAGCTTATGGAGATAGACCAGATTTATACTCGCAATCAAAAACTAGCTTTTTATGGTTTGGGATTATTGGTGACAGCTAGTTTAATCTGGACAACATATCTTTATTTCTCATATAGACATATAAATGTCGTATGGGATCAAAACTTTACAACCCCAGCAGAATTCTGGGATTTATCAAAACCTTGGAAAGGAATCGACAATGGCTGAAGTTGAATTTGCAGGAGTCACCTTTCGCGGTGGAAAGATGATAGCTATTGTAATGGCACTATCCACTCTAGGTGGAGGCTTATATGGAGCATTTGAGTTCTATAAAGACTACATGGATATGAAAGAAGCAATTCAAAGCTACACTGCTCCAGATCTTTCTGGGTTTGATAAAAAGCTTGCAGTCTTAAAACAAGATCTTGATAACGTAAAATCAGAAACTAAAATAGTATCTGAGTCTATTGCATCTGAAGTTAATGCCATCAAGAGCTCAGTGGTAGAAGCTGCTGACTATACTCGTGATATTAAGAACGATTTGAAAAATGATATTCGGGCAATGGAAAAAGTTGTAGAAGAGAGTGAAAGAACTACCAAGGAAACAAATCGTAACTTGGAAAAAGATATGAGAGACTTCAAGCGCCAAGTTGATAGTGACATTAAGGCATTAGACAAAAAAGTTGCTGATGACATTCAAAAGGCACTTAACAATCCTTTGAATGCTATCGCTCAATAAGATAGCAAAAAAAGAGTTTACATATACTAGAGTTTAGTATATAATCTCTATATGATTAGGAAAATAGGTTTAGCATCTCTAGTTTGTCTATCATTTATTGGAACGGCTAAGGCTGAACCAACCAATGAACTAGAGTGTTTAGCATACAATATATATCATGAAGCTCGAGATCAGAGTACTGCAGGTCAACTAGCAGTCGCTTTAGTTACTAGAAATCGAGTCAAAGACTCTCGGTTTCCAAATACATTTTGTGAGGTAGTTAAACAAGGACCATCTCGACCTTCGTGGAAAAACAAGAATGTAATGATTCCACTTAGACATCGATGCCAGTTTAGTTGGTTTTGTGATGGCAAGTCAGACAAAATTCGAAACGAAGACGCTTATAAAAAAGCACTAATGATTGCTTTTTATATTTTGAATAAAGATTCATTTGATATTACAGATGGTGCTACACATTACCATGCGTATTATGTAACTCCAGAATGGGCTAAGACTAAAAAACGTTTAGCTAAAATTGAAGATCATATCTTTTATAAATGGGAATAGATTATGAAAGCAGGAAAAGTTTGGGGGAGCACTGAACAGCTTCTCATGACTCCTATGATTGAAGTACATAGGATTCTAATTGAACCGAATTCTTATTGCTCAATGCATAAGCATGAATTTAAGTGGAATATGTTTTATGTAATCAGTGGAGAACTTGAAATTCATGTTCGTAAAAATGATTACAAGCTTATTGATATCACCACAATTCGTGATGGTGAATGGACATCAGTAAGACCAAACGAGTTTCATATGTTCAAGACTCTTGACTCACCCGTTGAGGCTTTAGAGATTTATTATCTTGAACCAATTAAAAATGATATTGTAAGAGAAAGCGTTGGTGGCAATGGAAATTAAAATTACTAACCAACAGACTTTTTCTCTTGCTATTGAGACTATAGTTAAAGATAAAAACATGCCATACTTAGACGCTGTACTTAAGTATTGTGAAGAGAATAATGTAGAAGTAGAGTCAGTTGCTAGACTCTTAATGTCTAAGAATAGCAAGATTAGACAGCATATTCAAAGAGAGGCAAGTGACCTCAATCTCTTAAAAGAAAAGCTATCGTCACTACCAATATGAATGATCTAGAAGGCTTTAAAGCATACAAAGTCTATGTAGCACTTCGAGCTCATTTTACCGGAACATATGACTATATTAAGTATGGTGGTAAAATGAAGGTTGGAGAGCAAGCCTTTCTTAAACGTCGTGATAGATTCTTTTTTGCAAAAATAGAGAGAAAATATTCAAAAGAGCTTGAGTTCTTTTTCGTATCAAATTTCATAAATGATACTACGAATTGGTCTGGTACTTTGGTTAATAACCAAGCAACTCAGATCTATGACGAGTGGCAGAAACGGATTGGTTCACTTGGCTATATGTTTGAGCAAGATTGCTACCATTTAGCAAGTGTAGGATCTTTCACTGAACTAATACAATGTGACAATCTTAATCATCCACTGTTACTCAAAGAATTTCTAGGAAATAGAATTAGCCTAGAGACACTCTGTGTACTAAATAGTATTATAAATTTAGTAGGGAGGTGGAAACTAGAGGAAGACTTTGATATAGTTTGGAAGGAGACCAAACAAAGAATAATTAAATACAGTCCATTTATCAACATAGAACCAAGAAGGTTTGCAAAAATCTTAAGGAAGGTGTTCGATGAATCTTGAAATCGAATCTTATCAGGGCGAGCTCTCAAAGCTTAGATTAACTGTTATAGAATTACAAAAGGAGATTTCTTTTTTGCAACACGAACTGGACTTAATTAAAAACCGGAACTACAATGAAAAGACTGTAGAGTCTGATAAATTTTGGTAAATCTTTTGCTAAGAATGCAAAATAACCGTTTACAAAGTAGTATAAATATGTTAATATACTACTATTGTTATGAACAATGTGGACAATCTTTATACAACGCAACACGGAGATACTAATATGACTACGTCATTCGCAGATCTTAAGCGCTCACGCAAGAGCGTATACGACAAAATCCTCGACGAAACCAATAAGATTCAAAACACCGGAGCCTCTTCTGGTGATGATCGCTTTTGGAAGCCTGAAGTAGATAAGGCCGGTAATGGTTATGCCGTTATTCGTTTCCTTCCTGCTCCACAGGGTGAAGAACTTCCTTGGGTTCGTCTTTTCTCTCATGGCTTCCAGGGTCCTGGTGGCTGGTATATTGAGAACTCTCTTACCACTCTTGGAAATGATGATCCGGTTTCAGAGTATAACTCTACTCTTTGGAATCGTGGTGATGAGGCTGGTAAAGATCAGGCTCGTAAGCAAAAGCGTCGACTTAACTACGTATCAAACATCTATGTAGTTAAGGATCCTGCACATCCTGAAAACGAAGGCAAGGTCTTTCTGTACAAGTATGGGAAGAAGATCTTTGATAAGCTTAATGATATGATGAAGCCTGAGTTTGAAGATGAGCAGCCAATTAACCCATTTGATCTATGGGAAGGCGCAAACTTCAAGATGAAGATTCGTAATGTTGAGGGTTATCGTAACTATGACAAATCTGAATTTGATTCAGTTTCTGTTTTAGATGAGAATGATGATCAACTTGAAAAGATCTGGAAGTCTCAATATTCTCTTAAAGAGTTCCTAGACGCAAAGCACTATAAGTCATATAATGAACTTAAGGCTAAGCTCTATCGAGTTCTTGGAGAGACAGTAGAAACATCTCGGGCTGATGAACTTGAGGAAGTTGCTCCATTTACTCCTAAGTTTACAGACAGCGATGTGAAGCCATCTGTGGAATCAACTCCAACTCCTTCGGTATCGATCGATACAGATGACGATGATGATCTTGAATATTTTCAGAAACTAGCGTCTAACGCATAAGAAAATATAAGGGAGGAAAAAGGGAGGCTTCGGCCTCCCTTTTTTTATTACCAATCTGCAAATGCCGTATTATAGTCCGCAGCAACTTTTCTCATTAGAGTACTTTCATTGCTTCTGACATTCATTGAAGATCTATTATATGTTTGGTTGCTATTATTTACGTTAGTAGTAACTACAGCTCCACCACTCTGTGCTTGCTGAATTCTAGCCATATCTTCCATTTGTCTTTGTCTGATAAGTTGACCAAGAGTAGATGATGATGCATCTGGTGCAGTACCCATTGAAACATTTTGTGATCCGCCACCAGTTGGCTTTGGAACTGCAGCTATTTGTGGATTCATCATTCTAAAAGCTTTACCAAATCGCTCAATTGCAATTGAAGCTTCTGAAATAGTTTTTATTTCTCCATCATCAATATAGTCAGCAAATTCTTCTAGACCCTTACCAAACTTTTCTAAACCTTGACCAAGCAATGACCATTTAATTGTTTCAAGACCTTGTAAGTGATGGAAAGACTTGAACGTCTTGTTCATAATAATTCCGAAATCAGGACCAACTTTAGCTACTGCATCAGCCATTTGAGTAAGTGGTGTGATTGCTGTTGAAATTTTCTCAAAGCCTTTGGTATCAACATCACTAAATGATTTCAAACCATCAGCTAGAGATCGTACTGCAGAACCAGCAGTTTGTAGTTTAGCTGCTGTTTCTGGTTCTCCTAATACTTCAAATTTTCTAACATTTGAAATAGGATCATCAGCAACTCCAAAGAACTTAGCAAATGATTTACCAATTCCTTCTAAGAATCCACCAGATTCTGAAAGAGCTTTAATACCGGGTCCAAGTTGACCAATTGCAGGACCAACTTTAGCTATCTTATCTCCATCAACTTCAGAGAAAGCCATAAGCCCGCGGGCTGCAGATTTGAATTGTTCTTCTGGTCCGTCACCACCAAATAGTTTACCGATAGATCCAACGATTGAACCTAATCCAGTTGCGCCTAAGCCTTTACCAAGCTCAGTCATTGCAGGTCCAATCAACTGGAGTTTTGCTCCATCGATTTCTTCAAACTCTTTCATTGTTTGAGCAAGTTTGCTTAGACCATCTACGTCAGCTAGTTCAGAAACTAGACCACCAACTCCAACAGATGCTAAACCACTTAGCATAGATTCCATACCACCAGCTGCGGCTGAAAGTTTATCTCCATCTAGTTCTTCAAACGATTTAAGAGCTGGTTGAAGTCTTTCCATTCCTTCAGCAAGAGTTGGAAGCGCCTTACCCATAATCCAAGAAGCGGCAGCAATACCAGCACTAACTGCTGCAATAAACCCACCAATACCAACACCAACCAGTGGCAGTACAACAGCAAATATACCTGCGGCCTTGAGCATTCCTGGGTTGCCCATTGCCATAACAAAGCCTGATAAAAGACCACCAGCTCCTTGGCCAACGGCTTTACCTACTTTGCCAACAGCGCCCATCTTTCCAGTTTCTTTCTCACCACCTTTATCTTTGCGCTTAAAGAAGCTACTCAGTCCACCACCTTTTTGTTCAGGCATTGCTCCTGCTGGAGCAGCAGCTGGAACCAAGCCAGGTCCACCACCTCTAGATGCTTCTCTTCTTGCTTCCCTGTCTTCCATCCATCTTTGTTTTTCTCTTTCTGCATCCATAGCAGTAAGATCAACAAAAGAATCCATAGAGGCTGCAATTTTTTCTAATGCATCTTGTGAGCTTTCAAGACGTGATGCCATCTCAGCATTTGAGATAGGAAGTCCAGTAATAGCATCAACAACAGCTTGATCAGTCCCAGAAAGCTTTACGCCTGCTTGTTCTCTAAGTTCTTCATTTGCGTCTCGGAAAGCTTGAGTAAGCTGTTCACGATTCATTCCTTCAGGGTTAATTCTTTCAACACTTGCAGCATCTTCCGTCCCTGGGGTTGGCATAGATGCAGCAATATTTTCTGGAGTAAAGGCTTCACTGACCTTTTCGGCCATTTCAATTTGAGCTTCAGCAGCTTCAGTCTGAAGATTGGTTGCGTCTTCTTGGCCCTTTAATATACCAAATCTTTCTAAGAGTTCATCTTGCTCTTTTTTGGTATTTGCAATTTCTTCTTTTTGTCTATTCTCTGAAATAGCTAAGAGCGCTTCTTCTCTTGTAGCAAATTGTCCCTGCTCAACAGCAATATCCGCAGCCATTCTACGAAGTTTCATTTCTTCTCTATTGGCCGCTTTTCTTTGTTTTCTTTCTTGCATTGCATCTTTGATTTTATCACCAAAGTATGCGCCACCTAATGCAATAATAGGAGAGTCCGTCATTTGGAGGAGACCAAGACCAGCAATAAGCGGAGCTGCTTCAGTAATTGCATCACCGATCTTTTCGGTAATAGCTTTAGTCTGAAGTTTAGCTTGCTGCTCTTGACGAGCCATAATCATTTGAAATGCTGGATCGTCGCGCAGGCTACTAGCTGACACACGGGATGTATCAACTGATACGTTTACTGGTCCGTTTTCTTCCGCCATTTTTTCTACCTATGACTGTTTTTTTGTCTTTCGTTTTCTTCTTCAACCCATTGGATTAACAAAGCAACGTATGTTTCCCTCTCCCACGGCATCATATTTTCTATTTCACTTATACTCCATTTGTGATGTTGAGCCAAAGAAAAATTCAATTTATAGTACTCAAATAGAGACATATGAGAGAGGGACATTAGAAAAAATCAGACAATGTCTCTAAATTAAATTCCTCGGTTTCTCCACATTTCTCACAAGCATATTTTACTTTAACAACATTTCTTGGCATCTCTTCAAAAAACTTCTGAAGCTTTTCCAAGCATTCCTTATTCAGATCTTCAATAAATTCTTTTGCTTCTTGAATAGAATCTGGTTGAAAAACTGAATCATCTGTATACAAGCAATCAATACATTGAGCAACTAGAGAAATGATAGTATCATACTCATTTAGATTCTTGTCAATATTACCCACCATTTCAATGGTAGGATAATTAAGTTTGATTCCATACTTTTCATTCAATTGAATGGTTTGAGTATGACCTTCAACTTTTCTGACTTCAATATCATCTACTTTTAATTGCACTCTTTGTACGTGATCGCATTCTTCTCCCTTTGAGTTTACACCTTCTTTATGTCTATAAAAAAGATCAACAATCTCACCAACAGATTTAGCTCTCATTTGAACAAAGAGATATTCTAAGTCAAAAGATGGAAGCTTTGAAACATTAATATCTTCAGCAATCAGACAACTTTGTACGATTTGTCTCACTGTGTTTACAATATTAGATGCGTCTTCAGCTTCTCTAGCAATTAGAAGTAACTTTTCCTCTTTAACTCTAAAAGGATGAAATTTTACTTCTAGTCCACTTGGTAATGTAGTCTCAAAGATTGGTAAGTCAATCTTAGGCAAAGCCATAATATTTGTCTCCTAAATTAAGTAGCAATTGTGACAACAGGCGCATATCCATTCTCAATTACTTTCTCTTCTGAGAATGAATAGTACGCTAATTGACATGTAAAGGTTGCGATTGTGCCACCCTGATCCCAACCCAATGTTATCTCATTCACATTCAATGGATAAACTTCATGGAGTGTAATTTTGTTTAGTCTTGTTCCATCAACTGAATAGTTGTAGATTTCAGCCACTCCAATAATTTCGTTGTAGTAATTAACTCTTTTGTTTGCACCTGGGAACCAACCACTTGCACTTCTTGTTCCAACACCGTGTGCTAACTCTTGCCATTTCATAAAGATTTCACGTTCATAATAGTTTTCAGAACATGTAACTGTAATGTTTACGTCATTGGCAATATAACTATATGGAATCTTTCTTAAAGGCCCGTGATACTTATACTCAGTAGTCTGTATAGATTTCCCAGGTAGATTAGTAGCACTGATTCTAAAAGTAAGATCTTGAATTTTATTAAAGTCTTCTTGCAAAGTAATTGGAGGGACAATCAACATATCATAATGTGATGCCCTAGCCAAATGTCCTTTTAGACTTGATTGAAACGAATTGACATTCATTAGATCATCTTCCTACTGTCTCGCCATACTTTTGATTTTGAAGCTTTTGCAAAATCTTCGGTTGGAAGGAACAATGCAATATCCCATTCTGCCGGTTCAATTCTAAGATACCTAGATCTTACATGTTGTGTAAGATAATGCTTCACACAAGGCTTAAATGGTGCAAACTTAGCTGCGCCTTTAAGCAAATCATATGATGCAGCAATTCTTGTTGATTCATCAAACTTTTGGTTATTGACCACATCATAAAGAGCATCCATTAGTTTTGCTCTTAATGGTAGTGGTAAATAATGAAAATTGATTCCTAGAAATCCGCCTGGTGCTGGGCCAATAGGAATAACTAAAGGGAATCTATCATAATATGGTAGAGTTTCTTTGTGCTTTGGATCGTAATAAAAAGAGTACATAATCCCAGGATATGCTTTATTTCTTAATCTATCCTTATCACCTTTAAGTATTGCACTAGGAGATGTAGAAACTGCTTTAGCTGTATTTCTAAACCATCTACGGGCAGCAGTTGTCCGAGCCGGTATTTGACCAGATCTAACACCTTGTGATAGAATCTTATCGAAAACGTATGCTGCCATTAAGCTAATCCAAGTTCTTTTTCGGTAATCACTATAAATTCCCAGTTACGATCTTTGCAATATTCTTTTGCATATTTCCACTTGTAACTATTTATAGCAAAAGTCTGTACCTCTTGAAGATATCGCTTAGTTATTTTTGTCTTCTTTACTGGTGGATCAACTTGTTTTCGTGGTTTTACTTCTAGCATATATGTTTTGTGCTGTCCATTCTTATCTTTCATAGTAGCCATAAAGTCTGGATAATATCTATGCCATCTTCCAGTAATTGGATGCTTGTAAGGTACTATGATTTCTTCACTTGACCAGTTAATTACATTTGGATTCTGATCAAGCCAATTCATCAGGCGTAGTTCCCAAGAGGATCTATACACTACGTTTCTAATATCACCTTTATATTTGGTCGGAAATTTTGGTTGATATTTACCTTTGTAAGACATGCTCTAATCATTATAAATAGTTAAGGATGGATTGTCTCTACTATTTATAAAGGTGTTCGAATGGCCGAAGAAACCGAAAAGTTCAATGGCGCAGCTGAGCTGGGTCGCAAGTTCTTAAAGACTCAAGGGCTAGTGCCACAGAGTACAGCCTC
>Ga0222714_10005699_pt1 | contig 11770 bp, 14 predicted proteins | sample C33_3DmetaG_FD_165048 | JGI IMG/M metagenome (GOLD analysis project Ga0222714, IMG submission 165048) | Estuarine water microbial communities from San Francisco Bay, California, United States - C33_3D | ecosystem: Environmental > Aquatic > Marine > Unclassified | place: USA: California... | reverse complement strand
ACTTTCTCAGTGTTTTATTAATATATTTCATTTTGGCTTTAACTCCGGATATTTTTTATGCATTTGTTCTCTTGACAATTCATGCATATCTTTCCACATTTTTGCTTCTTTTTTAGTTTTTGTGGTTCTAATAAGACGACCATTTTCATCATGCACATTATATTCAACATCGGCTGTTGTTCTGCCACGATAACTTTCTTTCTTAGTTATTGTTGCTTTCTTTTCTTCAACTATGAAGGACTTAAATGTTTTCATTAGCAGTTCCATTTCCTTAGCGCCTTATTTACACGTGAGTTTGGATTGTTTGCTGTTTTAGATGAAGTTAATCTTCTTTTTAAACCACCCATTCTTGCACAGAATGATTTGCGACGATTTGCTGCTTTTGAACCTGGCTTCAATTTGCTCGGCTTTGTTGTTACAGCCATCGATAACTTTGAACCTGGGTTGGCACGACGATATGATTCAATACCTTTACGATTCAAACCGCCAGACTCAGACTGTCCTTCTTTGCGTGTCCATGCTTCACTCTCTTTTAACTGATTCAACTGATCTTCTGTCAATGGACCATCGTCGGCTTCATATTCTTCTTTTGAAATTTTAGCAATCGCTTTGTTGACACCCATCTTCATCTTTGGCTTTGTGAATACAGGATTGTCTGCACCACCAGCATCACCTTCTCTCTCTTCTTTTACACATGAGCCTTTGGCGTATGCTTTTTTGCCTGGTGCTGGCTTGTAACCTGGCCAGCATCTTTCTGTCATGTAATCTTTGAACGATTTCATATGTAGTTTCTCTTTTTAAATGTTATAAGTGAGATACCTTTTTTCTTCAGTTCATCTTCTTTTTGATCGCCAATTGATGCTGTTGTTTCATCACCAGTAAGTTCAGCAAGTCTACAATTTTTTACACCATGTTTAGGACATGTAATTCCAGCCGCAGTGCCATTGCATGAAACTTGTGTTGCTTTACCATCACTGTTTGGTTTTTCACCCATATCACGTGCAGGAGATTCACCAGCACCTGCCATTGAGATGCCTGGTTCTATTCCTTTGTCGATTGATTCTTCGACTTTTTTCTGGAAGTTTTCTTTGATGCTGGCAAGACTGATTGTTCTTCTTCCTTCGGCAACTGGCTTGTCGGGGGCTGGTCGATCTTTTCTTCCAACACTGGCTCTAACTTTTCCAAGTTCTTTGGCTGTTGGGGTTGAGTTATTCTGTCCATAAACTGCTTCAATCGCATTATTATCAGGTGAATGTACTTCATACAAGTCCTCTTTGAGTTTTACAACATACCTCTTTCCTACTTTTGCTACCGTGCCGCCTTTTTGGTGTGCTTCTTTTGCTGCTGAACCACGAATGAAAAACAATCGTGTCTTACCATTCTTGTCGGTCAATAATTTTTGTTTCTTTGTTTCTTCACTGATCTTTCCTTTACCATAGTTTGATACATTAATTGGTGCGCCTTTGCGTTCTGGATCAGGATCATGACGGCGCTTTGCTCTTACAGCAGCAGCACGTTCACTCTTAGACAGTGATGCTGCTTTTGCGTTTGACATACATTTTGGTTTTGGTTCACCCGGTTCTCTAGCGCAAGGACCAATCGCTTCACCTTTAGTATTATATCTTTTCCAATTACCTTCTGGATTAGTTTTACTGAACCACTTACGCAAATCTTCTTTAATCATACCTCTACCCAACGTAAGTAGATTGAATGCTCCGGGATCGGACATTGTGTTTACTTCTTCTTGCTCTGTCATTTCTTCATCATCAGACTTGAGCAGACGAAGTGTTCGTGTGACTTCTTCTACCGTGTCACCCGTAACTGAAACCGTGACTGCTTCATTCATCTTAGCCATTTTGCTTTGATGTGTTTCAACGGTCTTTGCAATCTTTTCTACTGGGACAAGACTACCGTGAACTGAACGATGTGTGACTTTACCATCTTTACCATAACGACCAAAACCATAATACTCAAGACCCATTGTGTTCATGTCATCATGTGTGCCAGCATCTTTGTGCGGCTTCATGTCGGTACGAATTGGTGCTGTATCTTTTTTACCCAACTCTGTGGCTATCCAACCTTTTGCTTCATCATTCTTTGGTGGTTTACCAACAAATTTTTGTATATTCTTAAATAGACCCTCTAATTCTTTTGTCTTTGATTCTACAACATCTGGTGATGCGGAACGCAAGTCTTCCGAATTATCAAACTCTACATAGTTGTCACGAAATAGTTTACCAAACATTGGTCGTGCCGCTTGCACAGAATCCCATTTTTCTTTACGAATATCTTCTGGAACTGTGCGACCACCACGTTGACCACGTTCAATGTTTCTTTCTTTTGATACTTCATCGGCTGTGTTGACCATAATCATGGATGTTTCATATCCTAACTTCTCAAGCATGTCTTTGATTTTGGCATACTTTTCTGGATCATCACCAGTACCATTGATGATAAGACCATTACGGCCATGAAGTGCAAGACGTTGGCGCAACTCTGTGACATTCTTTGCACGTTTACGAACTGCATTTCTTTGTGCTTCTTCATCTTCTGGCATCTTTTTATCAAGGCCTTCTTTGTCCATCAGATATTCAAGTGCTTTATCTGAGTTAATTTCAGTCAGGCCATGACCATCAAGTGTCTTACTTAACACATAGTCTTTACCTGAACCCGGACCACCGCCAAGAAACACTGCTTTGAAAATACCTTTGTCGTGAACACCTTCACGAATGATTTCTTCGTGTAATCTCATACCTTTACGTACATCATTGAACATTTGTTTGACATGTGCATGAGACATTGATGATGGTGCGCCTTTCTTGAATGAATCAAGATCGCCACTCTTTGCATGTTCACGCATCTTTGATGCAGAAATACCAGTTACACCTTCAGCATCAGGATCACGTTCACCTGCTGAATGTACTTTGATTTCTTTGAAATTAAAACGGGCACCTTCATGTGTGCCATTATACTTGTGAAGCAGTTTGTGATATTCTTCTGTACGATCAGAGCCTCCAACCATGTGTAGATGAGTTACACCTTTCTTATGCAATGCTTCTGCATGATCAAAGAATGTGGGTGCTTTAGAAGATGCTGCGGTAAAGTTCGTGCCAGGAAATGCACGTTTGGCGTGTTTGACTTTTTGATCTGCTGTAAGAGGATTTTTCTTTGCGTCCTGTGAATGTGACAGAACGATGTGATGAGAACCGCCAACCTTGTCGGCAATCTCTTTGACTTTGTTGACTAGTTTTTCGTGACCATTTGTAATCGGATTCATGCGACCAAATGCTAGGACGGCATGTTTCTCTTTTTGTTCACGTAGAAAATCTCTAAATTTCATAATCCCCCTACCTCTGCGGCAGTTGTTTCTGTTATTTAGTATTTAGTAGAATTCTGTCGCTCCTGTGCTGGCCATGACACCTTGACAGTGTATTTTGTCTAGTTCTACAAGACGATCAGGCTCAATATTGAAAAAATGTGCGTGTTCAGTGTCAACGCCAGCATCTTGAACTACACCAATGTTTCTTCTACAAACGATTGAATAATCATCGATCAGACTTGGGCAAAATGAGAACAAACGAGTGATCAACAAATCAGTGAATGTCTCAGCAGCATCACCAGCAAGCCATGTGGGTATTCTTTTCTTAAACACATACTTACCAAAGTGATCATGCTCCGCTGTGTCAAATTCATCATGAAGTATGGTTCTTGCAGAAAACTTGTACACTCTACGAACCGAATGCATCAGACGTTTCAACTCAGGCGCTTGTTTTAGAAGCATCATCATTTTTAGCATCAACACATTTTCTGCTTCACTTTTGCGACCAACAGCAGCAAACTGTGCTATGTCTTTATCACCAGAAAAGTCAGCAATCAAATCAATAAGCCCACTCATGCTGTCATACTTTTCTTTTTCTACTGGTTCTGGTGAACCATCAGCCAAAATTACTATTGCATCAGGACATTTCTTTCTGAGTGATACAAGACCTTCAATCGTTTGTTGTAATCTATCTTCACGACTGAGTACGCCCATGTTTGGATTAAGAGCAGATGTTACAATGAATAGTTGAAGTGAAGGAATCAATGACATTCGTACTCCGAAAATAATTTAATTGTCTTGTATGTTGCCTTTGATTTCAATACGTGAAGAATTGTGTCAGTAATTTCTTTCGTATCCAACAACTTGTCTTTATTTGGATGACCATTTTGCATCGGTGTATTAATTCCGCCGGGATGAATACTTGTCACACGAATTTCATCCATTTGTGTATAAATCTCTTTACCAAGAACATCAGCAAAAGCAGTAATAGCATGTTTAGACGCTGAATAAACTGCTTCCCATTCCAGTGGCATAAGACCTGATACAGAATTGATGAAGAAAATATCGCTATGTTTATTCATCCACTTGTACGCTTCTTTGGTCACATACATTGTGCCTTTGACATTCAAATCAATGATTCTGTCTATTGACTCAAATGAAAAATCATCTCTGAATAAACCCCATTCATATACGCCAGCATTGTTGACAAGCACATCGATATGTGTACCAATTCTTTTGAATGCATCTTCAACTTGTTTTGATTTTGTGATGTCACATTCTATCCATTGAAATGTGTCGGGAAACGCAAAAAGATTGATAGATGGCTTTGTACGTGAAAGACCATATACAAAGTAACCTTCATCAATCAGTCTATCTGCTATATCATAACCAAGACCATAACTACAACCTGTCACCACAGCCACTTTACGCATCATATCTCCTCAAAAACATCAATGGCTAATTTCATTTCATCTTCTGTAATGTCATTCACAATCTTGTAGTTGCCAATAGCAATAGGTAGTGGCGCATATTGATTGCCATTACGATGTTTAGTCGCATCTCGTAGACTCTCCAACAATAACTTCATGTTGGTAAAGTCTTTGTGAAATGTTTTGAGTTTCAGTCTCTTTGCTACAGTAAAGATTCGTTTCAGTTGAACAGTATCAATGTAGCCACGAATGAATGAGATACATGAACTGTACAGACAATCTAATGCTACTGCTTCACCATGTAATAGTTCTGGTATGTTGGTCATTTCAATTACAGGACTGAATGTGTGACCGAAATCTACGCAACGATCTAATCGCTTTTCCCACAGATTAGGTCCCAGTTCAGCAATCATGTCTGTGATAGCAAGATTGATTACACGAACTGGCACAGCACCATACTGAAACTTTTCATCAATCAGTATCTCTGCGTTCTCTTCTAACAGATGAAATAGTTCTGGTGATTTGATGACAGCCAGTTTGAATATCTCAGCAATACCATTGACAATTTCTCTTTCATTTTGTGTACGAATAAATTTCTTGTCGATGTATGTCGCAAGTGGTGGATAATAAGCACCAATTCGATTGCGTCTGCCTAGATGATTGACACCAACTTTAGAACCTACAGAAGCGTCAACGATGGCAAGAAGTGTTGTGGGAATTTTAACGTAGGGAATTCCACGACGGTATATGCTACAAGCAAAGCCAACAATATCCAGCAGAACACCTCCGCCAATTGCGATAATAGGTTCACGGCGTAATACTCCATTCTGTTCAAAAAAGTCTAAAATACGATCAACATTCTTCCAATTCTTATTTTCTTCTTTACAATCTACACAAAGTATTTTACAACTTAACTTGACCGCACCAAAATATGTCGCAATGCTATCTTTGTATAGATCATGTACTTCAGAATCAATAACAATAATTCTGCGATCACTATTCGTAATGTTTACAATGTCTTGATTACTTGGGCTGAAGATGTCAGCAGAATATGTAAGTTTGAATTCTACTGGTAATTCTGTTTTGACTGACCAAGTTCGTTTAAACTTGTCATAATCCATCATAAAATCTAAACTCATTTCATCGCCTTACTAAACAATTTACACGCATGAACATAAAAATATTTTGCTTTGTCAACATCACCTGCCAGTAACTTGAAGGGCAGCATACGAATGAACTGTGATGCTTCAAGTATATCTATGAGTTTCATTTTATCTTCTGGTAACTCAGAGATGAAGTGTTTGTTGAATGTATCAAAGTGATCTGTGTCATCGTTTGGATTAGATAAATTAATTCCTTTCACGTGAACATTGTGGTCATTGATAAGACCATAATAACTACGTGAACACTGAAGCACTTGTGCGTAGTCAAGATATTTGGTGTTCCACATACTCTCTTCATACACATCAATAAAAACTACACGATCTTCTTCAAATGAGTACATGATATTCTCAAGTGTTGGATTACCATGTATGTTACATTCTTCATCATTTACTAATTCTGAAAAGTATTCTTTCAGAACATGAAGATAACCACCCACACCTGTAACAACTTCACCATTGAAATGGTATGTGCCATAATAAAAGAAATCTTCAAACTCTTTTATCTTGATAGCATCTTCAATTTTCTGTTGTATTTCTTCAATGAAATAAAGTTTTGGTGCACCAGCAATAGGTTCTTTTCTGATTGAGTGGAGTGTATTCAGTCCTTTCCAGACTGCTTGACTTATTTTAAAGATTTGTTCTTCACTTAGTGTGTCTTTGCTAAGAATGCTTTTGATGTCACGAAAGCCCTCAAGATATTCTAAATCAAACCATGCTTCAACGCTAGTAGAATCAACATTTACAACTTTGGGGAATAGATTGGGATATAGTGTATTGTATTGCTGTAGTTTCATCAACTGAGAATACCAACGCATAAAACCATACTCACGATTTCCTACACGTGAGATTTCTTTGCGTACAATTTTCTCATCTGGTAGCCAATAAGTTCTACTTAATGATCCACCCTTCAATGATATAGTTTTCATTTTGCACCTAGTGTTTGCCTTGCTATCTCAATGCCGTATTCTTGTGGACTACCTAGCACAATTGTCTCTTGACTACCACCAAGAGGATTCATGAATACTTGTTTATTAGATTGTATCATACTTTGCATCACATCCGCAATGTATAACTCACCATCTTTTTCGGCTAACTTATTGTAATATTCTAGGTAAAGATGGCCAGTTAGAAAACCATAGAAGCCTGATGATGCATATGGTGAGATTTGTTTCTTTTCTACAATTTCGATTACCGTGTTTTCATATGCTCGAACATACGAATACTTTGGTGAATTGCCTACGAACACATCAATGTATGCATCGTGCTTGGCAGTCAAGTCATCTGCAATAAAATCTATACGACGACCTTTGATGATCGTATCTGCGTTATGTACAAATGTTGGTAAATATTTGTTGTTTAGTTGTTCAATACCAATTGCTGCTGTATGTGCTTGTCCTTTTGTATCACCAATATACAGAATGTTGCTATCATTCCAACCTAGTGGTTTGATTGCCTCAACAAGTTGTTCTTTGAAATAGATGTCTCTTTTGTTAGCAACAAGAATAAGTTGATTGACCCAACCAATGTTTTTCAAAATATCATATATGATTGTTTTGCCATTCCAAGGCAAAAGATATTTTGGTATGTCAAAGCCAACATCATGAAAGCGGGTGTTATAACCCGCCATACAGATTATCAGATTCATTTCAGCCATTCTTCCATATCATTTCTCAATAGTGAATGCCATGTTCCGTTGTACTCACCTGGTGAAAATGGATGATTCACATCACAATATACAAGATTATCACCAACAAGTCCGTACTTTTTCCAGTTTGCACTCATGAAATCTTCCATCATGAACTGCACACCTTCTTTATAGAACTCATCGTAGTGTTGATATGCGTATGAATACTTGTCCATATTCTCTGATGAAGAGAAAGCAAACTGATCGTTACCAAAATCACGATTCGGTGACATACGACAATTTGGTATGTACAGTTTACTGTTGTCTAATTCATCAAATGGTATACGAATGTTAATCGCAAAGTCAAATCGTGAACGAACGACCCAATCAAATTTCATTTTGTGATATTCTTCATACTCACGTTTTGTTCGCATACACTCATAGATTGCAAACATTTGTGCCCATGTTGACATACGACCATCTTTAACTTTCCAGTTTGGTGATGGTGGTGGAGTATTCGTGTACTTTGATAAATCAACTGTAGGATTTGGTGATGTAATGAAACTGTGAGCATTATACTTTGAAAGTATTTCTTGCATCTGTTCACCAGGCATTTCCCATGAATGTAAAAACACAGTTACATCATTATCCTTGATGATATTCTCATAATGATATGCGTGACCTTTTTCCCACATTCTTGGCTGGCCAGAAATACACAGTGCTATTCTCATAGTTCTCTTCCTACATTTGCTTTGTTGTCTGTGATGCCAAATGGCTTGAGTTGTTCTTTTTCCATCACAACCATACTATTGTAGAATGAAACAGAATACAGATTGTGATATACATCTAATGCTTCTTGTGAAATTGGTGAGCCTTGAAAGTGTTGCTGATTGACAATATCAGTTGCTCGTTTACAATGTTCTGTGAATGTACCAGCACCACGAAACACACCACCCCATGGCTGTGGCCAGTAACTTGTATGTGTGTCTTCACAAATGTAAACACCACCTTCTTTGATATGTGGAAAAACTTTATTGAGTGTGGTAATTTGATGATTCATTACATGTGAGCCATCATCAATCACAATGTCAAATTTGTTTTGCGTTTTGAGAAACTCATCCCAAAACCCTGGATCACTTTGATCACCCATCACAATCTTAACGTCACCATTATATTCATACTTCAAACATTCTTCGTTGATGTCGATAGCAACAACTGATGTATCGGGACCAAAGTATTTCAACCACATCTCAATTGAGCCACCACCCAACACACCGATTTCAAGTATGCGTGGTGCTTTACCCACAAACTTCTTTAGATGCCTTTCATAAACATCAAAGTAGCCTGACCATTTGGTAGAACCTTTTTCAAGTTCCCAAAATAATTCTTTGATTCTATTTGTCGTCATATTTCGCCTCAATCACTTTACGCCATTCTGGCACACGATCATACTGATGTACAATAGTATACTCTATTCCTGTTGAAGTTACAACCTTGTCACCTTCTAATTTCGGTGATGGTTCTAATAGATATGGTCTAAACTGTTCAATCTTACTTGGATCAGCAGTTGTACCTAATTGACATGCCCAACCCTCTTCAGATTTCATGTACATTGATGTTTTAACATATGGGTGTCTTGATACCATTACATTGAACACTGCTTGATCAACGATTGGAATAGGACGATTGATGCAGTTCAAAAACAACTGAAGTACCAAATCTTTCATCGCATGTCCACGGCCAGCAAGTACACCTACATTGAAAATTGTATTGTTCATGAAATCATCATAGATGCCTTGACCATAACACTGCGTAATATTTTCACGACCCCATGGCTCGTCTTTGTACTTCATGCTTTCGGAAGAAAATACTAAGTCTTCTTGTGCAGAAAGATTTTCTTCTAACCAATCTACAGGATTCTTTTGAAAGATAACATCTCTTACATCAGTGGTAATTACATATCGATAGTCGTTGCTTTTGAGTAATTTGTAAATGTGAACAAATCGTTCAACATGCACCATCAAATTTGATTGATAAGTTAGATTACCTTCGGTGTCTTGATTGAATGCTATAATTGAGAATCCTGCATTAGATACTTTTTGTACAGTATCTTTATCACAATTCATAAGAATCAGAACTTTGTCACCTTCAAAGCCTGATTGATTGATTGAGTTGATCCAATACTTTAGTTTGGACCAATCATAGTTGTTGGCACAGCCTACGATCACATCTTTCATAATATCTCCAATAATTTATTTTATGTCTGTTGTTGCCCAGCTTCCTGTGTATTTTTTGTATTGTTGCTGACTTTGACCAGGCGTGTCATCAAGATATTTAGCGGTCGTTTCTGGTCTTCCCCACTCACCAGCACCAGCCTTCGACACAAACTCTTGTCTGCTATCTTTGTTTGCCTTGAGATAATCTTTGAATGTTTTCATATCGTGAATGATGAACCACAACCACAAGTTGCAGTTACGTTTGGGTTTTTGATTGTGAATGATGCGCCCATTAAATCTTCTTTGTAATCAATCTCTGCTTCATTCATGTATTGTAAACTTATACTATCTATGACAACACCAACACCATCTCTTTCGAATGTCATATCATCTTCATTTGGTGACAACTCTTCAAGTGTGAAACCGTATTGAAAACCAGAACACCCACCACCTTGAACGAACACACGGAGTTTCAATGAAGGATCTTCTTCAGCAATAATTGTCTTGATCTTTCTCACAGCAGAATCAGATATGGTAATCATTATCCCCTCGTCAAAGTCAGAATTTTTTGCATCTGTTTCTCAATGATAGGACCACGATTAGGCCAATGAATATATGGCTGACTTGCGGTCTTATATAGATTTGTCAGAAATGGCATAATAATCTTTTCTACTTGTTGAAGTCTTGCTTTGTACTCTTCAACAGTTTCATCTTTCTCTGCTATGACTGCTTGATATTCGACTTCATCTACTGTAGAAAAACCAAAGTCATCATCGGCATACTCTGCCAAAATTTTATTGATATCGTATTCCATTACTTGTCCCATGCTTTCTGTGCGTTAAAGTTTTGTCTGCTGAACTCTAGTCTGTCTACTAGTTTCAATGCTTTACCAACATGATCTACAGCAACAAAACCCTCTGGTGCTGTGATACGAAAACCATCATCAGTACGAACAAATGTGCCAATGCTCTTGATAGTTTCCAACTTACGAATAATCATCAACTTGGCATCAACAATCAAATTCATCAAGTCAAATATTGATTTTAGTTGAATGGCATTTGAACGATAGAAACGCATCACTTCATTTTTTTCTTTTAATCGTTTTTGTTTTGTATCTTCTTTCTTTGCTGCTAGAATCTCTTTGTTCAATTTTGCTTCAATATAGTTCAATAACTCTTGTGTGTGAATTCTTGTGTCAGCAATCTTTTTACCTTCACGAACTTTCGTGTTATTGAATGTTTTGATTTGTGTGAGAAACACATCTGACGCAGCAATACGATTCAGTGTCAATGCTGGTATCGATTGAAACACTCTACCTGCGTTCGATAAAATTGATGTGATTGCCGCTGTCTCTTCTTCAGTAAATGTAACAGAGCCAGAAGCATCAGTAAATGAAGCATCACGAAACCAAACATCTTTTGTTGTCTTCAAATGTCCAATGTCAATGTTAAAAGATGCTTTCATTGTCTCTAATGTTTTACCTGAATATGATGTATGAAACACCACACCAATCTGTGCGGCCAGCATTGTTTGTGCTAACTTTGATTTTGCTGGCACTGCATACACAATTGTGTTTGGTTGAAAAATAATGTATTCTTCACCCTCAATAGTTTCTTTTTTGATGTCACCTTTACTGAACATCATATCGCCTTGCAAGACACCTTTGATGCCCAACTTAGGTAAGAATGCAAGTGCTAGTTTTAATTTTTCATTCAAGCCACCACCTGGATGATTTGCATCAATATCTTCATCAGTATAATTCAATTTTGCATTTTTTGCAAACACTGATTTAGTACCAACAAAAAATTTACCATTCTCTGGATTTGTGCCAGCAAAGATAGCAGGTGCGCCATCCCATTTTGTGGTGACATTTATTTTAGAACCAGAGTGACCAGCCAACATATTACGTAGTGAACGAAGAAAATCTATTGCTTCACGTGCGCCAGATACACCACCATTTAATACATTGTCTTCAAGATGCTCAAGATGAACATTCTTGCCTTCTTTACTTTCTTTGA
>Ga0222714_10005698_pt1 | contig 11771 bp, 7 predicted proteins | sample C33_3DmetaG_FD_165048 | JGI IMG/M metagenome (GOLD analysis project Ga0222714, IMG submission 165048) | Estuarine water microbial communities from San Francisco Bay, California, United States - C33_3D | ecosystem: Environmental > Aquatic > Marine > Unclassified | place: USA: California... | reverse complement strand
TGAGATTTATACGTTCGATGACGATGTAGGGCCTGGTTTGCCTTTGTGGTTACCCAACGGTGCTGCCATCATTGAGAAATTGGAAGCCTTCGCCAAAAAGACCGAACGTGAGGCTGGGTATGAGCGAGTGAAGTCTCCTCATATTGCTCGCGAGAGCATGTATTTGAAGAGCGGTCACTTGCCGTATTACAAGGATTCTATGTTCCCAGCCATGGAAATAGACGGAGATCGCTATTACCTGAAGGCCATGAACTGCCCTCACCACCACAAGATTTTCGATGCCCTTCCCAGGACATACAAAGATCTGCCTTTGCGCTTTGCTGAATACGGAACTTGTTACCGTTACGAGCAAAGTGGGGAGTTGTTTGGTTTGATGCGTGTTCGTTCTTTGCAAATGAACGACGCTCACATTTACTGTACCGAAGCTCAATTTGAAGCCGAGTTTCAAGCCGTGAATGCTTTGTATTTGAAGTACTTCGAGAAATTCGGAATCGATAAATACGTCATGCGCTTTTCCAAGCACGATCCAGCCAAATTGGGCGCCAAATACATGGACATGCCCGAGTTGTGGGTCAAAACGGAGGCCATGGTTCGCAAAGTGCTCCAGAGCATGAATGTGAATTTCGTGGAAGTAGAAGACGAAGCGGCCTTTTACGGTCCTAAGATTGATATTCAGGTATACAGCGCAATAGGCAGAGAGTTTACCTTGGCTACAAACCAAGTTGATTTTGCTCAAGCCGAGCGCTTCAATCTGTCGTACATCAATGCCAAAAATGAGCGTGAGCGTCCCTTGATCATTCACCGAGCTCCGCTTTCGACTCACGAGCGATTCATTGGCTTCTTGTTGGAACACTATGCAGGCAAGTTGCCTGTTTGGTTGTCGCCCAAGCCTGTTGTGATATTGCCCATCAGCGATAAATACTTGGATTATGCCAATGAGGTTGGAAATTATTTGAAAAACCTCGATATTCGCGCCTCCGTCGACAGCCGTGCCGAAAAAGCAGGGAAGAAGATACGAGACGCCGAATTGGCCAAAACTCCATACATGATAATTGTGGGAGAGAAGGAACAAGAAGGACGTTTGGTGTCTGTTCGCCAGCAAGGAGGACACGACTTAGGAGCGATGAGCCTGCAAGATTTTGCAGAAAAATTGATAGATGAAACCAAGATTTAGAGGCAGACGTCCACCGGTGCGCGAAGAATTGCACAAGATCAACGAAAAAATCGTTGCCAAAGAAGTACGCGTAGTCGGTGAAAACGTAGAGCAAGGCATCATGTCTACGGCAAAAGGCTTGGAGATTGCCTACAATCTTGGTTTAGACCTAGTTGAGATTTCTCCCAACGCTGTTCCTCCTGTTTGCAAAATTGTCGATTACAAGAAATTCTTGTATGAGCAGAAGAAGAAACAGAAGGAAATTAAAGCCAACGCAAACAAGCAGGAAGTCAAAGAAATACGTTTCGGGCCCAATACCGACGAGCACGATATCAACTTCAAAACCAAACATGCCCAAACATTTTTGGAAGAAGGAAACAAAGTGAGAGCCTATGTGTTTTTCCGCGGTAGAACTATCGTATTCAAGGGAAGAGGAGAGGATTTGATCATGAATTTCGCCAATAACTTGGTGGAAATGGGTATTGCCAAATTGGAGAGCGAACCCAAAATGGAAGGTAAGAAGTTGGTGATCATGCTGGCTCCTACCGGTAAAAAAGTAACAAAAGCAGAAAATTAATATTCACGCATATGCCTAAGATGAAAACCAATTCCAGCGCCAAAAAGCGGTTCAAGGTAACCGGCTCTGGAAAAGTGAAGCGCGCAAAAGCTTACAAGCGTCACATTTTGACCAAGAAGTCAACCAAGCGCAAAAGAGCACTCACGCAAGATGGTTTGGTTCACGTTACCGACCTGAGCAATGTCCGTTTCATGCTGAGAATCGGAAAATAAAAAAACCATTGGCCGGAGCTCACAAAAGTGGTGATTGCTTGCAATAACCCGCTCAAGCCATAAAACTATACTACTATGCCAAGATCAGTGAATCATGTGGCCTCTAAGGCCCGCCGCAAAAAAACCCTGAAATTAGCCAAAGGTTATTTCGGAAGAAGAAAGAATGTTTGGACCGTTGCGAAAAACGCAGTTGAAAAAGGTCTGACTTATGCCTACCGCGACCGTCGCGCCAAGAAGCGTGAATTCCGTGCGCTGTGGATCATGCGTATCAATGCTGCTTGCCGTGAACTCGGAATCAGCTATAGCCAATTCATGGGCAAAATGGCCCAGAGTGATTTGGACATCAACCGCAAAGTTTTGGCCGATTTGGCCATGAACGATCCTCAGGCTTTCAAAGCCATCGTGGACAAGGTAATGAAATAATTGAAAATCTTTCAAAAGCCCGCTTCGGCGGGCTTTTTTTTGCTTTCTACTATATTGGCAAACCTTTTGCTTAAAGCAAGCGTCTTTTAATTTCTATGAGATTCACTGCTTGTTTAACGGTTCTTTTGTTTTCCGTCTTCCCCAGTTGGGGTCAGTCTGATTCTGTCCAACTTCAGAATTCCATTGTCGGAAAATCTCATTTTGTGTATCGTCTGATTCGGCAAGAGTACATCACCAACGAGAATGATTTCATCCTCGATGCCAAAATTGATACGGTGTATCTTCATTTTCATAAGCTGGATGCGAACGACACTCAAGTAGTATATCGTTTGCAGTACGCCCAAAATGACAACCCCTCATCCTTGAAAATCGTAGATTCCTGGATACCCGGAGATACGGCTGAATTGATATTGGCATTTTCTCGAAGTGGTTCGGTAGAGGCATTGGTCAATTGGAAGCGATTTCGGGATGCTTTGGCCAGCTCCTTTTCCAGGCAGGTGCAAGCCGGCTTGATGACAGGTGAGGAATTCGAGGAAAAGCGACTGACTCTCAATCAAGAGCCGATAGTAAGGAGATTGGTGGCTGAAGACATTCAATACGCCTTTCACTTATCGGGCGATACGCTCTTGCTTGGTGCCGAATACCTGAGAGTCAAACCCGTTCGATCGCCATTCACCGGTGAAGATTATTACCTCAGAGGAAATTTAGTGGGGGAAGCCATAGTAGGTACGCGCAGTGTATTGATAAAAGCTTCCAATCGAGCAGAGTCAGAAGAAAAGCAATGGCTCATGCAGGAATGTAGGGATTATTTGGCGAGCCAAGGGGGCCAAGACGGTGCTCCCTTGACGGAATTGAAAGGTGTGGGCTTGAATAGCGAACAGGAGTTCTATTATGCTCCAAGTGATTCCTTGTTCTATCGAATTCAACTCAGCGATGTCTTGGTCATCAATAACCAGTCTCGAGGCAACATACGCCAATGGGATTTATGGGATGTGTACGAATGATAAAAAAAGCCACCGAAAGGTGGCTTTTTTGTTATTCGAACACCAATTCTCCGTTTTGGAAATTCACTTGGATGGCCTGTCCTGGAGTCACTTTTCCGCTCAATATGGATTTGGACAAATCGTCCATGACCCGCTTTTGTAGAATGCGCTTCAGGGGCCTTGCTCCAAATTGAGGATCATACCCCAGCTGTGCCAACCAATCAATGGCCTCTTCACTGAAATGCAGTTGGAATCCTTGCTGCTCAATTCTTTGGCATAAATCGTTCAATTGCAATTTAGCGATGCTGTGAACATCTTCACGGCTCAAAGGCTCAAACATGATGGTTTCGTCAATGCGATTCAAAAATTCGGGTCTCAAATGACGCTTGAGCATATCGTATACCTTGAGTTTGGTTGAGGCCAAAACTTCGTCTCTGTTAGCATCCGTTATCAATTCAAACTGTTCTCGTATTAAGTCTGAGCCCAGGTTCGAAGTCATGACGATGATGGTGTTTCGGAAGTTGGCGGTACGGCCTTTATTGTCGGTCAAGCGCCCGTCATCCAATACTTGAAGCAAAACATTGAACACATCGGGATGGGCCTTCTCTATCTCATCCAACAAAACTACTGAATAAGGTCTGCGGCGAATGGCTTCGGTCAATTGACCACCCTCGTCATAGCCCACATAACCTGGAGGAGCTCCGACCAATCGGCTCACGGTGTGCTTTTCCTGGTATTCGCTCATGTCGATGCGAACCATAGCTTGATCGGTATTAAACAAGTATTCACTCAAGGCTTTGGCCAATTCTGTTTTTCCCACCCCTGTGGTTCCCATGAAAATGAAAGAACCGATAGGCTTTTTGGGGTCTTGAAGACCAGCACGGCTGCGCCTGATGGCATTGGCAAGAGCTTCAATGGCGGTGTCTTGCCCAACCACACGTTTGTGCAACTCGTCTTCCAATTGAAGCAGTTTTTCTCGCTCACTTTGCAGCATTTTATTGACCGGAATTCCTGTCCATTTGCTGACCACTTCGGCGATGTCTTCTGAGTCGACTTCTTGCTTGACCATGAGTTGGCCATTGCGGTTGTCTCCCAGTTTCATGCTCAGTTTATACAGCTCTTCTTCCAAATTCTTGATCAAGCCGTATCGAATCTCGGCTACGCGGCCATAGTTGCCATCTCGTTCCGCCTGTTCGGCTTCCAACTTGAGGTTTTCAATTTGTGCTTTCTTCTGTTGAATCTTGGTCAAGACTCCTTTTTCATTTTCCCAGCGGGCATTGATTCCGGAGCGCTTTTCATTCAATTCTGTAAGCACCTTGTTGAGTTGAGCCAACTTGGATTCGTCGTTTTCTCTTTTGATGGCCTCTCGCTCAATTTCCAATTGCATGATGCGACGATTCAGTTCATCCAGCTCTTCGGGAACCGAGTCCATTTCCAATCTCAACTTAGAAGCAGCCTCATCCAGTAAATCAATGGCTTTGTCGGGCAGAAAACGGTCGTTGATGTATCGCTGGCTCATTTCAACGGCCGCAATGATGGCCTCGTCTTTGATGCGAACTTTATGGTGCACTTCATAGCGCTCTTTCAATCCGCGCAAAATGGAAATGGCCTCTTGCGTATCGGGCTCTTCAACGGTGACTTTTTGGAATCTTCGCTCCAAGGCTTTGTCTGATTCAATGTATTTCTGGTATTCCGCTAGGGTAGTGGCTCCAATCGAACGCAATTCACCTCGTGCCAAGGCCGGCTTCAAAATATTGGCGGCATCCATGGCTCCTTCGCCCTTGCCGGCGCCAACCAAGGTGTGAATTTCGTCAATGAACAATACGATTTCACCTCCAGACGCAATGACTTCTTTGACAACGGCTTTTAGGCGTTCTTCAAATTCCCCCTTGTATTTGGCTCCTGCAACCAAGGCTCCCATGTCGAGGTTGAAAACGGTTTTTGATTTCAAATTCTCGGGCACATCTCCGCGCACGATGCGCTGCGCTAATCCTTCGGCAATCGCGGTTTTACCCACGCCAGGTTCGCCAATAAGAATGGGGTTGTTTTTGGTTCTTCTAGACAAGATTTGCAGAACTCGGCGTATTTCATCGTCTCTACCAATGACGGGGTCTAGCTTTCCCTGTTTGGCCATGTCATTTAAGTTGATGGCAAACTTATTCAGGCTATTGAATTGGTTGTCGGAAGATTGGCTATCTACTTTTTGTCCCCCTCGCAATGCCATGATGGCTTTTTTCAAATCGTCTGATTTGAATCCAGCATCTTTCAATAGGTTGGATGCCGTTGAGCGACCCGAAACCATGGCCAGGAGCAAGTGTTCATTGGTGATGAAGCTGTCGCCCAATTGTTTCATATTGGTTTCAGCTTCTGCTATGACGCGACTAAGGTCTTGGGAAATGTATACTTGCCCGCCTTCTACTTTGGGAAGGCTCTGCATCGCTGCTTGTGTGCTCTGAATGATACGCCCAGAGGGTACACCCATTTTTCCGCACAAAAACTCAAAAGTTTCGGCGTCTTCTGTCTGTATGGCGGCCAACAAATGCAGGGGCTCAATGCTCTGTTGATCCAAACCCATGGTGCTCTGCTGAGCGCGGTTTAGAGTCTCTTGAGCTTTGATGGTGAATTGTTGAAGATTCATGCAAAAGATTTAGCAATTCTCTATCCATAGATGAAAAGCAGACAGCTTGTCGCCTAAGAATGCATACTAATGAACTTTTTCAGTCAGGATGACTGATATCAAAAATTTTGACCTGCTTTTATTCTGACAAAGTTTCAGACATCAAATCCATCGTATCATTGAAATCATCAGGAACAAATTCAATGGGTTTATATCCATTTAACTTTCGCAAATGGTTATAGGATTCTGGCAATATACAGAGAGGACTAAAGCTGGTGTCGATTCCTAATGATGTATCTTTTTGGTACATGTGTTTAAGCAAATATTGCACGTGAGAGAATCGAGCGTTGACACATCCGTCTTCTTGTAATGTTTTGAAAACAGACTTGGGTCTTGGGATAAGACAGGCTAAATATGCAGACTCTCTCCAATTCAAATCTTTCGGGGCTTTCCCAAAATAATATTGGCACGCCTCCTTGGCGCCGAATAACTCAGGTCCCCATTCAATGATGTTCAAATAAATTTCCATCATTCTGTTTTTTTCAATGATTTTCTCTCGTTCAATTAACCAGGTGATCAATATTTCTTCAATTTTTCGAGAAATAGTCTTTTTGCGATTTAAAAAAATATTTTTCACAAACTGCATGCTGATAGTAGAGGCCCCTCGTTTGAATTTTTTCTCTTTATAGTTGGTCGCAATAGAAGATCGAAATGCACTCATAATAAATCCGTTATGTTTGAAAAAACTGGGATCTTCAGATTGCAAAATGCTATGAATTAATTTAGGAGATACTTCGTTAATTCTGGAAAACCCATTCCATTCAGGTCCAACCGTGAATTTTTTCACGAGTTCACCCTTTTCAATGAATCTATATTCAAAAGGTTTATTGTATTTACTCGGATTGAGTTTGCCCCAATGTGTAATTGCAAAATCTGAACTTGGGTACATTCGGCTTCTCAGGTGACAATTGTCAGGGCGATTTCCGTCCAATTCTATTGAAAAGTCATATTCAAGTGAACCTTGAGCTATGATTTTTCTGGTGTCATTGAAAAGGCCATGGGGTAAGCTTTTAAAAAAGTTTTGGGCTGAGGTGCGGAACATATGCAATCCCGCGGCATACTTTTTATCATTTTGATGAATGTATGCAAAGGGTTGAAATTTTATATTATCCATCATTACCCAAGACTGGCTATCCAGTTTAAGTTCATTGCAGCCCAATTCAAAATGCAAATTAGATTCTAGTTCATTCAAGTAAATCAAGGATTCTGATAAGCGATCATCTTGAATGAAGGGCCTTTTAATTTTGGAATTGATCTCAAAGAACAATTGCTGATCATTTTTTTCAATCGATTCTATGCTGAATGAACCTTTAGAGAATCCCAATGAATCAAAGAAAATTGGGATTTTAACAAGGTTTGACTCTTCATTAAAGGGTTCTATGGTCAAAGAACTTCCATCCACTTGTCGATTATTCAAGGTTCCAGAGAACCGAAACTGGGCCTTCTTTCGGTTGCTGTATTTTCCTTGAACTTTGCCGCTGAATTTATTGCCCTTTAAATCGAATTCTGGCAAAACAATATCCCATGTTTTGGAATTCATTTTCAAGTGCAGTTCCGTTTCTGATATGGATAGACTTTTCGGAAGTTTATCAAGATAGAAGTCCAATTTAGAGATCAGCTTCAGAACTAAATTTGATTGTTCAGAGGTATCGGAATTTGTTTCAATTTGGTCATCCCAAAGGGGTAGATTAGAATTTCCTGCAGAATCTTTCCAATAGTTGATTTTAAGTCCTTCTGTTTTTAGGGAATGCAAACCTATGTCCCAAAATGTCCACCATCTTATACCTGCTTCTACAGCTAAAACTTCAATTGCAGGCAATGAATCTCTGTTGTCATTAGCACGGATTTGGGCATTTCGCAATGTTATTGTTTGCCATTCTGAGAAGGCCACTGAACTATAAGCAAATTCAATATCACGACTATTGAACTTTGCCTGAATATCAGTCAAAGCCCATTTTAAAATGGAGTTGCGCAATAAGAGCCAACTGCCAAGAAAAAGTACCAGCAATCCTGCAGCAATCATTGCCCATTTTTTCCATGCTATTTTTATTCTGTGCAAGGAAGAAAATACTTTTTTAGCTATGTCTATAGCCTTATTCGAGTTTCGCATTGACTCCAAGATAATTGAAGGGACTGATGGCCTTTAATTCCATTTTAACCGCCGGTGTTAGTTCCAATTCGTCAATAAAGGCGTGAAGGCGAGCTTGATTCATTTTTTCATGGGTACGAGTCAAGGCCTTCAAGGCTTCGTATGGATTCGGGTATTGCTCACGGCGCAAAATGGTTTGAATCGCTTCGGCCACAACTGCCCAATTGTTTTCCAAATCGGCATGCAGAGCGGCTTCGTTGAGAATCAGTTTGCCTAATCCTTTTTGCAAAGAAGCCAAGGCAATCAAGCTGTGAGCGAAGGGAACCCCTAGGTTTCTCAATACCGTGCTGTCAGTCAAATCTCGTTGCAGACGGGAAATGGGCAATTTTGCAGCTAGATGTTCCAACAGGGCATTGGCAATGCCCAAGTTTCCTTCGGCATTTTCGAAGTCAATGGGGTTTACCTTGTGGGGCATGGCGCTAGAACCCACTTCGCCTGCTTTGATCTTCTGTTTGAAGTAGTCAACAGAGATGTAAGTCCAAACATCGCGCGCAAAATCGATGAGAATGTTGTGCAAGCGCTTGAAGGCATCGCAGTGAGCGGCCAAAAAATCATAGGGCTCAATTTGAGTCGTAAACGGCATTCGGTGTAGCCCTAGTTTTTCAGAGACGAAGCGGTTGCCAAAATCGATCCAATCGGTTTGGGGATAGGCCACATGGTGAGCATTGAAATTGCCCGTGGCGCCGCCAAACTTGGCTGTATAGGGCAGGTGACTCAATCCGTGCAATTGACCTTCCAAACGGCTCACAAACACATACCATTCTTTGCCCAAACGAGTTGGCGAGGCGGCTTGACCGTGGGTGCGAGCCAACAGGGGTACATCTGCCCACTCTTGAGCCTGTCCTTTTAAGGTTTGAACCAATTGGTTCCAGGCGGGCAGAATTACCTCGTTCATCGCATCCTTGTAGGACCAAGGAATAGCGGTATTGTTAATGTCTTGAGAAGTAAGACCAAAGTGAACCCATTCCTTGAAGGGGCTCAATCCGCGCTTGTCCAACTCTTCTTTGATGAAGTATTCTACGGCTTTGACATCGTGATTGGTCGTTTTTTCAATCTCTTTGATAGAAAGAATGTCGGCCTCTGGAAGCTGTTGCGCCCAATCTTTTAAGTCTTTTCCGGCATTCAATAGAGAAGAGAAGTTGGTGCTGGAGAATGGGGTTTCCGCCAAGGCCAAGAGGTATTCAATTTCAACGCGTACGCGGTATCGAATCAATCCGGCTTCTGAAAAATAGGGGGCCAAAGCCTTCCCGTTTCGCCAGTACCGTCCGTCAACTGGGCTGATGGCAAGAAGTTCATTCAACTGCATATGGCAAAGGTACGCAAGGTGCGGCACACATTCCTTTTGCCGTAATTTCGAAGAATGAGAATTTTCCTGTTGTGGATACTGAGTTTGGCTTATTTGCCCGTATCGGCGCAACTGCCTTACCATCGCTTCGGTGCCATTGGCATGAATTACAGCCAAGAATCTTGGGCCGATGCCTTGCCTTGGGATACGGCTGGACGTTATCAGAATCGCGGCGGATTCGACCTGTACTTCCTTGGTCGAAACAAAGCCCACGACAAGGGATACGGACTGTACATCGGAGGCGAATTTGGTGCTCACTTTTACGGGAGAACGCAACGTGAAAATGTGGCTTTGAACACGCAGCGACAAGACAGTGCTTTCACTTATTTGAGTGCCGAAAGCTGGCACATTCAAGTGAATGCCAAGCTGGAAAAATCTGTAGGTCCCGTTTTGCTTTTTGCTTCAGTGGCGCCGGGAGTAAAACTCTTTGCCGCTACTCAGCATGTTCAGGCCTACTTGCCCTTGGTAGAAACGGTTAGTTATTCGAGCAATAACGCACATGCTTCTGCGGCCGCTTATCTTTCTTATGAAACGGGAGTTCGTTTTCGATTGAACAATTGGTTCTCCATTCAAGGTTCCTATTGGGGAAATCAAGGGAGCAATTTGGGTCTGGTTGATCTGGATCAATCGCCTTTCAATGGATTGAAATTCAATGCTCCTGTTTGGAAGGTGGCCACCCATCAACAGGGATTCAAAGTAGGAGTGGTGTTTGATTTGTCTTCTGGATCTGTGTATGAGGAAGAAACCAAGCAGGACCCTGACCCGGAACCTGTCCAAACTGCCCCTGAAACTACCAAAACCATTGAGGTCATTCGCTACTTGCCTTGCCCTTGTTGCCCAAAAGACTCCATGGCATCAGAGCCAATGCAAGAAGAATTCCATTACCCAGCTCCGGCCAACATTCCTCCTCCCGTGGAACCCAAAACAAATGATGCCGTGTTGGGCCCATCTTCCGGCTCATTCGATGAAGATGATTCTTCTGATAGTCCCAGCATTCGTTTGCCTAGAAAAACGTCTTCGGGAATAGAGCCCAGCGTGCGGCAGAAGCCTTTCCCAGGAATAAGCGCCCCTGAAATCAAGAAGCCTTAAGTTCGATTTTAAGGAATCTTCCTGTGTGGCTTCCCTTGTGATTGGCCACCTGTTCGGGTGTGCCTGTGACCAAAATTTGCCCACCGCCTTGACCGCCTTCAGGACCTAAGTCTATGACCCAATCAGATACTTTGACCACATCCAAGTTGTGTTCGATGACGACCACGGTATTGCCTTTGTCTACCAATTGTTGCAAGACAGACAGCAATTGCTTGATGTCGTCAAAGTGAAGGCCAGTTGTGGGTTCATCCAAGATGTACAAGGTTTTTCCCGTATCTCGCTTTGACAATTCAGATGCCAATTTGACGCGCTGAGCTTCACCACCTGAAAGGGTAGTGCTGCTTTGACCCAGGGTTAGGTATCCCAATCCCACATCGACCATGGTTCTGATTTTTCTCACGATTTGAGGAATTGCGTCAAAGAAAACCACAGCCTCGCTGATGGGCATTTCCAACACATCGTTGATGCTCTTTCCTTTGTATCGAACCTCAAGTGTTTCACGGTTGTAGCGCTTTCCTTGGCAATGGTCGCAAGTGACTTCCACGTTGGGTAGAAAATTCATTTCTATGACTTTCCGGCCACCGCCACCGCAGGTTTCGCAGCGCCCACCTTTTACGTTGAAGCTGAATCGTCCAGGTTTGTAACCGCGAATTTTGGCTTCGGGCAGTTCGGCAAATAAGCTTCTGATGTCATTGAATACTCCCACATAGGTGGCAGGGTTGGAGCGGGGGGTTCGACCAATGGGACTTTGATCAATGCGTATGACCTTGTCTATGTGTTCCAAACCCACTATTTTCTCGTAATCCAAGTGGCGGTAATGCCCTTTGAAGGCATGGTTGTGCGCAATGGGATACAGCGTTTCGTTGATCAAACTGCTCTTTCCACTTCCACTCACGCCCGTCACGCTGATCAACAGCCCTAGAGGAATTTCCACTTTGACATTCTTCAGGTTGTGGCCCGTGCAACCGCTTAGTATCAGTGAGTCAGGGCCTTTTTGGCGTCTTTCTTGGGGTATGGGAATGCTCAGTTCACCTCTGAGGTATTGAGCGGTGGTTCCAGATGTTTTAAGGAAATCTTCAACCGAAGCATTGGCCACAATATGGCCACCGTTTTTCCCTGCTCCCGGACCAATTTCGACCAGCCAGTCGCTGGCGAGCATCATA
>Ga0222714_10005697_pt1 | contig 11771 bp, 18 predicted proteins | sample C33_3DmetaG_FD_165048 | JGI IMG/M metagenome (GOLD analysis project Ga0222714, IMG submission 165048) | Estuarine water microbial communities from San Francisco Bay, California, United States - C33_3D | ecosystem: Environmental > Aquatic > Marine > Unclassified | place: USA: California... | reverse complement strand
TATGTGCGTTATATACCTCTAAAAGTCTAGCTACCTTCCTATCTACCTTCTTTTCAAACTTAAGAATTTCTTTTGTATTCTTTTCGTTTCTAACAAGAACTGCTTTAACAGGTGGGTAATGCATTTTACCTAACTTGTTTGGTAGATAAACAGTTCTAAAAAACTCTCTGAAAGTTAGTTCAGTACGCTTTTCAAGTTTAGTTTGTTGTGGGTTGATGCCTTGAGCAATAAGCATCTTTAATTCCCTACCTTTATCTACTGCAATAGCAGGGTTGATATCAGGGTATCCCCCTATTTTGTATGTTAGATCGTAGCCTTTAAATTTGTACTTAAGTCTAAAGGTTTTGTTTCCTCTTGGTGTTATATCAAGATGTAAACCCTTAATCTCACTATGATAGAACCTAGTTCTTTTCTTGGGATTAGGTATCGCATCAATAGTACCTTTGTTAAATTTAATAAACTCAGTCATTGTTTCCTCGCTTTTCTGAAAGGCAAAAGCCATAGGAAAATTTGTTCTGACTTAAAATCGGTTCTGTCATTATCAACACGAAGGCTATGGGGGTGGTCAAGATTCTAACTTGTACACCTCTGGTACACCCTCGTAAGTTGACATTAGTACACTTTGGTACACCTAACAACAATCCTACCTAGCTTTTAGGGGATAAGATCTCAATACAATGTGTAAGTTTTTCAACACTCTTTGCTTAAAGAGTGGTGAGCCCGACAGGATTCGAACCTGTGACACCCTGATTAAAAGTTATTGTGTCTTGGTTCTTAAACCTAACAGGATAAAGGCTTTTACACGATTGATTCAATCTGTACACCCCTAGTACACCTTTCTTAATCTACCTTAGTCATTTTTACCTAAATATGAATCAAATTTTTTAAATTAGGGTGTACAAGTTTCCGAACCCCATATCGTGTGTGCGAGAAATACTCGTTTTGGAATCGTTCTGGAGTGTTTTAATAAAAAAACGATAGATGCTACGACTGTATCTTTAAGAGCGTACTCTATGATTCAAAAATGCGTGTTAAACAGGTTTTATATTTAACTAATTGTTAATTTTTAACCCCCCCTAGCGTAGCATTAGGATATCTATAAACGACCTTTTTCTTTTATAGTATTTAGATGTTCGCTAATTCTATTTAGCTGCTCCCTAACTTTAATAAAGTTCCAAGAAACTATCCCTGAAAAAGCAATTAATAATAAATCTGTAAGCTCCATATTACCTCCCTATACTGGATATCCTAAGATTTCCTTACGAGAGTTCAATGCCACTTATTCGGAAAAACCCTTAAGAGTTCTGTGTTAGTTATTAATTTGATTATGATTTACAATGGAAAATGAATCATTTTTAAATTCTAATTTGAATCTATATATAAAAATTATGTCCAATTTGGTTTAATTTTTATGCAATTTGCATTCTTTTTGCTCTCATTTTTGAGAAATTTCACTTTGATTTTGAAACCTCAGTATACGATAATACACCTATGATGCATTTTATATTTATCATTCTGCACATCTGTGCACTATTATTCGGACTAGTTTTCTTATTCATAACTATTCCTCTTCATATTATCGCTACAATACTTAACAAGAAAAACAAGAAGGAGTAATTCAATGGGTTTAATTATAAACTTTAACAAAGTCCTACTTATCTTATTCATTGGATTATTCCTTGCGAGTTGCAAAATGAACACCTATTCCGAAAGAGTTGATGAGTTTAGCGGAAAGAAAATTGCTACTTCAGAAGAATATTGCTCATTTAATGTTGGAGGTGATTTATGCACAAAATTTACTTTTATAGATAATAATGCATATATGCACCTTGCCTATCAAGCTGATGATTGGCTATTTGCTGATAAAATTTCAATAAAGAATAAAAATAATAATGAGATTTATGTCATAGAGCAGAATTACTCTAGTTGGATTAGAGATGTTGGATATGCAGGGACAATACGAGAAGAAGTAAGAGTATTTGTTGATGAGAAATTTTTTAACTTTATTAAAAATTCCTTAGGCAGTGATGTAATTGTTAGGTTTCACGGAAAAGATTTTTATGATGATATTGAGTTCCCTGTTGGCTCCGACCCTGAGCACTATCAGTGGGCTGCCTTCGTAGAGAAATACAATACTCTCAACATTTAATGAAATTATTTCTTACCCTACTCTTATTAATCCCTAGCTTGAGTTGGGGTGAGGAAAAGTTTTTAAAGTGTTATGAATCACATAATTTAGATAAGTATTTGGATATAATTTTAGTCATTAATGACTCTTTTTTTAAAAAAAGTATCACTTTTTCTAGTAATGCTGTTTCATCAGAACTGCCGCTTGAAGAGAACTCTATTGAGTATAAATTTTCTGGTGAGGTTAAAGCAAGTTGGATTATAGGAGAAAGAGGAGATTTGATGCAAAAGGTTCTAGATAAAAAAGGAACCGAAATGATTGAAGGTTCAATTAACAAAGTATCTCTTGATTTGGATATAAGACATTTAGACGATAATAAACAACTTATAGGAGATAAATATGTTGATGGTACATTGATATCTGCTTATTCGTGCTATTTAACAAATGGCAAGTTATAACTAAATGTTTAGAGACATCTTTGCAATATTCGTTCCTCTAATGGTAGTATTTGCAATATTTGCAAGTTTAAGAAGTGCCAGAATTATCGAATTAGACGAGGATAGTCACAAAATAAAAAAATTTATTACGCATCCTGCTTGGCACATTTTAACAATTGCGGTTTTATTGGAATTGTTATCCAATAGAAGTCAAACTAATTACTTGTTCCCCATTGAAACAATAGCTACCCAATATTATAAACACGGCTTTTATGAAGGAGGAGTAGCCACATTTCCTATTATTTTTTTACAGTATTTTTGGGTTTTAATTGGGTTTGGTTTGAGCTCCAGATATCCCAAAAGATATGTTTTATACAATCTAGTTATTGGATTAATTTTTTTGGTAGTTATGAATGAATGGAAAAATTACGAATTAGGAATATGAAAAAACTATTAACACTATTTTTATTAATCCCTAGTTTGAGTTGGGGTAAAACTTTTTATTTATGTAAAAAAGATGTAGGTAAAGAGTTTACTGGGTTAGGTATACTAAATATATCAGGATTAAAATTTAATGAGAAAGAATGGGGAAATGAAACCATTATTTTAACAAGAACTGACAAAAAAGTTAGCTTCTCAAATTCCGAATATCTTCCCATAGACGAATTTGAAATATTTGGGAACTCTAGTGAAAGATATTTTTCTGCAAAAGATTTAAGTGGCTCTAGGTTTTTAAGATTTAGTAATAAATATATAACCTATAGTGAGGTTAGCTTAAGTGGTGGTAAGATTAATTTTTTAATAGCACAGTGTGAGGAGTTTAGTTAATCAGTATGAGTACAAATAAATTGATAATAATAATTATACTGATAATTTGTGCTACTTTTCTTTTGTACCATTGGAAATTTAGTCCATTTGGTAGATGCATAGATAGTTTTACTGGCGTAAATCAATATGGAAAAATTATGGATACTAAAGATGCTACAAGGCATTGCTCTATTTTAATGAGAGCAAAACTATGAAAATACTCCTCACCCTACTCTTATTAATCCCTAGTTTGAGTTGGGGTCTGGAAAATAATTCAGAAAAAAAAAGATACTCAGCAATTATGTTCTATGAAGATGAAAATGGAAAAACATCCTCAAAAGGAAGGTTTTGGTATGATGCTGAATTTGATGAGAATGATATTTTAATAAAATTATACAATTACGAAGGTGATGAATATCACAAATGCTACGATATTAAGTGGTTCAATCGTCCTGATTATGGAACTTTGTCAGGTCAAATTTATGATTATATGTTAGTTAATAAAATGTCAGAACTATGTGTGATTAAATGAAAATATCATTATCAATGATATTTTTACTTATTAGTTTTAGTACTTTTTCTAATACTGGAAGAGAAATTGAAGCTTTCCCAAGCGAACTCAATAAATATTTTAACTTACACAATCAATTACCTATTTATAAATTTACAAATGAAGAGTTTTCCATTGATGGGGATTTTTTTGAAAAAGGTATATATAACAATGACCATCATTTTTATTCTCTAACAAACTTTAAAGTTAAATTTACTGAGAAAGGTTTTGATTTATCAATCAAAATAAAAGATGAATATATTTCTGACTATTTTAAATTTTTTAATAAAAATTTAGCATATAGTGAAAATATCTTAAAATGTGAAATCAAAGATTCACAAATTATTTATGTTGATGATTATAATGAAAATTATGGCTCTGGTGGACCTGGGATTGGTTATTGGCAGGATGTTATATATTACTTTCAAACTTTCGAAATAAGCGAAGATAACTTTTTAGAAAATGATGATTATTTGTCTTTGCCATTTGATTGTCCTGACTTATTTCTTGCAAAATTAAATAACACAAATTTAGAAAATTTTATGGAATACAAGAACGGACTTTTTTTTTTAGGAGTATCTTGGAATAATAGAAATTCAGCATATAAGTGGCTAAATCCAAAAGATTTTTCCCTTCCATCAAAATTTATAATGTTTTTAAATAGAAAATGAAAGCGGTATTATATCTTATATTTTTATTTTTATTGAGCTTTGACATTAGTGCAAACGATGAAGAAAAGAAGAAAGCTTTAGAGGAATTAAGATTAGAAAAGCTTATAAGTCAATTCAAATTATCCTCTCAAAACTCAAGCGAACTCTCTAAATCAGATAAATTGATTTTAAAGTATACTGATTTAAATCTATTTAAATTTACAACAGTTGATGAACGTGAGCCCTGCATATATAAATTTCTAGAAGACCCTAATTCAAGTTTTAATTTTTGTTATTGTAGTAAGTTTTTAAGGGACTCAATTACAAATGAGAATAAAGAACATTATTTCATAATTTCAGAAAAAATAGTTTCAAAAACATACTGCGAAAAACTTACCAAAACAAAGCCAGATGATGATTATGATTTTGAAAATGCAAAGAATAAAATTTTAGAAGCTAGAAATAATAAAAAAAATCAGAAAGACAAAATGATAAACTTAATAAATGACCCTAAAATTAAATCTGGAGCAGATGAAATTATTAATGCTTTTAAAAAAAAAGCTAAAAACTATATAGATGGAATGAATATAGATAATTTTGAAAATTATGATTGTTATTTTGATGATGACTTAACAGAAATTTTTTATGGTTTATTTTCTGATGAAACTAAGTATGTGGGGGCTGCTTATAACTATTGTTTAAAAAATGGTATTACTGATATGAATTATTGTGAAGAAAAACTAAACAGTAAAGAAATGGGTTATGAAACACTTTTTTTAAATAGTAGCTTACTTAAAGATGAATATAGAGAGAGGTGTTATATAAAATGGGGTTCTTTAAATAAACAAAAACTAGAAGAAGAAAATAAAAATACCCTCTATATCTTTGAGGGGTTTGGTGATGAAGATAGTAATCAAAGAAATAAAAATGGATGGTGTTATAGTTTTGGCAAATATAAACCTGGTAGTTGCACTAATCCTATTAGTAGAGGAGAAGCAGAGACAAGAAATAATCAATATGAACAAAAAAGAGAAACTCCAAAGAAAGTCTGTAATACTAATTCTGCTGGTTTTGTCGAGTGCTTCTATGAAAGATAAATTTATGCCTAAATTAATTTATATAATTTCTATGTTTTTTATCATTAGCTGTGAAATGAATGAGGCCTTCTTAACTGGAGTTGCTGAGGAAATACATAAGCAGCAGCAAATTAATGAAGCTGATAGGGTAGTAAAATGTAAAAAATACTATAGCGGCGATGTTGTGTGTACTGAGTATAATAAATGAAACTACTCCTCACCCTACTCTTATTAATCCCTAGTTTGAGTTGGGGTGAAAAAAAAACTTATACAACGGAAGAGCTATTTGGCGACTCTGAAGAAATTCTTACTTTTGAGGAAGCAAAAGAGTTAGAAAAAGAGTTAGAAGAATATGAAAAAGTATATAGAGATTGGAAAATTAAACATAATGCGAATGTTGGAGAGTGTTTTATAGATAATTTAAAAGATGGTATAGGAGATTTAGGCTCTAAAGCATTGATGCAATCTTGTTATGACTATGAATATAATAAAAATAGACCGCCAATAAAACCTTGATATGAAAATACTCTTCACCCTATTGCTATTAATCCCTTATTTGAGTTGGGGAGGAATTAAATCATCAGAACACTTTGATGCTTGGCATTCAAATATACAGGTTGATGATTTTGATAGTACTGAAAGTTATTATTCCAGAACATTCGGAGATAAAGACTCCTCATTAGTAATCGATATAAGTTCAAATCCCGATTATGATTTAGTAAGGGAAATTTATATCTCCCCAAAAGATTATGTCTGTGGAAACGAAGATGATTCCGACTATGTAACTGTATCCTTAAGAGTAGATGATAATAAGGTTATCACTGAAGATTTTAGTTTAAGCAACAACAAACAGTTTTTATCTAATTGGGAAGATGACTTCATTAAAGAGCTAGTTACACAGATGAAAAAGGGAATGGAACTTAAAATTAGAATTTTTGATGAAATATGTGGAGATATAAATGATTATAAGTTTTCATTAATAGGATTTTCAAAATCTCTAGATTATTGGGAAAATAAATTTCCGAAAACAAATCTAGGTGACAAACTATTATCACTTAAAAGCAAAGTATATAATGGAGAGGCTTCAATTGAAGAATTGCTACTATTAGAAAATAATGATTTCAGAATTGATAGTGAATATAGGTCAGTCGTTGATGCTAATTTAGCTAGATACTATTTAGATAAAGGAAATATAGATAAAGCTGAAATGAGTTCATTTGGTTATGTAACGGATATGGCAATTGATTTAGTGCCATATAATAATAAACTTTTTATTGAAAATTTTGATGTACTACTGGAAGCATCACTTGCTTTAAAAGACAAGATGGTATGTAGTACTTTGATATTGTATCGTGATTATAAAGATACAGATGATTTTATGAAATCAATTAACTTTCCTGAAGAGACACTAAAAAAACTGTCTAAAATTACAAAGGAATTAAATTGTAATTAAATTAAATTATCTTAAACCTCATTCTCCTTCTTTCTAATCTCAGGTAATAACACCCTTAGCCTCTTTTGTATTGAGTATTTTAATTTATTTTTACTAACTTCGCTCAATGAGGGGTACATAAATTCAAGATCAGTTAATTTGCAGTCTAACCTCTCATACTCAGCTATTAGTTCTTCATATCTGCTTAGTGTTGATACTCTAGCCATTGATGAACGCTCTCTGCATATCCATTAGATCCTCTCTTTCAATATCTAATCGTAGCTTATCCTTAAGACTTAAAAGGTTGTTTGACTTGGGCAATCTATTCCAAGCGTATGTTTCAAAGGATAGTTTCACCTCTGCTAACCTTATTAGCTTTCCTTTTTTGCGTTGAACTTGCATTGTTTTTTCCATTCTTCACCCCACCTTTCTCTCATTTCCTTTTCGTATCTGCCGTTGTTTTTCATAGTTTGTAGCTTTCTATGAACTGTACTAGAAGATATTTCCAATTTATTAGCTATCTTTTCAATAGTGATGTAAGGACTATTAACTACCCACTCTGTTAATATTTGGTTCTCAATAGCTTGAGAGAAATCTGTGATGATCCATTTAACTTTATTATCATCAGCATCAATCTTAGCGTTAAAAGGTAATGCGTATTCACCTGCAAAGTTTCTATGCTTCTCAAAGTGTACATTAAAGTTAGCACCTTGCATTTCTTCATAATCATTAGGTCTAGCTAATTTAATTATGGTATCTAGTGCGTCGTGCCTTCTACTCGTACCTCTTGATCCTGTACCACTTTTATTTGCGTGATGTATATGACAGATACTATGGTTCTGTGTTTTTAAGTTAGTGTAAAGATCTAACATAGGGATATAGTCATCACCTTCATTTTCTTTCATATCAGTAAGGCAAGATAGGTTATCAATAACTAGGAACACTGATTGTCCTGTGTTATCAGATATTTGCTTAACCTTTTCTTTAATAGATCTGATAGTTTCAGGGTGATTTAACTTAGGAATAACTTTTTCGTCGTGAATGTAGGGATTAGATAATTCAAAATAACCTTCAGGTATTTTAAAGTCTAAGCCGTGCCTCATAACAATATTATTAATTCTATCTTGCATCATTTCTAATTTCATTTCGCCGTCTATGTAGAACACAGGTCTTGGATTAATTACTTCAAATCTATCTAAGAACTTCTTACCTGAAGCAATAGACAAACATAACTCCAAAGAAAACCAAGTCTTACCTACACCAGATTGAGCGTAAATTTCCATTGATGATCCTTCATAAATAAAGGGGTGTACTATCTCTTTAGACTTTTCTATCTGCATACTAGATAGTTTATGAATTGATACTGTTGGAAATTCTTTAGGTGCTAGTATCTTTTCTTCTCTTTCATTGAGGTTTAATACACTCATATCTGATTTATCCTTTCAATCGCAGTGGAGTAAGTTCTGATTACTGCCTTCTTCATCTTTTCAAAAGACTTAGAACTAACTTCTTTTTTGGTTTGTTTTAGTGCTTTTACAGTGTGGTTTTGAAGTTCGGATACAATAGTCCAAGCCTCTTGGAAGGTTCTTAAGTTCTTATATGCCTTCATATTGCTATACCTCGTAATTCATCATTGAAATCTTTAAAGCGTTTCTCAGGTCTAATTCGTGAAACAGATAAACCCATATTCCCAAATCTTTCAGTAGCTCGTTCAACAACTTTGCTACCTGCTTCATCATTATCTAAAGCAAGAATGATCTTTTGTGTTTGCCTGGGAATTTCTACATTGAGAAAGTTTCCTGTTCCTACCATTACCCAAATAGTTTTATTGATATTCATAGATAAGAAAGATTGATGAACAGTTAATCCGTCCTCTAATCCTTCCACTAAAATAATTTCTTCTAGTGTAGGTTGAGAGATTACTGTTTTGCCACCCTTTACAGATCCAAAGATCTTAGGTGGTTTAATCTTTTTTAACTCAGGTGTTATCTTAAAAGTTTGAAAACCTATCGTTTGATTATTGAGATCTACTATTCTATGAGCAAGTAAATCGCCTTCAGCATCTTCAATATGGTAAATACATTCCTCAGGTATTGCCTTTTCTTCTATACCTCTGCTTAACAAATAAGCGTGAACAATAGTTTTACCAAAAGGGATTAAGTTATCCTTGATGTATTTAAGGCGTTCTTCTTTGTAGTCATTGTTTGTAGGTGCTACTGAGTATTCGCTTAACAGTAAATTATTAACCTTACAAAATTGAACTGCATCATAAGTAGATAAACCTTCTCTGCGTTTTATTTCATTAAAGATTGAAGTGTAATTACCTTCTTCGTGATCCCAATAAGCTGAGCCGTCCTTGAGGATACATTTAGAACCTTTATTGCCTAATCTATATTCTCTTGGGAACTCGTTTAGCTTTTCGTTTCTATGATATCTTTGAATAAAAACTAAAGGATTAATGAGGATAGGATTCAACTTTACTATTACCTAAGATCTGCTCTATTTCTGATCGTTTATAGAAAACCTTTCTCAAAATCTTGTAGTATGGGAAAGGTGATTTACCTCTGTATCTCAATGTCTTGAGTGAACTAACTGTGTACATTGGATAGAGATTTGCTACTTGCTCTGCAGTTAAGTAATCAGAACTTTCGCTATGTGAATCAATTATCGTAGACATAGGTATTATTTATGTGACTAAGGTTTGTTAATAAGGGTGGGAAACCTACCCCCTGCAAACAGAGTTTATCCCATATCCCATAGGTATATAGGCGTGGGAAATGGGAAATTTTATAAGGATATTTTCTTAAGTAATTGCGTAAATTCTTGTTCTGTTTCGCACTGATAAAGACCTAAGTATTTCATTTTATATTTCTTCCTACGATCATAGGCACTGCGTATTTGATCTATGTTAGTACCCTGTATCTCAGGCAACATAGAAGCTAGTTCAACAATAAATTTTTTACATTCACTATTGTAAGTAGTTTCATTACTGAGATCTAAATGTTTGAAGTAGTACTGAAATGCAATTTGTTTGAATATTTCTTCACCTAAATAAACAAAGTATTGAAGTTTAATTATTTCTTTATCCTTCTCTGGTGCAGGTAATTTACTATCTGCTCTAGCAATTCTAACTAAATCATCTAGTTCATATTCCATAATCTCTAATTCGTGGATAAGACTTTGAGCAAAAGTAAATCCGACATTCTGAGATCTACCAAACATAGCCATTTGTTTTGGGGATTGTTGTTTTATCTTAACTCTATCACTTGTAGTTCTATCAATAATAATATTCCTAGCATTAATGATATGTTTATTTGCTGATTTAAAATCGTGAATTAATTGTTTTAATGTTTTTGAATCATATCTCTTTTGATCGTAAAAAATACATTGTCCATATACTTCAAGTTCCCAACAAAGATCTAATAATTTGGGTAGATCGGAAGAATTAAATAAACCACCATATTTAAAAAAAAACATAGGTTCTGATTTCTTTAACGATTCTTCCCTTCTTGCAACGAATATCAACCAAGTAAAATTACCTTTGTAATCTCTATGCACATCAGTTTTTAAACGCTGATAAGCAATAAACTCATTTTCTTCTGATTGTTTTTCTTTAAGAGTTAGTTCGTTGTAGGGGTGCTTTTCAGAATAGAATTTAACTTTAGGTAATTGTTCTCTGATTTCTGACTTAATACCTTCATCTCTTAAGTTCTTCTTCTTGATGTATTCTGAGGGGGTATAACACTCAATACCCCCTACTATATTCTTTTCGTATTTAGCCAATTTTTACTATTTTACCCCCACCATTAAATAAGTTTTCAATCTCATCAGCTAGTTGGTTTCTTTTGGCTCTTAAATCGCCTCTATCTATTGAAGAATAATGTTTCTCTACTACCTTCGTACTTGCGTGATAGGTCATTTTAGAACTGTCAAACAAAGTAAATCTTTGAGTTGCTCTACTAGAATAGAAGTTTCTAAAGTCTTTCAGTTGAAAATCTTCTAGTCCTGCTAGTTCTAAAACCTTTAACCAAACCTTCCTAACGCTTTTAATGGGTTCATTAATGTTAGTAGGTGAAGGAAAGACATAAGGGGAAACTCTTTCAATCGTATTAAGAATTTTTAATGTTTGATTGGTTAATTCCCTTTCTTGATAGCCTGATTTAGAATTTAGTTTATAGATGCCGTCAATAATATCAGTCCATTTCATTCTATAAACTTCATCAGGTCTAAATCCTTCACAAGCTAAGATCTCAATGATGAATGATTGGTTCTTTTGAGGTTGGTAATAGAAGCCGTTTTCTTGCTTATACCCCTCTCTAACTTTCTTTAAAGCCTGACCAATTCTATACATCTGTTCATTATCAAACTTTTTTAATCTTGGTTTAACAAATTGCATTGAAATAGATTTAGTTAATGCAGTCTTAACAGGATTAATGGGAAGATCAGAGGTATTAAAAATATATCTCATTTCCCTAATTAAACGATTAACCATAGAAGGTGATTCAATACTTCTTAGGAATAAAGAAATATCAGTATGGGTTATATCACTCAGTTGTTTCCTACTAAATGAAGCAGTGTGAATATGAGCGTTATATACCTCTAAAAGTCTAGCTACCTTCCTATCTACCTTCTTTTCAAACTTAAGAATTTCTTTTGTATTCTTTTCGTTTCTAACAAGAACTGCTTTAACA
>Ga0222714_10005696_pt1 | contig 11774 bp, 14 predicted proteins | sample C33_3DmetaG_FD_165048 | JGI IMG/M metagenome (GOLD analysis project Ga0222714, IMG submission 165048) | Estuarine water microbial communities from San Francisco Bay, California, United States - C33_3D | ecosystem: Environmental > Aquatic > Marine > Unclassified | place: USA: California... | reverse complement strand
TGTGATTGCAAACGCAGTCGCCACACCAACAGGACTACAAATTACATTTAGTGAAGGCACGGCAACAGCGCCCGCCGCTGTTATTCTAACAGGAGTTGCAATGTCCTCTTTTGTTGGTAATATGAGGTCAACACCCTGGGCAAATGTTGTTACAGGTGCATCAAACACATGGACAGAGGTCGCTGCATAAGGTATAAAAAAACATGGCTCATACAGATTTCGCTGATCGTATAAAAGAAACGACAACTACTACAGGCACAGGTACTATTAATTTAGGTGGTGCAGTTAGTGGTTATCAAACTTTTGTTCAAGGCTTAGGAAATGGCCACTATACTTATTATTCAATTTTTCACCAATCCGCAAACGAATGGGAAGTGGGCCTTGGTCTAGTAACCGATGCTGCAACAGACACTCTTTCTCGTGACACAGTTCTTTCTTCCTCTAATGGAGGTTCTTTAGTTAATTTTTCAGCAGGTACAAAAGATGTTATTTGTACCATGCCTGCATCCAAATCAGTTATTATTGATGGCGATAGTAATGTAGAAATTACTGCTAATATTACAGCTACTGCTTTTTCAGGATCAGGTGCTTCTCTTACAGCTTTAAATGCAAGTAATCTTGCTTCAGGTACATTGCCTGATGCAACTTTCCCTGCAACACTTCCTGCTGCTTCAGGAGCTAATTTAACAAATCTAGAAGCAACAAATATTGCAACAGGTTTAGTCCCCACTGCAAGATTGGGAACAGGGACAGCTTCAGCAACAACTTTTTTAGCAGGCGATCAAACTTATAAAACAATCACTGCGGATATTACAGGCGTTACTGCGGGAAATGGTTTAACAGGTGGTGGCACATCAGGTGATGTGACCCTTAATGTTGGAGCAGGCACAGGCGTCACTGTTGGAGCGGATACAGTTTCTATTGGCCAGGACGTAGCGACCTCTGCTTCACCAACTTTTGCGGGTGGTACATTTACAGCCAATGTTGCTTTAGGAGATTCTAATTTTATTAATCTAGGTGCGTCTAGTGACTTACAAATTGGACACAATCATTTAACAGGAATAAGTAGTGTTAAAGATATTAATGTAGGGGGAACATTAAATTTAGAAGGGGATAGTATTACCCTAACAGGTCCTGTCACTGCAACTGCTAATGTGTCTTTAGGTGATAATGACTATATTAGATTAGGTGATTCTCAAGACCTACAGATTTATCATTCTGGCATAAACAGTTTTATACATCACACTACAGTAGGTGACCTTTATCTTAAATCCGTAAATAGTATTGTTTTACAAACTTTTAACTCAGAAATTTCTGCCGTTTTCAATAGAGACGGTGCAGTAGATTTATATTACGACAATGCCAAAAAGTTTGAAACCACATCTACAGGTATTGATGTTACAGGAAAAACAACCACAGATTCAATAGATGCTGTTGGTAGTCAATCTGGAAGTACACCAATAGTTAAAATTGAAAATAGCGTAGGTGATAATTTAGTTAGTTTTAAAAGAACTACAGCAACACCAAGTGATGAATATGCGATTGGTGCTGATAGCACTGCTCTGCATTTTAAAAATTCAACTTTATCAACTTATTTAATGTCTTTATTAGAAGGGGGGAATGTTGGAATAGGCACAACTAATCCCACAACTAAATTAGAAGTCAATGGTGTAATAACAGAAACTTCAAGTATTAAGTATAAAGAAAATGTTAAGCCTTTAGAGTTTAATGATGCTATCTACAATGTGAATGCTGTTAAATATGATTTTAAAGATGGCTCACAAAAAGATGAAGTCGGTGTCATTGCAGAAGAATTATATGAAGTCTTACCTGATCTTGTTTCTTTAAAAGATGGTAAACCGAATGCAGTTAAGTATACTAAATTAACAATGTATCTTTTAGAAGCATTGAAAAAACAGAACAAAGAGATACAGGAATTAAAACAAAGGTTAAATTAAAATGGCAAGTACATATTCAAATAGTCTTAAACTTGAGTTGATGGAAACAGGTGCTAATGCGAATACCTGGGGAAACAATACTAATACAAATTTACAAACAGTCGATGCTTTCTCTGCTGGTTTTTTATCCAAGAGCGTTGCAGGTTCTGCTAACGTCACATTAACCACTGCCAATGCAGACCCTACTGCTGAATCTTCTAATAAAGTTTTAGATTTAAATGGAGCCTTAACAGGGAACATTCATGTATTTATTCCTGCCGTTGAAAACAATTATGTCATTTATAACAACACATCAGGAGCATACACACTTACTGTTGCAGCGACAGGTCACGCAGCTAATGGTGTTGTTATCACTCAAGGTGCTTATTCTTATCTGTATTGTGATGGTGCTTCTAATTACAATGTTAAAAATATTTTCTCTGATCTTGCATTAGAGGATGTTACTTTATCTGGCAACTTAACTGTTACAGGAACCTCTACTTTAACAGGGGATGTCACTGCTTCTGGGAATGTGAATGTATCTACAAACGTCACTGTCACAGGTACAATGACCGCAGGAACTGTCGTAGAAACTTCTAGTATTGCCTATAAAGAAAATATTCGTAGCTTAGAGGCTACAACAGAAGCTATCTTATCTATGGATCCTGTCGTTTATGACAGAAAAGATGGTAGCCAAAAAAATGAAGTAGGCTTAATCGCTGAGGAAGTCTACAAAATTGCACCTGAGTTGGTGCATTTAAAAGATGGAAATCCTGAAGGTATTAAATATACTAAGCTCGCAGTATATCTTTTACATGCGATTAAGGATTTGAAAAAAGACTTAGATATGTTAAAAAAGAGGTAGGTAAAACACATGGCAGATTTAACATCAACCACAATTACAGGAACACTAGATACAACTAGCACCATTACAGGTCCTGGTTCAGGAATATCAGCAATTAATGCTTCAAACGTATCATCAGGAACACTAGCTTCCGACAGATTACCAACAGTACCCACATCTAAAGGTGGAACAGGATTAACTACACTTGGCTCCGCAGGTCAAGTTTTAAAAGTCACAGCTCCTGGCACAGGACTAGAGTTCGGGGATGCTGGTGGTGGTGGAGTAGGGGGTGTGATTAACACCGATTTTACATCACCAGGAACATTTACTGCTGATGCTGCAACGCAATTTATTTCTGTAGAAGTAACTGGTGGCGGTGGAGGCGGTGGTGGAGCTACATACTACGGTACTAGCGGTAATCCTGGTGGCGTAGGAGGAACATCAAACTTTGGAAGTTTAATTACTGCCACAGGTGGTAATGGTGGATCACTTGGTAGCGGCGGTTCAGGTGGAACAGGCTCTGGAAACAGACCCATATCAGCAGGAAAAGGACAAAGTGGTGGTAATACCAATCCAAATTCTACTGGAGGAGCTGGAGGCGGCCCGTCTGGATTTTTTGGTAATGCTGGAAAAGGTGGCAATGGAGGTAATGTAAGTGGAAACCTAAGTAATCGTAGAGCTGGGGGTGGCGGTGGCGGCGCTGGTTCTGTCTTTGCAGTGATTGCAGGTCCTGAATATTCTCCGTCTATAGCAATTTCAGTTGGAAGTGGTGGCAGTCCTGGTCCTAGGGGGCAAGGCAACCCAGCTCAGCCAGGTGCTACTGGAGGAACAGGCAGAGTTAGAATTTCGGAGTATATATCCTAATGAGTAAATTTATTTATGTAGAAGTCGATGAGAACAGAGTTAAATATATTGAGGATAGTAGACCAACGATTGCTATAGGTCCCTTATTTATCGAAGTTTCAAATGACTTAGTAGCCGAGGGATGGTTTTTTAATCGTGAAACTGGAGAAGTTTCTCAATATGAGCCATATTCAATATCGAAAGTTAGACAAATGAGGGATGAAAAACTAGCTGTTTCAGATTGGATGGTTTTAGAAGATAGTCCTTATAAATCCGCTGGTCAAGAGTCAAACCTAGCTGCAATTAAATTGTATAGACAACAGCTTAGAGACTTTCCAGACGAAAGCATATCATACAACGAAAACAATATTAACTGGCCTACATTGACATTAAGTTAAAAATAAGTAATATCCTAATTACTTAGAAATGATCGTAAATAATAGTGTTTTAGTTCAAGAAAACTTTCTTCCTCATAATTTTCTAGATCAAGTTATTAAAAGAGGTCTTAACTCTAAAGAGATAGAAGGATCATTAGAAGGGGGCACAATCGATAAAGAAACAAGAGAGACAAGAATATCTTGGTTAAATGATACCTGGATTTACGATTGGATCTTACCTTATGTTTATGAAGAAAATAAAAAATGTAATTGGAATTTTTCTTTAGACTATCCAGAAGAAATTCAATTTACAAAATACAAAGAAAATCATTTTTATAATTGGCATCAAGACCATATACATAAATCAGAATCTTCAATAAATGATCAGAGAAAAATTTCTGTTGTAATTCCTTTATCAAACAGCGATGAATATGAAGGAGGTGATTTGGAGTTTTGTGATCCTCTTGCCTCCCCAATGAAAAAAGAAAATATTATTAAGAATGATTTATTTAGACAAAAGGGAAACATTATTTTGTTTCCAAGTTTTGTTTATCATCGTGTGACTAAAGTTACGAAAGGACAAAGATTATCAATGGTAATGTGGATTAGAGGTGAAAAATGGAAGTAAGCGACAAATTTAATGAATATAATTATCTTGTTGTAGAGAATGCTATCTCAACAGAAATGGCGGATCTTGCTAAAGATTATTTTTTAATGAAAAAAAAAGTAGTCGAACAAATGCGTTTTACAAAAGTTATATCTCCTTATGTGGAATATTTTGGTATTTGGAATGATCCACAAGCACCTAATACCTATAGTCATTACTCTGATATTCTTATGGAAACTATTTTAAAAAAACTTACACCCTTAATGGAAAAACACACAGGTTTAGAGCTGTATGAAAATTACTCTTTTGCAAGAGCATATAAGTATGGAGACATTCTTTATAGGCATACAGATAGATTTTCTTGTGAAATATCAACAACAATGAATTTGGGTGGAGATCCTTGGCCTATATACTTAGATCCTACAGGCGGTAAAAATAATGAAGGGGTTGAAGTTAACTTACGACCAGGAGATATGTTAATTTATAAAGGTAGTATGTTAGAACACTGGCGTTATGCTTTTACTGGCAATGTTTGTGTACAAGCTTTTTTTCATTACAATAATAAAAAAACAGAAGGATCTGAAGAAAATAAATACGACAATAGACCTTTTTTGGGATTACCTGCATGTTTGAAAAAATAATAGAATTTACATCACCACATCCTGATTGGCTCATTTCTCCAAAGCCTGCAAAGAAATGCATTCCAGAATGGTTCAAACAAATGAAAAATCATTTTGGTGAATTTAAAAACTATAGAAATCCTACCATTAAGAAATGTGTACCTGTTCTAGATAGTCTTACTTCAGGCTATTTAATTCTTAACCCTGCCGAAGTAGCTTTTACTCAAGAAAAAGATGAGGTAATTTGGAATTACAAAGAGGACATTCATAACATTATACCCGACCTTAATATAGGTATACAAACACATAGCACGAAACAAATCTCAAAAGATATGTGTGACTCATCTGAGTATGAAATGGCTTTTAAATATTTAAACCCTTGGAAAATAAAGACTCCAAAAAATTATAGTTGTATATTTACAAATCCTTTCAACAATAAAGTTGATAATATTCGCATAATTACAGGAATAGTTGATACAGATGAATATGAACTAAACATAAATTTTCCTTTCTTTTTAAAAAAAATGCAAGTTGGAGAATCTTTCGTGTTAAAAAAAAATGCTCCAATAGCTTTAGTATTTCCGTTTCTCAGAGATAGTTGGAAAATGCAAATTAAAAAAGAAAAATATAAGGAAGCAGAGTCAAAGGAGATTTTTAAATTATTTTCTCTTATAGAAGAGGGTTATAAAAAATGTATATGGAAAAAGAAGAAATATGATTAACGAATATATATTAAAAGTTAAAGTAGAGACGGATATAAAAGAATTAAATGAGTATAATTTAAAAAAGTATTTTTTACATCTCGCAATAACTTCACTACATGTTTTTTTTAAATTTGATTTAAAGGGTGTGCAAACTTCAGACGAATGTATTACTTTAGATTTTTTCTATAACGAAACCGATTGGATATTTAAAGGTGAGAGAACTTTTAATTTTTTCTATCCTTTAGATGTTGATAAAGCTGACTTTATTGCAATTTATAAAAATGAACCGAAAAGAATTGAGATAGAAAAAAATCATCTATATATATTCCCTTATTGGATGACATATAGATTTATCTCTCACACTAAAGATTTTAAGCAGGTAATTTTACAAGGTGGTTTAGATACTATAGATAGACCTCTTTTCAAACAAATAAATAAAAGGTGGTAAATATGATTAAACCAGAAGAGTTAAAAGAAAAACAATTTAAAATATTTTTAGGAATGCCTATGTATGGTGGAATGCTTACAGAAAACACCTTACATGGGTTGTTAAATTTACAACAGTGGTGCATAGCTCATGGAGTGGGACTAAGATTACAATCCATGGGTAACGAAAGTCTTATCACAAGAGCTCGTAATACTCTTGTCTCTATGATGATGGATCAAACAGATTATGTAGCAACGCATCTTTTATTTATTGACTCTGATATTGGTTTTAGTGCTCAAAATATAGAAAGATTACTTTGTTTTGATAAAGACATTGTTTGTGGGATTTATCCAAGAAAACATATACATATGGAAAAGATACCTGAAATATTAAAAGAAAACCCAAACATTACCCCAGATGAGATAGAGGCAAAGTCATTAGGGTATAATTTAAACTTTGATGATCCACACAATATAAAATTTGATAATGGATTTTGTAAAGTAAATGAAGCTGCTACAGGGATGATGTTAGTTAAAAGAGAAGTATTTAGAACTATGTTTAAAAAGTTTCCTGAAAGGAAATATAATTCAGATCAAATTATTAATGGTAGTGGGTATAAATCTGATAATTGTTATGACCTGTTTTCTGTCGGTATTTATGGTGAAAAAAGAAGATATCTATCTGAGGACTATTTTTTTTCAAGATTATGGCAAGAATGTGGTGGAGATATATGGGCTGATTGCACAATGCCCTTAACACATTTTGGAAATAAGGCTTTTAAAGGTCATGTTGCCTCTTTATTTGCTAAGAAAAATGAAACTTAGACTAATTCAAACTAACTGTTCTGCAATAAATAGTATTTATATTTATTACGAATTTTTAGAGGACATGGAATATCTAGATTTATTAAAAGGTAAAATAGAAAAACATGCAACAAAGTCAGAACAATATAACTCAACAGTTTTATTAGCTAAACAAACAGATTACCATACTCTTACAGAGGACACTGATTTTAATAAACTACACGAATCTATCGGACACACTTTATATAACACCATTAATCTAAGAAACCCTACCCCAAATGACAAAATACAAATGATATTTGAGGCATCTTGGGGTATTGTCCATGAAGAGGGCGACTCTACACAAGAACATATTCATTTTGCGCCTTCTCTAAACTTTTCTGGATCATTTTATTTTGATGTTCCTACCGATACAAGAATGTGGTTTGAAGATTTCCAACAAGACGTTAAGTTAGAGAAGAATATGTTGATTTTGTTTCCTTCACTTTGTAAACATAGAGTGCACAAACATATAGGAAAACAACCTAGAGTATCAATGGCTTTTAATATAAATTGCAATCCTTTAGATTAGTTTTCTTTTATTTTACTGATTTTATTGGTAATAAAGCCTTTAAAGGTCATGTTGCCTCTTTATTTACTAAGAAAAATGAAACTGAAACTAATTCAAAGTAATTGCTCAGCAATTAATAGTGTGTATGTATATGAAGATTTTTTAGATGATCTTCAATATTTAGAACTTTTAAAAGGTCAAATAGCTGAGTATACAAACAAGTCGAATGAGTTAGATTATAAAACAAATGTTCTTGGTAAAATGACTAATTGGACAAAGTTATTAGAGAACCAAGATTTTAATAAAATACATCAATCAATCGCTAAAACTCTTTATAATACAATAAATTTAAGAAATCCTTGTCCTAATGAAAAAATAAGAATTCTTTATCAAGGCTCATGGGGAATGAAACATGACGAAGGTGACTATACGAGAGACCATATTCATAATTTTTGTACTTTCTCAGGTTCCTTTTATTTTGAAGTGCCTACTACTACAATGATGTGGTTTGAAGATTACCAACAAGATATTGAACTAAAAGATAATATGTTGGTATTGTTTCCTGGTTTATGTAAACACAGGGTAAATGCACACAAAGGACAAAAACCTAGATATTCTATGGCCTTTAATATGAACTTAAACGTAGTAGACTAGCTTTCATTTTATAGTATATTATCTCTATGCCATTAACTAATTTTAGACCAGCACCAGGCATCAATAAAGAAGTAACCGACTACACAGGCGAAGGCAAATGGGTAGACTCGGATAATGTACGCTTCTTTCAAGGATTGCCACAAAAAATCAAAGGATGGGAGAAGTTCGTCTCCACAACCATTGTGGGTGTGGTTAGAGATCAACACGCTTGGGTATCTTTAGATGGCACACGTTATGATGCGTTTGGCACAGATAGAAAACTTTATGTTTATTCAGAGGGTTTAGTTACCGACATTACACCTATTCGAGCAACAGAAGCTCTCACTGATCCTTTTACAACTAATGGCACTGCGACAGTTTTAGTAACTGATACAGGACATGGCGCTCAGGTAGGTGATTTTGTTACTTACGATTCTTTTTCTACCATTGATGGTCTAGATATGAACCAAGAATTTGAAATAACAACAGTCGTTAATACTTCTGCTTATACTGTAACTCACACTTCCACTGCTTCAGGTTCAACTGCTGGTGGTGGGGGAACAGGTAATGCAGCGTATCAAATTGGCATTGGTCCTGAGTTCTCTGTCCCTGCTTATGGTTGGGGAACAGATGGTTGGAGTTTAGGTGGGTGGGGAAGTCCTTCTACAGTTTCTAATGTGACACTTGAGGCTCGTCAGTGGTCCTTGGACAATTATGGAGAGGACTTGATTGCAACAGTTTTAAATGGTGGTACTTATATTTGGGACACTTCTTCAGGTTTATCTACAAGAGCAACTGCTGTGGCTAACGCACCAACAAGTTCAAGATTAAGTTTAATCTCTACTCCTGATAGACATTTAATTTTATTAGGTACAGAAACAGAAATTGCTAATACTGCTTCACAAGATGATTTATTTTTACGATTCTCTGACCAAGAGAATATAAACGAATACGATCCCACTGCGATTAATACTGCTGGTTCACTGCGCATTACCGATGGATCACGGATCGTGGCTGCTGAACGTTCCAGAGGTCAGATATTAGTTTGGACAGATACTTCATTACAGTCATTACAATACATTGGTCCTCCATTTACTTTTGGCCTACGACAATTAGGTCAGAACTGTGGAATCATAGGACAACATGGTGCAGTGGATTTGAATGGTATTTCTTATTGGATGTCACAAGATTCTTTTTATATGTTTGATGGTTCGGTGAAAAAAATACCTTGTACAGTAGAACAGTTTGTCTTTAGTAATTTAAATATCACTGCTTCAGAGAATTGTTTTACAGGGCATAATGGCGAGTTTAATGAAGTCTTATGGTTTTATGCTAGAACAGGCTCCGATCAGATTAATGCAGTGGTAGCTTATAATTACTTAGAAGGTACCTGGTGGACAGGAACTTTAAGAAGAACATCTTGGATTGATAGAGAAATTTTTGAAAATCCCATTGGTACTTTTTATAATCAATCAGCTATTGCAAACAACGAAACTATTTTAGGTCTAACCAATGGTGCATCGACAGTTTATTTACACGAAACAGGAAACGATGCAGATGGACAAGCCATGAATGCTTATCTTAAATCAGGTGATGTACAGATTGCTCAAGGTGATGAGTTTGCTTTTGTATCTAGACTTATCCCTGACGTACAAAATCAAAGTGGTGTCTTAAACTTAAACTTTGAATTTATGAGATATCCAAACGATACAACACCTGTATCTAAATCAACTAGCTTTACCTCGACTACTAATAAAGTAGATTTACGAGGAAGAGGCAGAGCCTTTACAGCAAACTTAGTTTCCAACACAACAGGAACTGCATGGAGATTAGGTACACTTCGTTTTGAAGTACAACCAGATGGAAGAAGATAAGTAAGTTTGAAAGAAATATGTTTTTTAGTTTCTTTGCCTAGAGCAGGGAACACAGTCCTCGCGTCTATTTTAAATCAAAACAAAAAAATAGGATGCACAGCTAATTCTATAGTATTTGAATTACTTCATAAAATAAACGAAACAAAAAATAATGGTATTTTTATTAATTTTCCAGATCACATTTCATTAAATAATGTTTCAAAAAAAATTATTCAAAATTATTATGAGGATTGGGAGCAAGAAATAATAATAGATAGAAGTCCTGCTACAACTCCTAAAAATTTAGAGTATTATGCGTATGAAAATCATAAGTTTATTTTTTTAAAAAGAAACTTAATAGAAGTTGTCAAATCATTTGTAAATTTAGCTTTAAAAAATAACAATAAAAAACCTATTGAGGAGATATATCAAGCAATCATGCATCCAAATTCAATATTACATAGAGGTATTCTAGCCGTATCAAACGGTATGAAATCTATACAAAAAGAAAAATACATCGTTATTGATTACAATAACTTTGTGAAAGATCCAAAAAAAGAGATAACTAATATTTATAATTTTTTAAATATTGAATCGTTTAAACATAACTTTGAAAATCTTGACCAATTTTCTATAAATGGCATACAATATAATGATAGCATTTTTGACTCTCTTAGAAATATACATACAATAAATACTCAATCTATTACAAAAACTGAGTATCATATTGAACTACCTCAATATATAATTGATTTTTGTAGAAATAATGAAAACTAAATTATAGTATAGCACATGGCCAAAATAACCCTAAATAGATTTCCTGATCCAAGCCAACAGTACGAGCCTCGTAACTTCTTTGAGCTTATTCGTATATTGGAATCTTTAATACAACAATTAAACTCTACTTATCCTGTGGATTCAGAGAATAAGTCAGAGGCAGAAGCATGGTATTTTAGTCGATGAGTTGTAATAATGTCAACGTAGAACCAATAGTCATTGGCGGTGGAAATGGATCTACAGCTTATGATGCATTTGGTAGATTAAGAGTCTCTAATCCATTAACGATATTTGATTCTAAAAACATTATGTCAAAGAATGATCTTTTTGATGAATCATTAACAGGATCAGGAACAGTTACTTACACAGCTAATAAATCTACCGTCAATTTAAATGTAACAGAAGTATCAGGTGATAAAGTTATAAGACAATCTAAAAGAGTAATGTCTTATCAGCCAGGTAAGTCATTATTAAATTTAAATACATTTGTTATGCAAACTCCAGAAGCTAACCTTAAACAAAAGGTTGGTATGTTTGATGCTAACAATGGAATATTTTTTTATGCAGATGGTACTACGTTAAAAATAGTTAGACGTACTTATGTAACAGGTTCTGCTGTCGATACAGAAATATCTCAATCTATTTGGAATGGAGATAAATTAGATGGTACAGGTGCATCAGGTTATACACTAAATCCAGCATTAGCTACTATTTTATTTATGGATTTTGAATGGCTAGGAATGGGAGCTGTGAGAGTTGGTTTTGTTATTGATGGCAAATTTATAGTCGCACATACATT
>Ga0222714_10005695_pt1 | contig 11777 bp, 15 predicted proteins | sample C33_3DmetaG_FD_165048 | JGI IMG/M metagenome (GOLD analysis project Ga0222714, IMG submission 165048) | Estuarine water microbial communities from San Francisco Bay, California, United States - C33_3D | ecosystem: Environmental > Aquatic > Marine > Unclassified | place: USA: California... | reverse complement strand
TGTAGTAAAAGTAGTACCAGAACCATTTACTGTAGGTGAACCTGCACTAATAGAAACTGTACCTGCACCTTGTGTAAAAGTATCTTTATTTATTTGAACATAAGAAGTTCCTGTAGTACTAAAATATAAATTAGTACCTTGAGCAACAACTACACCATTAGCATATCCAATTAATCCTTGAATATTATCTAATGCAGAACCTGAAGGAATAACAGAACTTGTTGTTCCCCATTTTTCATAACCACTTATTCTTCTATAACCACCTGTAGTAGATGATTCAAAATTTTGTAATTTTGTTGCAGCACCAGGAGTTCTAAATAAAGCATGAGAACTTGAAATTAAATCCAAGCCACCCTGTACAGTAATAGAAGCTCCTTGAGTAGGCATAATTTATCCTTAATATAAATATGTAAATCTAACATCTGACATATACTCTGGTTGAGGAGAGTTTAATTGGTCAGCCATATTTTGTAATCCTTTTTTATATTCATCTAAAGCTAATTGAGATTGTGCAATATTATCTTTAAATTGATAAATATAATATCTAGCTCTTGCTAGTAATACTGGTTTGTATTGTTCAGGAAATAATACTGTATCATTATCTGCAGATAATTCAGATGGTCTATTATATGCAAAGAAATAAATTCTATAAACTTTATCAGGAATAGGAGATAGACCAAATCTTCTTCCATCTGAACTTCTTAAAATTCTTAATGGTACAGAATAACTTTGTTGGTTAGCTTTATTAATTTCTTCTGATTGTGCATAGTTTGCTCTCCATGCTGTTAATGTTGTAAATGATAATTTATTGATTGTATGTGGAGCAGTTTCTCCTGCCACACCTTCTGTTGTTAAAGTAAAATCATCCCAGTTAACTGAGTCATAATCAGTATCAACATTAGCAGAACCATTTTTTAATAAGTACCATCTTGTTCCAGCTACAGTTTCAATATATGTATTTCCATAATATTCATTTTGTGGAGCTGCTGTATTTAACCAAGACCATTCATCTACTGAATCTACAATATCAAAGTAAGCTCTATTAACAGCATTCGTTACAAATTTTTGTACACCTAATGCTCCTGAAATAGTTGTAATTTCTGGTTCGTTTATTTCAACCAGTAATTCATTTACCATTGATAAATAAGTTTTAGCCATATATTAACAATTCCATGCTCTTAATGATTTATTAATTCTTGAGTTAGGGTCACGAGCAGTTTTAGCTGAAGTTAATTTTTTCTTCATACCTTTCATCCTTGCACAGAATGATGCTCTTCTTTTATTTCCTACTACTTTACTTGGTGCTTTAAGATTTCTTTTTTTACCAGTTTTAGTACGACCCTTATTATAAGATGCTCTACCCTTGGCATTTAATCCACCTTCAGGGTCTTTGCCTTCTTTACGAGTCCATGCAGGTGACGATAATATTCCCATTACTTTTTCTTTATATTTTTAATTTTACCTTTATTACTAGATGCATAAAAAACTTTTTTACCTTTTTCTGAACCATAAGTTTTTTTCATTTCAGATAATATTTTTTTACCTTTTTTATTTAGTGGCATAAATTATTACTTAAATTTTTAATAATAAGTAGGGGATATATTTCAACCCCCTACTTAAGTGTTTAATTGTTATATTAAATATTAATCTGCAACGTAGATTATTTTTCCTACGATTTCAGGTCTTAATACTTTTCTACCCCAAACCATTAAACCTCTAACTATGTCAGAGAAAGTAGAAGTATCTCTAACAGTCTCTACTTTGTTCATAGCACTTGCAGCAGATGTTGCTGAAATGTGTCCGAATAAAGCTACAGGTGCAGTTGCTGAACCAGCAGGTGAAGCACCAGATAAGTCATTAGTTGGTAAGTTATTAGATTTGTACATTTGGAAACCTCTTAGTAATCCAGATGCTACTAAACCATTTCTGATTGAACCTTGACCAGCATTAAAATCTACTGATAAAAGTTTAGAAGATGTATTAGCTAGTTCGTTGTACCATTCAGGTGCAGCGACAAACCATCTACCTTCTTCAGGTGCATTAGCTTCATCTAATTCTTTAGCAGCTAATGACATTTGATTTAGTGGGTCAACTTCACCACTACCGAAACCGATGTCAATCGGAGTTCCAGTAGTTCCCATACCTGCAGTTACAGTTGCACCTGCAGAAATAGCTGCTAGGATATTTGAATCCATTGCATCTCTTAAAGCATATGCAGCATTGTCTGAAGCTACAGCTTGGAAGTTAACGTGAGAGAATCTCTTCTCTAGGTCATCAATCTTAAATGAAAAAGATTTAGCTTGGTCTATTGTAAGAACAAGTTCTTGGTCAGTTAAGTTAGTTGATGTTACAGTCAGACCTCTTGTGTAGTCTGCTACTGTGATTTGAGGTTCTTTGATGATGTTTACTGTATCACCAAAGCTAGATATTTCGCCCATATAGTCTGTGTTACAGATTGCTTCTGCAACAGCAGCTTTTCTAAGAGCTATTTGTACTTTCTTTGAATAGACTTCAGGAATAAAGAAACCATTCGTTTGTCCTGCTACGCCTAATCCAAAGTTATATGTTGAACCACCAGCAAATTTTGCCATGATTACTCCTTTGTTAGTTGTTGGTTAATAAAAAATAAAGGTTAAATTATTATCTAATTCTTCCTTCACGTTGAGCTTTAACAATATCTTTTTCATATTGCATAAACTCCTCATCTGACATTCTTTGAATATCAGCACGAGTAAAGATTACTTCCTTAGAATCAGGAGTTTGAACTTGTTCGTTTGTTTTAACTAACAAATCTGCTCCATCATTTTTAGGTTTCTTCTTTTCGGATTTTTTATCAATTCCAAGTCCTCGGTCCTTCTTATATAAGTCAATTGCTCTTGCAGCAAGTGTGCCATCAGAATTATTCTCATATATCCATCTTTTAATTTCCATTGGTTGAGCATCTGCCCAGTCATGAAAATCATCTGATTCTTTGATTAACTCAAAGTCTGGATGATATTTAGAAAGTTGTAATTCCGCTTCACGTTGTTGTAAAGTAGTATTTACTTTCTTGAGGTTTTCTAATTCCTCTTGCATACTTTTAATCTCGTTCTGAGATTGCAAGTGAGATACAGTTTCCACAACTCCATATATATCAGGGTAATCGTTTTTAAAAGCATCAAGCTCTTCTTTCGATTTAGGTGGTGTGTATTTAGGTCGATTTTCCCTTAATTGTATTTTAAGTTCTTCTTCCTTTTTACTCCAATCACCTAGCTTCCTGTCATAATATCGTTTGAGGTCATCGTACCTCTTTTTATAATCAACCTTATTATAAGGGTTAGCTTCTACATTTAATGCAGAATCTTGAACCTTATCCGTAGTGGCTGTCGTACCATCGGTAGTATCTTCAGGGTTGCTATTCGCAGTAGCTGTCAATACATCTTTAGTACTATCAGGGTTTGGCATAAACAAACCAGTATCAGCAGACGTTCTATCTCTAGGCATTACATTTTGTGAGTGCCAAGATTTTTTTCTGTTGTACGGATTTGCTTCGGCTTCTTGTCTTTGTCCTTCTTCGTTTTTAGTCATTTGTCCTCCTTTAGGGCTTCTTAACTGAAGGTAGCTAAGGTAGGTAAGTTTGTTAAAACGAAGCTACAAGGGCTTATAATAAATTATAAGGTAGCTTGTCTATTCATAGAGTTTACCTTTCTCTATAAATTCTTTTATACGTTCTCTACTTGTTTAGAGAGTCCAGCATCATAAGCTTCTTCTGCTTGCTTCATCATCTTTCGTAATTTGTCTACACCAATATTTTTAACTGCTTTGGCTGTAAATACAAATTCACCATCTGATAATAGTGCTGGGATAGAGTCTGAAGTTCCTGTTCCTGGTCCTTCTACTTCTCCATCTGATGTAAATTCTGTTGCAACTAATTTAGGAATAATTGCTTCTAATTCAGGATGCATCTCAACTGCATCGTCTAAAATTTTTTCTTCTTCTTCTGATAAAGCAGAGGTATCAATAATTGCATCCATACCTTCTAAATCTTCATCTGTCATATCATCTTCAGAATCCATAGTCATACTTTCTTCATCAATAGACATTTCATCTTCCATACCTTTTGGAGTTAATAATGATTCTGAATCTTCAACTGGCATATCTTTTTCTACAATATCACCTTCAGCATAAGCTATATAATCTGGTCTTTGGTCATACTTACCTTTTTCAACTCCAACCATTCCACCTAATGCTAATTCTTGTTTATCAATATTTTCTTTTGCTTTATATGCTTCTATTTTTTGTTCTTGTTCTTCTGTTAATTCTAAACCTGATTCTTTCATAGCTTCAAGTTTTTTAATTTCATTCATCTCAATAATTTCTTTGGTAGATAATTCTCCACCAGCAAATTTCATTCTATTCATTTTTACTTCTCCTCCATGTTTTAGTCTAGTTCTTGACGGAGACAAAATTCTTGATGCCAATCCTTGTCTTGCAGACATAGGTGTATTAACATCATATGGTTGTATAGTTTGTTCTTGGTCAGGTAAATTAGATTGTGCTTTTGCTATATATGGAGGCATAGACATTAAACCACCTGTAGCCATTTTAATTGCTTTTATTTTTTTCATAAGTTTCCTCTTACTTAATTATAAGAATAATATATTAGATTGTCAACAATTATATTATTAATTATTTTTAGATAAATCTCTTACTTGATTTGGTAAGTTTTTAAGCTTGTCCAGTAAATTCCATTTCCCCTGGCATTGATACATTGCCTGGTCCGATTGGGCTTTCGCCATTTCCTGGCATACTTGGTCCTGTATTTTCTGCAGGTATTCCTGCATTGGCTTCCATTGCTCCGAGTTGACCAGGAGCATTAGTTGTTGGGCTAGTTCCTTTGTTAACATTTTGTTTTCCTATTATTTGTGCGTATATTTCTGCTTCATCTCTTGTGTTCATAATTTCTTGTGGGTCTAAGTCTAAAGAGAAAGCTAATTCTTTTATTACTTCTGACATTCTAACGAATGGTGCAATTGCAGGATTTTGTACTGTTTGTAAAAACATTGTTAGTCTTTGAGACCTAACTTCTTTTTTCATTAAACTAGAACTACCTGTTGCTTTAATTTCTAAATCACCAATGATTGGTAAATCACCTTCATAAAATTGCATATTCCATTGGAACATAGCTTCACCTAAAGGTTTAATTAATTGGTCATCTATATTTTTAATTACTGTTTTAATATTTAAAGATGCAGCTCCCATTAACATTGACATACCTGAAGCTGTTCTAGTCATACTTTGTACACCAGTTTGTCCATGTGAATAAGATGGTAAACCAGTTGACTCATCTGCTAGTTGTCTAAACTTATCAAACATCTGCATATTTTCTACTGCAGTATTTGGAAACTTTAATCCATAGATTGATTGACCTGGAACACCAGCTTGTCTTTTAAAAATCTTACCAGGAAATACTTCCATAGTTTGATTAGAAGCTAATGCAGATTCATCAACATCAAATACTAAATTACCTGCTAATGCTAAGTTATCAATTGCCATTCTTGCATGACCATTCATAATCTGTTGTGCATCATCCATATTTTCTGGAACACCTATTCCAAAAAATGTATATGGATTTTTTTCATAAACAAAAGCTTGGTATGGAGTTCTAAAAGGTTTAAATGGATTTTCTACAATTCTAATAATTTTATCTTTTACCATCCAAACATTTACTTGAACTTCATCTGAATCTTGTATCTCTTCTTCAAGAGTTAAACCTTCTTCTCTTGCACTTAATGCATCTATAGTTCCCCAATATTCTAAAACTTCAAATCTATTATTTTCAATATCAGGGTACTGACTTTTTTCTAAATCAATATCTGTTTCCCAAGATTTTTTATTATACTTAGCACCCATCTTTAAACATTCCATAATAGCATCTTTTTTAAAGAAAGGTCTATTTGATAAATCTAAAAATTGATGTCTGTTTAATCTATGTCTTTGAATTACATATTCTGCTTCAGACATACTTCTAGCATTAGGGTCAGGATAAAAATCCCATAAGCTAACAAATTCTACTCTAGGAACTTTTACAATCTCAGGTTGGTATTCTCTTGCTGCACCATTACCTGAATAAGAATATTTATGTAAAGTTTTATTATAAGTAAAAGGTCCTTTAATAATTCCTGTTCCTAATAAACAAGATTCAAATATTGCATTTCTTAATTCAATGCTACCATTTGATTCTTCTAATTGGTCTAGTATTAATTTCTCTAATCTTCTTGCTGCAATCTGTGCAGGTTTAATTTGAGGCATCTCAGGACTAGGTGCTGGTCCTTCTGTTAATTCTACATCCTCATATTCTTTTTCTAAACTACCTAAAAAACTTTCGTTTAATTTATTAAATGTTGCACCCTTTGGTAATTCTCTTCCATCACCAGGAAAGCCTAAAACAGAAGAAGGAGAAAATTGTTCTTCTTCTAATCTTTGACCAGGCACATAATCCATGTTGCCTTCAATATTTGGAACATTATCTTTTATACCTGTTTGTTTTTTTAAAGGATTGAAGTGAGCATACTCTGCTATACCTTCAGGTACTCTTGTTTCTTGAATAGTTAATGGAAATTTATTTGCACCGAATAGTACATCAATTAATTGTCCGTAAGCTGCTAATACTTTTGTCTTAGTAACTTTAACAAACACTCTTGATTTTTCATGGTCTCTGAATGCTACGTTCTTATAATATCTTCCACGATAATTATGGAATGCTTGTAACCATCTATCTTCATCATCTTCCCTTGTAGTTTCTGCTTGAGAAAATTTAGAATTAATATTAGCTACTAATGCAGAAATTTTTTCTTGTTCATTTGAATCTTCTTTTGAAGAGACTGAATTGGGCTTGTATTGGTCATATGTAGCCATGAATTAAATCCTTTTATAAATTATTGCAATACTTATAATAATAACAAGTTTATTAAGACTTGTCAACTATCTTTTTAATATTTATAATAACACTAGTAGGTATGATAGTTACATTACCTAGGTCTGCTATACCACCATCATCGTCTTCAGCATAGTCTCCAAATACTCTAGTTACTCCTTTGCTTTGACTTAATAGGTGTCCCTTAGTTACACATACTGGTAATTCCATTTCCTTTAATTCTTTTATAGATAGCCAAGTAGATTCACTAACAATATCGTACCATTTGATTTCTACTAATGGATAGTTATCTAATTCATTATCGGTCTTTCTTTTTTTAAACTTAAGTATTTTTGTTTTTTCCATATTATTTTTTCTTTTTAAATCCTTTAGTAGCTTTACCATAAGGGTCAAACGTACCTTTACCCTCAACCTTATCAGACTTACACCAATCTGTAAATTGGTCTTTAATACCACCTGCGTCTGAATATCTAGTAATCTTTATTTTAAATACTTGTTCTATGTGTTTTTGTTTTATATATTCTATTAGTTCTTCATATGACATTTCTTTATCATATTGTTTCTTTGTATTTTTATTTATAAAAGTATATATAGGCATATTAATATCCAAAGATAGGGTCTGAAGGTGTCCATCTTTTTTTATTTGTCATTTCTTCCCATACTGATTGTGTTCTTGGTCTAGACATAATTAAATATCTTAGAGCATCATAAGCATGGTCAGAAGCTTTTGTATCTACATCTTCAGGCTTGTTAGGGTCTAATGGAATAGATTGAAGTTCTCTTATAAGATTAACGCATGTTTTAAATATTTGTAACTTAGGTCTTCCATTATCATTTAATTTTAATCTTTCATGTATTTGTATTTTACCTTGTATTCTATTCTTATCAGCTCTTCTAAGTTTATGTCCAGCTACAGTTAGTACTTCTCCAACAGTTGGTCCTGTTGCTCCAGTTCTATTCCATGCTGCACCATCTAATACACCTCTTACAGATATTCTATCTTCTTTTTCATATTCAAAAATCTTTTTAGCTAAGTCTTCACCAGTTAATCCTTTTAAATATAATTCTCTATAAATAATTAATGTTTCATCTGTTGGGTCTATTGCTGCCCATACTACTGCAGATTCTGCTGCATAACCATAGTCAATACCTTTTATTCTATCCCAATGTTTAGGAAGTTCATATGGTGTTATACAATGTGTATCATAATCAAATTCTGTAAATGCTGCTCCTTCAGCAACATCCCAATTACCTTCTAATAATTGTTTTCTTTGAACAGCAGGTAATGATTGTAACATCTGTTCATACTTACCATCTTCAGATAGATAAGGGTTATCTTCTAATCTTGCAGGTATAAACTTTCTTGTTATCTTATCTTGTCCAACAAAAGATTCATTTGGTGGAGATGGGTCTAGGTATCTTTTCTTTACCCAGTTACCACCAACACCACCAGGGTTAGCAGTACATCTAATGTAACATTGTATTGCTGGATTAGTTGTTCTTAATCTTGATTGTAAATATTGTAAAGGAAATTCTGTAGGGTATTGAGTTAATTCATCTATACCTATCCAAGTATATGATTGTCCTTGGTATCTATATACATCTGCATCTCTATCAAGATAACCAAATTCTAATGAAGCACCACTTGGAAATCTCCATATCTTTTCTACTTCTCTAAACTTTGCACCAGCAAAAGCTTTAGGATATAATTCTCTAGACTTATCTATAAGTTCTCTTAACTCTGGCATAGACTTTCTTAATAGTAAAGCTCTATGTTCTTTAATATGCATAAATCTTAATGGGTCAACTAACATAGCATATGATTTACCACCACCTGCTGAACCACCATATAATACATCTTGCTCAGGTGCTGCTAGAAAATCTGATTGAGGACCTTCATTAGGTTTAAATACTATTCGTTCCTTTTCAGTTTCTAATAATTCTTTTAGTTTATTTGGTAAGTTATCGTATTGTTTCTGTTCTAATACTGTACCTGTCTTGCTTTTGTTATTTGGATTAGCTGCTTGGTCAACCACACCAATGGCTTCCTTCTTAGCTTTAAGTTTTTGTTTTGTGTTATCTAACTTCTTAGCTAGTTTCTTTAATTCTTTTTCTTTATCTCTGACAGCCTTACGAGCTGCTATTCTAGCTTTTTGTTCTTGTGAAAAAAAGTATTGTCTAGCCATTTGTTTTACTTAGTATACTATTAGGCATTGATGAAGAAGACCTTGTATTCATTGTATCTTTATTCTCTTTATCAATTATTTTTTTTAATCCCATAGCAGATAGCTTTCTACCTGTTTGAGATTCTAGTATTTCAACACCACCTCTTAAAGAATATGCTCCAGCTTTGACACCTTCCTTAATATCATTAAGTGCTTTAATTTCTGTTTCTATTGGTTCTAATGTTTTATTATCTTCCTTTAGTTTATAACCAAAGGGAATTGTAGAACTACTTCTGTTTATCATCTATATCCGCCTCCTCTGCATTTATATCTATTAGTTGTTCTTTGTTTGGTAATATAAATATACCACTTGCTGCAGTATGTGTTACATCTAGCTTATCTCTTTTGGCAACACCAACTCTGTCTAGGAGGGTCTGGGCTGCTTGAAGTTTTGCTCCGACTTGAGGTATAGGGTCATCACTCATAAGTATCTCTACGAGCTTCTGAGATGCCATGGGAGCTGACTTTGCAAGTATCTTAGTTGCTACATCTACTATCTCATCCTTTAAGGAATCTACTACATTTGATTGAGATGTTTCTGAGTATCCTGCTATAACTAATGCTTGTTTAATATTACCTTTAGCTTCATGTGCTAGTGCATCAAGAAACTTTTGTTGTTGTTCTGTTAAGGTTCTTTTCTTTTCTGTGGGTAAAAAACTATTTGACATAGTTGTATTATAACAATTATAAATCTAGTTGACAACATAAATATTTTTTATTTTAGTTGACAGATGTCGAAATAGGGTGTATAATCCTATTAGTACCCTCCAGGGGGTTAAACATATACATAGGTAGTATAGAATCTCTCTGGGGCAGTCCAGCAATATAACAAACCCCCCATACTAATCTCTATAAGCAGGCGGACTCCATCTAGTTTACATTAGATTCTTCTCCATTTTGTATGAGCTTGATATACCATACCCCCACTACCCCACCTGGCTCTTATGTACCCCCTTTGTTCTATTCAACCACCACTAGAAATAAATCTATTTAGCTTTTTATATCTTTTAAACTCTAGCAAGGTATTTAATATCTAACTAGTTTACAAAGATTAACTAAAATTAATTGTATGGTTAAGATAATCAATACACCTTTTTAGATTAAGCAAAAACTCCATATATTTATTTATAAAACTAACTAATCTACACATATAAATAACAACACCAACTATACCGATATATTAAAGAATTTTAATAGCTGGGCGGTGTCTGTTTGCTTTTAATAAATCTCAATCAATTAATAATATTACCTATATTTCTAAAGCCCTTTTAAGCATTTGTTTAATTGGGCTTTTTATTTATAAGCTTTGCAAATCTTGCATAGCTGTTATGCAAATATAACATTAGTCATTAATTTTATTTAGTTTTATAAGCTAATTATGTATTTTAAAAAATTAAATAGAAAAGAAAAAAGAAATTTTGCTAGATTTTTAACAAGTGAGAATGTTAAGCAATCTAGTGAAAATCTTTATTCAGCTTTTTTAAAATATCAGCAAGATTTAATGAATAACCCAAATATGCTAAAAAAACAAAACTTAGCTAAGTCTGCCATTTGGTCAGATGTTGGAGTTTCATTAAATCTTGTTAAATACAATCATAGGTAGTATTGCCTAGCTGTTTATTCAGCACAAATACTACTACTAATAAATCTTAATTATGCCATAATTATTTGGTTATAATTAATACAACTAAAAGGAATATATGAAAATAACTATTAAAAATTTAGAACAAAGATTAAATTATTTAAATAAAATTACTAAAAACAGGGTTGAAAAACATTTACCCTATAAAGTTAATAACAGACTAATAGCAAATGTAGGTAATTATTATCTAAGTCAATCTAATGGAGGTTTTAGAGTTGAGCAAATAGTTAATATCTTTGGAGGTTGTGCTGATATAAGCTTTAGAGGTACAAAAAAAGAAATTTATGAATGGTTGAATACTTTTATAAATGGAATTGAAACTGTAATATTAAAAAAATAAACAATCGGAGGTTGAATAATGCTAGAAATAACTGTAATTTTAATAGCTTTATACATTTTAAAACTATTAAATGTATTTACAATAGTAATATTTTAAATTAAATAATAAAAATAAAGGAGTAAACAAAATGAAAAATAAGAATGCTAAAGGTTTTAAAAACTTTAAAATGAATGATGAAGTTTATAAACTTAGAAAACAAGTTATGAATATTATTTATCAAGTAAAAAATAATAATATGAATATACCTAGAATTGATGTAAGAATAGGGGAAGATAAAAATTGTAATATCTTAGGCAAGGCAAGGTTAAAAGATAATATAATATGGATAACAAAAACAGCTATAAATAGAAATGAAAAATCGCTGTATCATACTGTATTACACGAACTAATTCATACAATTTTTGGTTGTGAACATAATGAAAAATGCCACTTAATGAAAGCGTGTGAACCTAAAGAAATTTTAAGCAAGGATAAGTTGCTTGAAATATTTAGAAAATACTATAATAAATATAATAACTTAACAAATAAACAAATGGAGGTATAATAATATGGATAAAAAAAATAAATGGAACTTGTACTATACATCAATTCCAATTTGGAATGATGATGAGATACAAAGCGAGGACTTAAATATCTTAGTCAATAAGCAAGGAT
>Ga0222714_10005693_pt1 | contig 11778 bp, 7 predicted proteins | sample C33_3DmetaG_FD_165048 | JGI IMG/M metagenome (GOLD analysis project Ga0222714, IMG submission 165048) | Estuarine water microbial communities from San Francisco Bay, California, United States - C33_3D | ecosystem: Environmental > Aquatic > Marine > Unclassified | place: USA: California... | reverse complement strand
TATCCCAGGTAGATTCATCAGTCGGTGGAAAAACAGGTATTAATCATAGTTTGGGTAAAAATATGATTGGCGCTTTCTATCAGCCCAAATGCGTTTTAATTAATATTGATGTTCTTAAGACTTTACCTGATCGAGAATTGAGTGCAGGGCTTGCAGAAGTAATTAAATATGGTCTGATTCGCGACGCATCCCTTTTTGATTGGTTGGAGAAAGAAATGGATAACTTAATGAATAGGAACCCTGAACAATTAATGCATGCTATATCAGTATCATGCGAAAATAAGGCAAGCGTAGTTTCTGAAGATGAATTTGAGTCAAGCAAAGGGATACGTGCAACATTAAATTTAGGACATACGTTTGGCCATGCGATTGAAAATGCTATGGGCTATGGAAATTGGCTTCATGGAGAGGCTGTTGCGTGTGGCATGGTGATGGCATCTTACATGTCGATGAAACATGGTTGGTTAACGATAAACGATTTTGAGCGCATAAAAAAAATAATAAAATCTGCTCGTTTGCCCAGCACCCCACCCGATTTAAGCCGAGAGCAATTTCTTGGCCTCATGCAATCTGATAAAAAAACCTTAGATGGAAAAATAAACCTTATTTTACAAAAAGGCATAGGCCATGCCTTTATAACCAATGAATATTCCGAAACAATTTTGTTGGAAACAATTAGCCAAAAGACTTTTGGAGAATGAACCTTCAACCCTACGCAGCATATGATACAAAAACTATTGGTAGGCTTCATAAGGAAGATGCTTCACCCCTAAGAAATGAGTTTCAAAGAGACCGGGACCGCATAATCCACTCCACCTCCTTTAGAAGACTGCAGTATAAAACTCAAGTTTTTGTGAATCATGAAGGCGATATGTTCAGAAGTAGACTAACGCATTCAATTGAAGTGGCTCAAATATCCCGTGGTATAGCAAGAACACTGGGCTGCCATGAAGATTTGGCTGAAGCAATCGCCTTGGCACATGATTTGGGTCACACGCCTTTTGGCCATGCGGGCCAGGATGCTTTAAATAGTTGCATGAAAGGTTATGGAGGATTCGAACATAATTTACAATCCCTACGAGTTGTTGATTATTTGGAATCACGCTATGCAGATTTTGATGGACTTAATTTAACTTACGAGACGAGAGAGGGGATTCTCAAGCATTGTTCAAAGAAAAATGCTATCCATTTAGGTGAGCTTGGAAAAAGATTTATTAATAATACGAGCCCCTCACTTGAAGCCCAAATTGTCAACTTGGCGGATGAAATTGCATATTGTCATCATGACTTGGATGATGGTTTCAGATCGCAGATTATCGACTTTGAGCAATTACAGGATTTAGCCTTATTTAGTGCGACTGCACAAGCAGTTAAAAAAAAATACAAACACATTGAACCTGAAAAACTGATGCATGAATCAATTCGAAGGATGATGTATGGCATCATTAACGATGTTTGCCAGACGAGTTTGAAAAAGATTGAGGAAATAAAGCCAAACTCTATTAATGCGGTCAGAGCGCATCAAATTATAATAACTTTTTCGCCAAGTATCTTAGATGCGATGATGAAATTAAAAAATTTTTCAAGGCAATACATTTATCGCCATCCAAAAATAGAACAAATGACACTGACCGCAAAACAAACAATTGAGCGGCTATTTAACTATTTTATAAATGATATTGAGCGGCTTCCGCCCAATTTTAGAAAAAACAAAAATGATAAAGCTGAGCGGATTATTGCCGACTATATTGCCGGAATGACGGATCGCTATGCCTTAGAACTTGCAATCAAAATCAAATAGGTATGCTAATGTTGTTTTTTTGCAACAAAATACCAAAAATATTGCATAAAAGTCATAAAAAACTTGATTAATAAGGATCTAACAGCGGATAATGATCCCAACGATCCAAGAACTTGTTGGAAAGTTAAATTTAATTTTAGGAGATTTAACATGAACACAAAAATTTCGGCTGCAGTTGCTTCTGCTGCTTTAGTTTTAGGTGCTACAACAGCTAACGCGGGTATTATTATCCCAGCTGGTGAGTGGACACTTGACGTTAACGGTAATGTTAACGTGTATGCAACAATGCAAAAATTTGATGATACTGCAACAAGCAATACAGTTGCTGGTGGTCTTGCTGGTACTGAAGACGCTAACGGTGAAAGTAATAACCAATCTATCAACACTGGTCTTTTACCAGCATGGTTAGGTTTTACTGGTACTACTCGTCAAAATGATTTAGACGTATCTTTCACTATCTCTATGCAACCAAACGTTTCAGAAAATGCTGCTGCTGGTGATGATGTAACACCTAAATGGCGTCAAGCGTTTTTAACATTTGGTGATAAATCATGGGGTACTGTGAAAATGGGTAAAGATTTAGGTATCTTTGCTGGTCAAGCTATCCTTAACGACATGACACTTTTAGGTGTTGGTTCAGGTTATGCCAATTCTGGTACTAAAACTACTTTAGGTGGTATTGGTACAGGCTATATCTACCCAGCATGGAAAGGTCAAATTTCATATACAACACCTAACATGAATGGTTTTTCAGCAACAATTGGTATCACTAACCCTAACCAAGTGGGTAACGCTGGCACAGGTGTAACTTCTTACCAAGACCGTTTTGGTGTTGAAGCTCAAGCAATGTATGAATTCGCAGCTGGTAAAATCTGGGTATCTGGTGCATCTTACGATGTAACTGACGGCTCAGCTAACTACGATGCTGAAGCAATTGACGTTGGTGCAACCGTTGGTTTTGGTAATGCAAGTGTAACTGCTTACTACTACACAGGTGATGGCGCTGGTGCAACATTGTTTGGTGCAAACGGTTACGATACTACTACTGGTACTCGTGATTCTGCCGGTGGTTATGTTCAAGCAACATACGTAATCCCATCAGGTACAAAACTTGGTGTTGCTTACGGTGTATCTACACTTGATGCAAACTCAGGTGAAACTGATAGTACATTACTTGATGAAAACAAACGTTGGACAGTTGGTGCATACCACCCACTTACGAAGCATCTTAACTTAGTTGCTGAGTACAACAGTACAACATCAGAAGCACAAGGCTCTAATGAGAATGAATCTCAAGCATTGTCTCTTGGTGCGATCTTATTCTTCTAAGATTTAATTCTTAGTTAGAACAAAGTTCAATAAAACCCCCTCCTTCGAGGGGGTTTTTTTTGTCTTTAAATTTGTTTTAACGTATCTTCAATGGGTTTATTTTTTTTGGCTTGAATGATTTTGATGGATGGATAGAATAACGAAAAATCATCTTCAGATAACCAGTACCAGGTATTGCTTGCGTGATTAAAGGGCAATAGGAGATTTACTTTTACACCCAACGCCCCAGCAAGGTGTGCTGTTGTGTTGCTGATAGTGAAAATTTCATTACATTGCATAATTTTTTGAGCAAGGTTATAAAGATCATTTAAATTATCACCCGCAACAACCTCACAAAAATGAACATTGTATTTTTTTGTAATTGCTAAAATTTCATCAGCAAAGTCTCCATATTGTAAATTTACGAATTGTGTGGATTTCTTATGAAGCACTTCCATCAGTTGCTCGAGGGCAATGGATTTTTTTGGCCCAATCCTAATATTGTTACTAAACCAAGATAAGCCGATAGATTTGTCCTTGATAGGACCTGTGGTATTTTTAATCGCACTGACTTTAAGAAAACTTTTACATGACAAAATATCTTCTTTATTCTTAATAAATAAAAGTGCCAAGTCAGTGCCAAGGCAAAAGGCCTGAAAAGGGCCATTTTCTTTTATTTTGCTGTGGCATATAAAGTTAAAATTAAATTGACTAAAGGATTCCTCATAAATCCTAAGCAGCCTCTGATCCATTGCCACAGAAAAAGTATTTTTGAAATTTTTCAATCGAGTTAAAAGCTGTGAAAAAAATATCTGGTCACCAATACCCTGATCTAAATAGATAAGTACCTCGGTACTAGAATTTAAACCATTCCATTTGGGAAGTTGCTTACTTAATTTATTAATATAAACAGGCGAGCATGCATAAGATAAAAAATTAGCCCAACCATTTTTAAAATCAAATGTTGCTAACTGACATAATCCTAGTTGCAGTTTAGATTCCAAAAAATCTGGTTTGATTTTTAGTGAATGTTTAAAATATTCAATGGCTTTTGTAAAATTATTATTGCGAAAAAAAATACAAGCTAAATTGTGATAGCAAGCCTGTTTAGAATACCCCTTTTTAATTAATTGCTCGTAGGTATAAATTGCTTCATTTACTTTTCCTGACTCTTGATATATTTTTGCCTGATAGAAAATATAATCGTTGTCGTCTTTCGGCAATTGCTGCAGTAAGAGGGCGGCCATACCAATCTTATTGATTTCTATGGCAGCATCTATAGTTTGAAGCAAAATTTTTGTATTACTGGGCTCCAGCTCAATCAAATACTTACCAGTCACTATACAATTATCAAAACTTTTCCTCTGGAAATAAAAATTGAATAATTTTTTTTGGGCAGAAACATAGTAACTGCTTGCCGAACCAATCTTCTTAAGATCGCTAATAGCGTCGTTATGTTGTCCTAATTCAAATAAATAATCAGCTCTGTTAATGCTATAGGCATCATTTTTTTGTATTTGTAGGGCTTTATCAATAAACCGCAATGCTTCATCAAATTTGCCTATTTTTTTATATAAAATTGATAGATGATTGTATATATCTGGATTGTTTGCATCTAATTCTATGGCTTTTTTAAGAAATTCTTCTGACGATTGGAATTTATTAAGCTCCCTATATGCAATTCCCAAATTCATCAAGAGATGGCTATCTTTTAGATTAAATTCGCAAGCTTTTTTTAAGAAAACAATTGACTCATGAAACTTGTTTGTTTGTAAATAAAGAGTTCCAAGACCAAATAAAGCTTGATAATCATTAGGAGCTTTTTTTAGGTATTGACTATAGAGTTTTTCAGCCTCAGAGATATCATTCAGCCTGTGATACTTAAATGCATCAATTAGGATCTTCTTAGCCATGATGAAATTTTACTATGATATTGTTTGAAGTTACTTAGTTTTCAATCTTTAGTTCTTTTATTTTTCTTGTAATGGTATTTCTGCCAATGCCTAACGCTTTAGCAGCATCAATTCTTCGATTTTTGCTTGATTTGAGCGCTTCTTTGATGAGGATGCCTTCTATTTCATTTATAAATTGCGCATAAATATCATGATTGCCTGAAAACAAACTGCGAGTAACTTCACGTTGCAGCTGTTCACGCCAACTACCGTTCAAAATATCGGTTTGACTGATTGGCTCATTCTTTAATTCAGCAGGTAAATCGGAAATTTTAATAACTTTCCCAGCGGCCATAACGGTAAGCCAATGACAAACGTTTTCAAGTTGCCTTACATTGCCATGCCAATAAAGGCTTTTAAAATATTCAATAACATCCTGTGACAAAACTTTAACTTCTGTTTGTAATTTTTTTGCGCTTTGACTTAAAAAAAACTGGCAAAGAATTTTTATATCTTCAATACGCTCTCTTAGGGGGGGCACATTCAAGCGAATGACATTTAAGCGATGAAATAAATCATCTCTAAATTTAGCTTCTTTTACCAAAAGTTGTAAATTTTGATGCGTTGCTGCAATTACCCTAACATCAACCTTAACCAATTCTTGGCCACCAATACGATAAAATTGCCCATCATTTAGTACTCTTAACAATCTTGTCTGTAACTCTACTGGCATGTCACCAATTTCATCAAGAAATAAGGTTCCTTCATTTGCCTGTTCAAATTTACCAAATTGGCGTTGATTGGCGCCGGTAAATGCACCTTTTTCATAACCAAATAACTCTGCCTCTAAAAGTTCTTTGGGAATAGCGGCTGTATTAATAGCAATAAATGGTTTATCTTTGCGGGTACTATTTTTGTGAATAGCATTAGCTACCAACTCTTTTCCAGAACCTGACTCGCCGTTAATTAGTACCGTTGCATTTGATTGACTTAATTTGCCAATAATACGAAATATTTCTTGCATGGACTGTGCTTGTCCAATGATATCTGGCGAATTTTCAGGTGAAATTTCTTGTGGTGCCACAGTATTTAATTCCAATGCTTTTCGAATGACATCCAGGACTTTGTCAATATCAAAAGGCTTAGCAATATATTCAAAAGCTCCTTTTTTAAACGACGCGACGGCAGTATCTAGATCAGAGTATGCGGTCATGATAATAATTGGAATATGTGGAAATTTTTCTTTCACTTTTGTGAGAAAGACCAAGCCAGATTCTCCGGGCATTCTTATGTCACTTAAAATAACTGAGGGTTTATCGTGATTAAATTGATTAATCGCCTCATTGGTATTGGAAAAAGTTTTGAAGTCCAAACCAGCTTTTTCTAGGGCTTTTTCAAATACCCATCGAATAGATTTATCATCATCAAGAATCCACACCCTACCCATGAATTTCTCCCTCGCTCGAAGTTAAATCATTTTTAATTGGGAGGATGATAGAGAAGCATGTTTTGTTCCTCTTACTATGAGCTTCAATCATACCTTTATGTATTGATATAAAATCTTGCGCAAGAGATAATCCGAGGCCTGCACCATCCTGGTTTCCAGAAACTAAAGGATAGAAGATCTTATCTAGTATATTTTTGGCAATACCTGGGCCATTATCGATAATATCAACGCGAATCACAGTTAGATATTTTTTTTGATGCACACACATATGTCGATCTGAGCGCGTTTTAATGCTAATTTGTTTTGTTTCTTGATCATATTTCTTCAGTGCCTGACATGCATTTCGTGTGATATTTAGTAAAGCTTGAATGAGCTTTTCACGATCGGCAATAATCTCAGGAAGACTTACATCGTAATCTCTTATTATTTCAATTTCATGACCAAATTCAGAAATGGTCAAACCTCTAACGCGCTCGATAAGCTCATGAATATTAGTTAATTCATATTTTGGTAAGTGGTAGGGAGACAGTAATCGATTCATTAAATTTTGCAATCGATCAGCTTCAGCGATGATAATTTGTGTGTATTCAGTTAAATTTTTATCTTTTAATTCCTGTTCTAATAATTGTGCAGCACCTCGGAGTCCCCCGAGCGGATTTCTAATTTCATGTGCTAGGTTTCTCAATAATTCTGCATTGACTTGTTGCTGAATAATCATTCTTTCCTCTTTTGTGACCTTTAAATGTTGGTCCATAGGCAATAATTCAATGAGGATATTTTTTGAAGCGGTAATGAAACTTGCAATTAATGTAGAGCAGACCGTTTTATTGTTTTTAGTTTTAATGAAATATTCATTTTCCCTAAAAACAATTTGTTGCCGCATATCTTTTTTTAGTTGCTGGAAAAAGTTCTTATCTTGAAAAAAAAGATCAATATTTTTTTTACAGGCTTGATCGTGGCTGATTTCTAATATCGCTTCTGCGGAAGGATTGATATACCTGATAACTCCCTCAGTATTACAAATAATAGTGCCACATGCTACATGCTCTAAACCACTAAATTCTCCTAGGATTGCCGGCGGCGTCATCGAGATAATTATCCTCAAAGTTGCACAATATTGGTGCTAATTTCTTTTTTTTAAAAAAAGGGTGGAATTTTCACCCCACCCCACATACATTAAACGCTGTAATACATCTCAAACTCTATCGGATGAGGCGTCATACGTATTCTAGTGACATCAGCCATTTTGAGACTGATATAACTATCAATAAAGTCATCGGTAAAAACACCGCCTTTAGTTAAAAATTTACGATCTTTATCTAAGGCTTCAAGTGCCTGTTCAAGTGAGAAAGCGACTTGTGGAATTTTTGCTTCCTCTTCGGGTGTCAAGTCATATAGATCCCTACTTTCTGCCTCACCAGGATGAATTTTATTTTGTATACCATCGAGACCCGCCATTAACATTGCGCTGAAGGCTAAATATGGGTTTGCAGTAGGGTCAGGAAAACGCACCTCGATTCTTCTTGCTTTGTCTGATGAAACAAAAGGAATTCGAATAGCAGCAGAACGATTTTTTGCAGAATATGCAAGCATCACAGGTGCTTCAAAACCTGGTACCAGACGTTTGTAGGAATTGGTTGATGGGTTACAGAGCGCATTGAGTGCACGACCATGTTTGATAATTCCACCGATGTAATAGAGCGCTGTTTCACTTAAACCGGCATATTTTTTACCAGCAAACATGTTTTTTCCATCTTTCCAAATGGATTGGTGCACATGCATCCCAGTACCATTATCATTAAAAACAGGTTTAGGCATAAATGTCGCAGTTTTACCAAAATTATGTGCTGTATTTAAGACAACATATTTCAATTTTTGCGTCCAATCTGCACGTTGGGTTAAGGTGCTAAATTTCGTACCAATCTCATTTTGACCGCAACCAGCTACTTCATGATGATGAACTTCAACAGGAATACCCATATCTTCCAATGTCATACACATTGCTGAGCGGAGATCCTGCATGGAATCAACTGGGGGGACAGGGAAATAACCGCCCTTAACTGCTGGACGGTGGGCTACGTTACCACCTTCATGCTCATTGTTAGAATCCCATGAAGCCTCTTCAGAATTTATTTTAACGGATGAGCCTTGCATACCCGATTGCCAAGTAACCGAATCAAATACAAAAAATTCGGGTTCTGGCCCAAAGTAGGCTTTATCACCAATCTTAGTTGATTTGAGATAAGCCTCTGCACGGTTTGCAATTGTCCGTGGATCTCTGTCATAACCCTTACCATCGGTCGGATCTATAACATTGCAGGTAAGTGCTAGTGTGGTTTCCTCCATAAAAGGATCAATTGTTGCAGTATCGGCATCAGGAATTAATAACATATCAGACGCGTTAATACCCTTCCATCCAGCAATTGATGAACCATCAAATGCATGTCCTTCGGTGAATTTTTCTTTACCAAATGCAGAAACGGGCACAGAAACGTGCTGCTCTTTACCTTTAGTATCTGTGAAGCGAAAATCAACAAACTTCACATTATGTTTTTTTATTTGCTTTAATACATCAGCTACAGCCATTTAGAAACTCCTTTTATTTCATATTTATAAGTGTTAATAAGCAGATTTCGTGCCAAAAGTTTGAAACGCTAAAATACCTTATTTTTATGCAAAAATGTAGCTTTTTATGCAAAGATGCACTCTCTTCATGCATAAAAATATACATTGTGCACCAAAGTAGTGCAATTTATGCCATATATTTTATGATGACAATTACATATAATTAACTTATGAATCAAATCAAAAAATTTGCAGTAGTTGGTCATCCGATAGCGCACTCGAAATCACCGTTGATCCATAGTCTTTTTGCTAAACAATTTGACCTAAAACTAAGTTATGAAAAATTTGATTTTTCTCCCGATCAGTTTCAATACCAACTTGATGAATTACAAGAGCAGCAATATTACGGGCTCAATATCACTTTACCTTTTAAAAAAAATGCTTTTTTATATTGTAATCAATTGTCAGCGAAAGCAATGCAGGTCGAGTCTGTCAATACAATAATTTTTAAAAAAACCAGTATTTATGGGGATACAACAGATGGTATTGGGTTAATTAATGATTTATTACTAAAAAAGATTAAATTAGCCTCATCCAATATTCTTTTGCTAGGTGCGGGAGGAGCGGCACAAGGGGTTTTTCTGGATCTTATTCTGAATCGTCCTGCTAAACTGGCCGTTTATAACCGAACCCTTAAAAAAGCAGAAATATTAGTTAATAAATATAAAAATGAAGCAGGCAAACATGATGTTGGCTTATCAATTTTTAATCCTCAAGCAGATAATTTCAATTTTGATGTTGTGATTAATGCTACCTCAGCGGGTATTTTAGGAAATGAATTACCGATAACATTGAATGCATTTCAATCCGATGCTTTTTATTATGATATGACTTATGGTCCGGAAACAGCTTTTTTAAGAGCGGCAAAAAAATGCAATGCAACTTATTCCGATGGCCTGGGTATGTTGGTCTGTCAAGCAGCAGAGTCTTTTCGACTCTGGCACGATGGCCTGTCACCAAATATACAAACAGTAATAGATCAATTAAAGGAATCTTTTTAAGTATTGCCCAGTAAAACTTTTTTTATTTTCGACTAATTTTTCAGGGGGCCCCTGGCCAATAATTTCCCCTCCACCATCGCCCCCTTCTGGCCCTAAATCAATTATCCAATCTGCAGTTTTGATTACATCTAAATTATGTTCAATGATAACTAAGGTATTGCCATTATCTCTTAATTGATGCAAAACATTTAACAGCAGCTGTATGTCTGCAAAATGCAGGCCTGTGGTAGGTTCATCAAGAATGTAGAGTGTATTACCAGTATCGCGTTTCGATAATTCTAGTGCTAATTTTACCCGCTGCGCTTCACCTCCCGACAGTGTTGTGGCATTTTGCCCAAGTTTAATGTAGCCCAAGCCAACATCTAATAAGGTTTTTAATTTTCTTTCAATGACCGGTATAGCAGAAAAGAATTCATGGGCTTGTTCAACCGTCATGGCTAAGATTTCATGAATATTTTTTCCTTTATATCTGATTTCCAACGTCTCGCGATTATATCGATGCCCTAAACAAACGTCACACTCAACGTAAACATCAGGTAAAAAATGCATTTCAACTTTGATGACACCATCACCTTCACAAGCCTCACATCGGCCACCTTTAACGTTGAAAGAAAATCGACCAGGACCGTAACCACGAGAACGACTTTCTTGAACCTTAGCAAAAAGATCACGAATAGGAGTGAAAAGACCTGTGTAAGTTGCTGGGTTAGAGCGAGGTGTTCTTCCTATTGGACTTTGATTAACGTCCACAACTTTATCAAATTTTTCTGCCCCTAAAATTTCATCATGTGGGGCTGGATCTAGATTACTTTTATAAATAATTTTGGCCATTGAGAAGTAGAGGGTGTCATTAATTAAGGTTGACTTCCCACTGCCAGAAACCCCTGTCACGCATGTTAGAAGTCCAATGGGTAATTCTAAATTTATTTTTTTTAGATTGTTACCGCAGGCGTTCATAATTGTTAAGAAGCCTTTATCTGCTTTCTTTCTTATTTTTGGCATAAGGATTTGTTTTTTGCCAGACAAATATTGACCAGTTAATGATTGTGTATTTTGACTAATATGTTTGGGAGATCCGAACGCAATAATTTCCCCACCATGAATGCCAGCACCAGGGCCAATGTCAATTACAAAATCAGCATGCATAATCGCATCATAATCATGTTCCACGACAATAACCGTGTTACCCAGATCTCTTAAATTTTTTAAAGTTTCCAATAATCTATCATTGTCTCTTTGATGTAACCCAATGGATGGCTCATCAAGAACATACATGACGCCGGTTAAGCCGCTGCCAATTTGTGATGCCAAACGAATTCGTTGCGCTTCCCCGCCTGATAAGGTATCTGCTGATCGTGATAGCGACAGGTAATTGAGTCCAACATTAATGAGAAAGAATAATCTGTTTTTAATTTCTTGAATAATCTTACTAGCAATTTGAATTTTATTGCCACGTAAGTTAAGTGAATCAACCAGCGCATAGGCTTTTTTTAGGGGCAATTCACAGATTTGGTGAATATTTAAATTTTCAATGAGTACATGCCTGGCCTCTTCTCTCAGTCTTGATCCAGAACACTTTCGACATTGTTGGATACTTAAATATTTTGCCAGCTCATCACGCACGGTATTCGAATCTGTCTCTTGGTAACGCCTTTTAAAGTTATTAATGATTCCTTCAAAAGTATGTACTCTTTTAAAAATGGT
>Ga0222714_10005691_pt1 | contig 11779 bp, 16 predicted proteins | sample C33_3DmetaG_FD_165048 | JGI IMG/M metagenome (GOLD analysis project Ga0222714, IMG submission 165048) | Estuarine water microbial communities from San Francisco Bay, California, United States - C33_3D | ecosystem: Environmental > Aquatic > Marine > Unclassified | place: USA: California... | reverse complement strand
TACGACTTCTACCGGAACTGGCAGCGTGGTGTTGAGCGCAAGTCCTACGCTGACCGGCACTCTAACGGCTGCGGCTGGAACATTTTCAGGAACTTTGCAGACCACAGGATCGGTAGATATAAAAGCGTCTCGTGACATATATCTTAATACCAACAACCAACATCTTCGCGGTTTTACGACTGGCGCAGTCGGTAAATGGCTCATTGGTGTAAATACATCTAACAAAATCTCTATCGACGCTGATGCAAGCGGAACAGTTTTTGGTAGCTCTATTGCACCCGCTGGCTTGGTTGATATTTCTGCCGCTGGCGCTGGTCAGATCAAGTTCCCAGCTACACAGAACGCATCTTCGGACGCCAACACGCTGGATGATTACGAAGAAGGCACGTTCACTCCCGGCATAACTTTTGGCGGTGCTGCGGTTAGCATGACTTTTTCGCTGAGAGACGCAAGATACCTAAAAATAGGAAAGACCGTAGTGGCTTGGGGTTATCTGGGTTTCACAGCCAAAGGTTCATCTACCGGCGCGGCGCTTCTTACAGGGTTGCCGATAGCACACGAGAACAGCGCGGCTATGTATCCCGGTATAGATATTGGGTATTGGTCGGTGATGGCGGTGACTGATCCGATTGGTGGGTATCTTCCTCCCAACGGAACTAACGTAGTTCTTACGACATGCCCGTTCAGTAGCGCGGCAGCCGCTTCTTTGCAGCACACTAATTTTAACAACGGCAGTGAAATATCTTTTCGCATTACTTATAACGCAGCAGCATAAGGGAGCATGACGATGCCGCGCAAAGCAGTCATTAATCAGCGTGAAATTACTGAGAATGGAACGATCCAAGTCCGCATTGCCAAGCAGGTGGTTGACGCTGGCGAAGTCATTGCGTCTAGCTGGCACCGCTGCGCCTTGGAGCCGGGTCAGAATGTGGAGTACATGATCTCCGCTGTTGACGCCGATCTGACCAAGCAGGGCTACGGCCCCGTAGTCGATTGGGCTGGCGTCCGCGCCACTGTGGCCGCTGAACACACCTCGGAAGTCATCAAAGCTTACCAAGACGCCCAAGCCGCTGCACGGGCTGCTAGGGACGCAGAACGCGGACTGTAAATTGTAGAAAAATAGGGAATAGTGCCATGCTTGGAGCCTCCGAATATCTAACCGGCAAGATTACCGCCGCCATTGGCGGGCTATTCGGGGGTCTTGGCATCCTGACGTTTATCAAGCCCGCCAGTATCAACGAAGCGTTTATGCGTGGCGGCATTAGCACCGGCTCTGCCGTGATCTTTGCTGGCCCTATTCTTGACCGGGTTGGTCTGACAAACGACTGGGACACTCAGATTGCGTCTGGTGCCATTGTCGGCTTTACGGCATATTTTATTCTTGGCGCTATCGCCAACTTTTTCCGCAAGAACGAAAATTCGGACATCCTTGAGGTGGTGGACAAGGTGAAGGGGAAGAAGAAATGATCTTGCTCGTCAACCTTATTTGTCACCTAACTATTTTCAGCGGCGCACTCTATGTTGCGACGTACAACAAACGTCTTCCGCAATGGCACGTTACGCCGCTTTGGTACGCCGGAATGGCTTGCCTGCTGACGGCGTTGACAATTGTGTTCCAGTTTCTGTTTGGCGCGTCTTTCCCGCTGGCCTACGATAACGTCGGGATCATCGGAGAAACATCATTAAACATCTGTCTAGCTACCGTTGCCGGTAGCTTTTTTTATGCGACGTATAAGAAAAACAAAGAAGTTTTTGAAGAACAGCCGTTTGTCACAAAAACTTTTGCCGTAAAAAAAATGGCGGTAAAGAAAAAGAAAGCAACAGGCAAAAATGTTTGAACTTTTTGGTGGCGGTATTTTTGGCAGTTTGCTTGGCGGCGTGTTCCGCCTGGTGCCGGAAGTGCTGAAGTGGTCCGACAAGAAAAACGAACGCAGCCACGAATTGAAGATGTTTGAGTCGCAGTGCGAGCTTGAAAAGCAGCGCGGCGCTCAGAAGCTGGCTGAAGTGGCGGCGCAGAAAGAGGCCGCGCTGGACGTTGGCATTGCTAATGCTTTCAACGCAGCAATTAACCAGCAGACGGAAATGGTCAAGGCGGCTGGTGGCTGGGCTGCGGCCCTGTCGGCGTCGGTGCGTCCGGTAATGACGTACTACCTGCTGGTGATGTACGGGCTGGTGAAAATCAGCTTCATCGTCATGGCGCACAAAAGCAATGTGCCGTTTTCTGAGGCGGTGGTTAAAAACTGGTCAACCGATGACATGGCGCTTCTTGGAGGCGTTCTAAACTACTGGCTTATTGACCGCAGCTTGGCAAAGCGCGGTCTGTAATGAACCTGGCTCCGGCCATTGACATGATCCGGGCTTTTGAGGGGTTTGAAGCCAAGCCCTATTTATGCCCGGCAGGCAAGGCCACCATTGGATATGGCTCAACCTGGCGCTTAGACGGTAGCCCCGTTGAACTGACCGACCCGCCAATGTCGGAGGCTCAAGCGGTGAGCCTGCTAGAACGCGAGGTGTACGGCACCGCGCTGCCTGGCGTGCTTCGACTGTGCCCATTAACTATTTCGCAGCCGGGCGTGCTTAACGCGCTTGTGGATTTTACTTTCAATCTTGGCGTTGGGCAGTTACAAACAAGCACCTTGCGCCGAAAGGTAAACGCACAAGACTGGCAAGGGGCGCGTGAACAGTTAGCCCGCTGGGTTCGCGGCGGCGGGCGTGTCTTGCCGGGGCTTGTGCGCCGCAGGGCTGCGGAGGCCGCGCTTCTCCCACCATAGGAGGCAGCAATTCCAGCCCCGAAATTATCAAACAAAGTATTAGACGAAACAATAAAACAGGTTGAACGCTTCGGCTCAATAAAAAAGGCCGCAGACCAACTAGGTTTAAACGAAGTCACACTGCGCCGCCGCTATCGCATAGCAAAGGCACGCGACCCTCGCTCTGTGCAGTTTCAGGTAACGCCAATACCTGACGAAAACGTAGACACAGACACCCTTATTGAGTGGCGCAAAAAACAGTTTGCCAAGAAGCGCACGCACAAGGAATTAGCGAAGCTGCGCGAAGTGCGCGTAAAGGTGAGCGGGCCTATAGGAATCGCGCATTTCGGTGATCCGCACGTTGACGATGACGGCACGGACATTGCCTTGCTTGAAAACCACATGGACATTGTTAACGCCACCGAAGGCATGTTCGGGGCGAATCTGGGTGATCTACAGAACAACTGGGTTGGACGTCTTGCCCGCCTCTGGGCAGATCAGGGCACCAGCGCAAAGCAGGCATGGCAGCTAACCGAATGGATGTGCAAAAAGGTTGATTGGCTATACCTGATTGGCGGCAACCATGACGCTTGGAGCGGTTCGGGTGATCCGCTGAAGTGGATTATGGCGCAGGCCAATACTGCGTTCGACTACAGCGGCACCAGGCTGAACCTGAAGTTCCCAAACGGCAAGGAAGTGCGTGTAAACGCACGGCATGACTTCAGCGGTCATTCGATGTGGAACCCGGCGCACGGGCCGATGAAGGCGGCGATGGGCGGCTGGCGTGACCACATCCTGACTTGCGGCCACAAGCACGTTTCCTTTGTCGCTGGCCCGCTGAAAGACCCGGCAAACGGGCTGCTGTCCTGGGCGATCCGCTGTGCCGGTTACAAAACCTATGACCGCTATGCGGAGGAAAAGTGCCTGCCCGACCAGAACGCCTTCCCTGCCTGCGTGACAATCATCAACCCCATCTATGCGGACGACGACCCGCGCTTGGTGACGGTCATCCCCGACGTTGAAACGGGGGCTGACTATCTGACCTTCCTGCGCCGGAAATGCACCTGACCCCCGGCATCATGGAGGCGGCGTACTCCCTGCTGCGGGAGACGCCGCCGTTTGCCCGCTGGCGTCTGCCAGAGGCCGATGAGGTGGGCTTTGTGGTGACGCGAGACAGGCTGGTGAAGGGTGACTACGGCTGTGAGAACGGGAGCCATGTGATCCGCTTGAGCAGCGCCGTTATAGGCTCACTGGGTGAGCTTCTGATAACAATGGCGCATGAGATGTGCCACCTGCGCCAGCAGCTTGTGGCCCCTAAAGACGCGGCGCACCACGGGACGCGCTTTCGGCAGTACGCGGAAGCGGTCTGCCGGGTTCACGGCTTTGACCGCAAGGCGTTTTAGGGGTCTACCAAATCTTACCAGTTTTGTGGGAAATTAGGGCCAACCAGTCCAATGCAGTCCCTGACATTTCAGTAACTTACTGATCTGGCTGGCCCCTGTATCGGCCTCATAACCCGAAGGTCGCAGGTTCAAATCCTGCCCCCGCTACCAATCAAATCAAGCACTTACGAGCGGTGCTTGGAAGGCACAAACGGGCCTTGTGGCAAAATCCTACCAATCCCGGTCAGTTCAGCCGTGCCGATACGCGCTCCGACGCCTCGGCCAGATGCGGCAGCGGTAGGTGAACGTAATTGTCTATCATGGCCGGGGACAGCCAGCCACACAGGTCTTGCATCGTCTTGCGGTCTGTTCCGTCCTGCGCCAGCCAAGTGGCAAAGGTGTGCCGAATGTCATGGAACCGAAACCCCGCAGGAAGCCCAGCGCGGGCCACATAGCGCCGCCACTGGGCATGGCAGGGCGGCTGCACCCCAAACACCAGCCCTGCCGCGTGTGGCCGCTGTAGGCGCTCCAAGACGGCTACGGCGGGCGTTGAAAGCGGGCAGACAATCAGGTTTTTGGCTTTGGTCTGCACCGGCATGACCCACGCCATGCGCCTGGGGATGTCCACCCGGTCCCAGGTCAGGCCAAAGACGTTGGACTTGCGCAGCCCCGTCAGGAAAGCAAATCCTACGGCTTCCTGAAGGCCGGGCGGCAGGATCGACACCAGCGCCTTGGCCTGCGCCGGGGTGGCAACCTGAACCTTGCTGTTGTGCCGCTTGCTGACGTAGGAGCGGTAGGCCGGGACGCTGGGTATCCACTCCCATTCGCCGCAGGCCGTGTTCATCACGCTGCGCAGGGTAATCATGTAGTTTTGCTTTGTGCCCTTGCTGGGCTTGCCCCGGCGCGTCACCAGCCGGTCCAGCGTCTGATCCACCCAGTCGCGGGTGATTTCGCCCAAGTCCATGCCAGCCGCTTCCTTGCGCCAGAAAGCGAGGTGGTGGGTAGCGTCCCGCAAAGTGTTAATGTCGTCGTTTTCGCGCAGCCAGCGTTCTGCCGCTTCCTCAAAGCTACGAGTAGGCTTTTCGTTCAGGTGGCGCTGCCGCCAGAACGTCGCCTTCAGCGTATCGTGAAGTTCCTGCGCTGTCTTGCGATCAGATGTTTCAGCAGAGCGTCTGTATCGCTTCCCGTTTGGGAGCGTGATGCTGACGTAATAGGTCGAACCGCGTTTTTCGAGTGCCACGTTGTCACCTTCGTTGCGTTGATGAGTTCTTCCACGTTGACTCGCCACGCCGCGCCAAAGCGGTAAGCGGGCAACCGGCCCGAAGTTACCATCCTGCGAAGGGTTTTGGTGCTGACCCCTAGCTGGCTGGCGGCTTCAGACAGTGGGATTAGAACCATCTGTTGCGGTTTTGTCAACATGATGCTGTAGGTATGACAGGAAATCATCGAGCTTTAGCACAATCCGCCAAGACTGGTTGTTCTGGCGAAACGCGACCACCGGCACATCGCCAGGCCCGCAACAGGCTTCGACCTGTCGGCACCACTGCATGATGGAGAGCGTTTCACGGCGCTTTACTTCGATGCGGAAGGGACCAACCTGTACATCGTCGCCACTGTCGCGGGCCTGGCCCAGCTTGCGCTTTATGTCAATACCAAGCCTCTCGCTTAATAGCGCGGTCAGTTCCCTCTCCGCGCTCGCGCCTTTGTTCCGGCTTGTCCTGCCGCCCATCCTTTTGCCTTTCCGTTAATTCAAGCAAGCGCCGCGCTTCGGCGGGCGATTCTTCGCCCAGTTCATAGTCAATCAAAAAATGCCGAACGCGGTCCATCAGCGTAGTCATACGTTGCCCCTCAAAATGGTATTTCGTCGTTCAACTCGTCGTCGCTAATTTTCGGTATCTCACTAAGGTCCACTTTTTTGCGGCGTCCACCCCTAGCAGGCCGCACAGCAACAATCGTTGCTTCTGGGAACCTTTCCTTGATGGCGTCAATGTTAGGGTCTGCCGTCAACTTCGCTTGCGCCAGACGAAGTTCTCGGCTCTTGTAGTGGCCCGCGCCGTTCTTAAACAGTCGGCCATTGTCAGAATGTTTGTACTCAACCCAGCCTTCGCCCGCATCTACTGGTTCAGCGAAAGGGATCAGTTCAGGGATAAACAAATGGCTGTCACAGCCGTTCTGCTGTTTTGTCCCGTTTATTTGCTCGTTGTGTTCGGCGCATGACCATTCGCCTTCCGCAACAGGCGAGGCATGGCAACAGGTGCGACAGTTCATGTTCGCCAGCGCCTTCTGGTGGCAAATGGGGTGCATGTCGCACATCTTGCACTCAAAATACGCCGGATCATTGCTCAGACGCGGCGGCGCGTGTGTCGCCTTGATGACGCGGCTGGCGCGGTCAATCATCGCCTCAAACGCAACCTGGTCGAAATGCAACCATTCCGTATAAGTATCGTCCGTGTCCTTGTTCACCGCGTAGTACATCGCCCGTGTCAGTTTCAGCAGGCCCATGTAAACTTGCATCTGCGCGTAATGGCGGGGCTTTGACTCCTTAACGCCTTTCTTCTGTAGGTCCGCGAACGATTTGGCGCTGTGAGTCTTGATTTCCAGCACCGCCCAAGTCTTAGGGCTTTCAGGAAAACCCTTGGCGATGCCGTCCACGCTGCCGCCAAAGTGGCCGCTTTCGTCCCGGCAGTCGATCTGCTTGCCGTCCTGATCCGTGTGCAGTTCGATGCCAATACCGCGTAGTTCTTCGTAAACGCGGGCTTCCTCGCGCTTGCCGGTGTTGAACAGGCGCAGGATGCGCGGCTCAAAAATAGGCGAGTGTACCCAGCGGAACGTCAGCCACAGATAACGCTCGCATGGGTGCCCGATAGCCGACGCGCCCAAGTGATAGCGCGGCTGGTCAGGCTTAGATTGCCACCAGTCGGCTACCGCTTGACGTGTGCTGTGCTGGCTTTCGGGCACCCATGGCGACATCGCTTACTTCTCCCAGGGCTTCTTGTTGTTATCAGCCTTGGCCGTGGTGGGGGTTGGCGATGACGAAGCGGCGGTATAGGCAAAAATACGGTTGCGGGTGGGGTCTTTGGCGTCAAGGCCAACATCGACGTTCATAACGATGTCGTGAAGCTGCTCGGTATTGGTCAGCTTCGCGCCCTTGGCAAAGCCCAGCGCCGCGCAGATGTTATTCAGTTCTTCCCGCGCAATGTCCTCGGCCTGCTTGTTAGGGTTGGACAGGTTTAGGTTCTGCCAGAGGCGGCGTCCAGCGTGCTTGCCGTCCACAATCTCAAACGTCAGAGCCAGGTACTCGCCATCACCGCGCTTAGTCTGCTTGATGGCGCTTTCGGTAATCATGGCGCTATAAACGCCGCGCGGCAGCGGCTCAAAACTCCGCACCTCGCGCGGCGCGGCTTCGGCTACGTCAAAGCTAAAAGTAGGCATCGTTCACGTTCCTTTCTACTTGGTGTTAATAGCGTTGGTGAAGGCATCCCATGCCAACGGGATAGAGTCGGGCAGGCCATAGCGGTTTTTTGCCATGTAAGCTGGGCGTTCGTTGCAGAACAACAGACGTTCGCCAGTGGATACGCCACGCGCCACAGTTTTGTTGAAGCCTACATCGTCCTTGCGGATCATTGTTTTGTAATTGGCAAACAAAACCGCGTCAGCCCATTCGCGGATTAGCGCGTTACTACGGTCTTGCAGCTTCGGCTGATAGCGGTCAAATGGTTCCGTTTCTGGGCTGTCGAAACGCTTAATAGTGCTGTGCGCAATCAGAATGACGCACATGTTCTTGTCATTCCTCAGCGCGTTCAGACCGTCCAGCACCGTGCGCCACTTGTCCGCCGCAATCATCGCGCCCTTGCCGTAGGCCAAGTCCTTAGCGTCATGCTTGGCTTCCACCTCGCGCCAGATAAGAGTTTCCAGCCAGTCCAAGCTGTCGATCACCACCGTTTTGAAGCCGTGTTCCTGACGGTACAGAGAGGCAATGGCTTCAATGACGTTTTCCGCGCTTTCAGCCATTGGGAAATGGTCGATCTTGATGCTGCCCAACCCATCTTCAGTTTGAATAAAAATTGGGTTGGGTGCGCCAGCGGCAAACGTAGTTTTGCCAATGCCTTCGACGCCATACAACATCACGCGCGGTGCTGCGATGCTTTCGTTCCTCTTGATGCTTTTGAGATCAAACGCCACTGATTTCCTCCACGGTGAAATACGTTTTTGCAGGCTTCACCGTGACCACGGTGGCAAGGACGCGCCAAAGGTCTGGGCGTTCTGCCCTAATTTGCTTCAGCATTGATTCATCAGGCTCGCGCTTGACCTTGATCGGACGCAGGCTGATGGGCCACATCTCGGCCATGCGCTCTAACGCATTGATGTCGGCCTTATAGGTCAGCTTATTGGTCGCAACCACCTTGAGGCCGTTGTCCAGCAAGACAGATGTGCGGCCTTCTTCTTTGGTTTCCATCTGCTCGATTAGCTGACCTTCGATGGCAAGGCGTTCGGCGTTGGCCGCAGCTTCGCGTTCTTTTGCTGCACGCCATTGGACAGCAAGTTCTTCCAGGTTTGTATTTTTCACGTTGACCCCGTGTTTTGCGTTGGAAGATGGAACCTAATGCGCCTTGCGAAAATAGCAACAGCTAATTCGGCTTCACCCAAATAATTCTTTGCACGGCATCAACCGGCACATCTACGGGCGGCGATTCCAGCGGCATGTGCGTGTAATTTTATTGCTCATAGCCACGCCGCAAAACACTTACCAAGCTGATTTCACGCTCTGCCAACCGGGCGCGGAACCAGTCAGTTTTGATTGTCATACGTTTTGTTGCTGCTCGTTGAGATAGGTGTTGACGTTTTCGCATCGAATGATGCACGTTGCCCACCGCGATTGCAACACGGGGCGTTTATGGAAATCAAGAACCGGAAAGAACCGGCGTTTAGCGTTGTCTCCACCCTTGGCGGCGTTCGCGCAACCGCTGCGTTGCTGGAAATTGACCCCAGCGCGGTATCGCGCTGGCTGACTGCCAAGGACAAGGGCGGCACGGGAGGCGTCATCCCGCAAAAGTATTGGAAGCCGATCCTGCGGCACGCCAAATACAGCAAACTGGAAATAACGATCTCCGACCTTGCCTTGATCTGAGGACCGCCATGCAAAACAGCGGCTTCCTCGCGGCGTTGGGCGAACGTCTGACGGATGACGAATATTTGTGGGCCTGCGCCTTTGCGGCAAGCCCGGATCAAGGTCAGTGGGCGGGGCGCTATTACCGCCTGCGAGCTAACCAGGCGCAGCTTATTGACGCGGCGTCAGGCCAAAACACCTATTTCTGCCCTGCGATCCTAACGCCTGACGAAACCGGCGCGTTCAAGCGCACCAAGCGCAATTTCAAGCGCCTTGCCGCGTTGGGCGCGGACGATGCCAACCCGGCAGACGTTAATGGGCGGCTGTCATGGGTGGTGGAAACGTCCCCCGGCAAGCGGCAAATGGGCATCCTACTGGACGCGGACGACCCAGACTGCGCAAACCTGCCGCTGGTGGATGCCGTCATGCAGGCCCTGGCCGATGCCGGGCTTATTAAGGCTGACAAGTCGGGCAACAACGCGGTGCGCTACATGCGCCTGCCCGTTGGCACGAACACCAAGGACCGGCCCACAGGCCCGTTCGCGCACCGGCTGGAACATATCGACCTGTCCGCGCGGTACAGCTTGGAGGACGCCTGCGCGGCGTTCGGGCTGGACCTGGCCGCGATCCGCGACGGCGTGAAAGAAGCGCCAGCCGGGGAGCGCCTGCCAACCGGCACCGACCACGCCAGCCTGATTGCCGCCCTGTCCGCCGACGCGGGGGAGCGGTCCTATCACGATCCCCTGATGAAACTGAGCGCCAAGCTGGTGACGGCGGGGCTGCACGGCGGGGCAGTGGTCGAACACCTGCGCGGCCTGATGCTGGCGGTGCGGCCCCAGGATGATCTGACCCAGCTAGGCCGCTGGCAAACCCGCTACGATGAGATACCGCGCCTTGTTACCAGTGCGGAGCAATTCCGCACCCGGCCCATTGAGATTGCGCTGGGCGAGCCGGATAGCGGCTTGCTGCTGGACCTGGCGGAACTGGAAAAGATCAGCGCGAACGTCCGCTGGCTAATTAAGGGGCTGGTACCAGCCGATAGCATGGGCATGCTATTTGGCGCGTCCGGGGCGTTCAAATCCTTTCTTGCGCTGGACCTTGCCCTGCATGTGGCAAACGAGATGCGTTGGTGTGACAGAAAAACCACACATGGCAGCGTGGTCTATGTCGCCGCAGAGGGCGGCGCTGGTATTTATCGCCGCGTGGCCGCTTGGCACCAAAAGCACAAGCTGCCTCAAACCAAGGGCTTTCACGTTTGCATCACCCCGCTGCTGCTGACGCTGGAAGATCAGGTAAAGCAGCTTGCCGACGCAATCCGCGCCTTACCACAAATGCCTGCCCTGGTAGTGATCGACACCCTATCCCAGACGTTTAGCGGCGACGAAAACGCGGCAACCGATATTGCCGACTACATCCGCCTGCTCAACACTTACATCCGGGCTGAGTTTGGCTGCACTGTGACAATTTTGCACCATACCGGACATGCCGCCAGCGAACGCCCGCGCGGTTCCAGCGCCATAACCGCAAACCTGGACTTCCTCTTAGGATGCTTCCGGCCCGACGCCGACGCCCTGGCTGCGCAGCTTGAAGTCATTAAGCAAAAGGACGGCGATAAGCTGGACAGCCAGCACTTTGAGCTAGAGCGAGAAGTGCTGGGCGAGGACAGCGACGGGGAGGAAGTCAGCAGCCTGGTCGCGGTCTATCACAACATCGTTGAGACACTCAAAAGACACGCCGAAGAACTGACCGACCAGCAGCGGGCAGTGCTGGATATTATGAGCTACGAAAACTCCACCACGGCGGATCAGATGATTGAAGTGCTGGCGGAAATGACCAACGAAAAAGCCGCACGGCGCAATGTCAGCCGCGTGGTGGACCGGCTGATAGAACTGCGGCTCATTAAGCCGACGGGAACGAAGCGGTGGCGGCGGGTTTAGGCGTCAAACCGTGGCCGTTCCTCGCGCGTGTTCCATAGCGCAATCGCCGCGTCCAGGTTGCCAGCCGTGGCCTGCGTCTCAACCGGACATTCTTCATTGCCGCATATCACGGCATAGCGGTCTGTAAAGCCCACGCGCCCGATTTCTGCCTGGTGCCCGCAAAAGGGGCAGGGCAGGACCATGTTAATCGTTGGCGTCATTGGCTCGCGCTTTCTCTAGGCGTACCTTCGCCAGCTTTTTATAAAAATCAGGGTCGCCGCTAGTCACGCGCCGGTCTTTCTTTTCGCCCGTCGCGCTCTTGCCGCCCTTTTTCCCAATACTCGCCATGTACTTCTGTATCTCTTTGCTAACCATTGTTCTTGTCCAATTCTTTAACAATCAATTCCGCATAACCGGCTACGTCTCGCCAGTGGTCCGGCTCGTCCGGGTTGCCATGCACGATGCGCGACAGCTTCATGGCGATAAGCTCCAGGCTCTCCATCTGCGGCAGGCTCAAATCCTTCCAGCGCGGGCAGGCCCGCAATAGCTGCTTGATGAACTGCGCCGCCCTGGCTTGGTCTGCATAATTGCCGTGCGTCTTAGCGCGTTCGTTTAGTGTGTCCG
>Ga0222714_10005690_pt1 | contig 11780 bp, 10 predicted proteins | sample C33_3DmetaG_FD_165048 | JGI IMG/M metagenome (GOLD analysis project Ga0222714, IMG submission 165048) | Estuarine water microbial communities from San Francisco Bay, California, United States - C33_3D | ecosystem: Environmental > Aquatic > Marine > Unclassified | place: USA: California... | reverse complement strand
CCTAGATTAAAACCTCCTTTCCCAGCTGGTTGTGGTCTATACGGCATGCCAACAACAATTAATAATGTCGAGTCGATTGCTGTTGTTCCTACAATACTGAGAAGAGGTTCTGAATGGTTTAAATCAATTGGAACTGAGAATAATACCGGCACAAAGATTTTCTGTATCTCCGGCAACGTGAATAAACCTTGCACTGTAGAAGAGGCAATGGGCATTCCTTTAAAAGAGCTCATCGAAAAGCATGCGGGGGGCGTTCAAGGTGGTTGGGATAATTTAAAAGCAATCATTCCGGGCGGTTCAAGTACTCCACTGCTTCCTAAAAATATTTGTGAAACTGTTTTAATGAATTTTGATGATTTAAGAAATAACGGATCTGGTTTAGGAACAGCGGGTGTAATTGTAGTAAATAACGAATTTAATATAGCTGAAGTTATTGAGCGGTTTGCTCATTTTTATAAACATGAAAGTTGTGGTCAATGTACTCCTTGTCGAGAAGGCACAGGATGGATGTTTAGAATGATGCAAAAGGTAGTCAAAGGAGATATTACAGCAGAGCAAATCGAATTGCTTGAAAATGTTACCAAACAAGTTGAAGGCCACACTATTTGCGCATTAGGTGATGCTGCGGCATGGCCAATACAAGGATTAATTAAAAATTTTAAAGACGATTTAATAAAAAAATCGAACAAGAAAAGAAAAGCTTCATGAGTGATAATTTGATTACCATTAAAATTAATAATCAGGAATTACAGGTAGATAGAAATCTAACAGTTATGCAAGCTTGTGAAATTGCAGGGGAAGAGATCCCTAGATTTTGTTATCACGACAAACTATCTATAGCTGGAAATTGTAGAATGTGTTTAGTAGAAATAGAAAAAGCGCCTAAGCTTGTTTCTTCATGCACAATGCCCTTGATGGACGGCATGTCTATTATTACTAATTCAGATAAAGTGAAAGCTGGCCGTAAAGGTGTGATGGAGTTTTTATTAATTAATCATCCATTAGATTGTCCAATCTGCGATCAAGGCGGTGAATGTGATTTACAAGATCAAGCTATGTATTATGGATTTGATAAATCTAGATATAAAGAAAACAAAAGAGCTGTTGATAACAAAAATATGGGTCCTTTAGTCAATACAATTATGACCCGTTGTATTCATTGTACAAGATGTGTTCGATTTATAACTGAAGTTGCGGGCGTCCCTGAAATTGGAATGTTGGGTCGTGGTGAAAATGCTGAAATTACCACTTATTTAGAGCAATCCATTACATCTGAATTATCTGGTAATGTTATTGACCTTTGCCCAGTAGGGGCTTTGACTAGTAAGCCTTACCAGTTCAAAGCAAGACCGTGGGAGTTAAAAAGAACAGACTCAATTGATATTTTTGATGCAGTTGGTTCAAACATAAGAATTGATAGCCGTGCACAAGAAATTCTAAGAGTAACACCTAGAGCTAACGAAGATATTAATGAAGAGTGGATTACAGATAAAGTTAGATTTAATTATGATGGATACTACCAACAAAGAATAGATACACCCTATGTTAGAAAAAATAGCAAACTCGAAGCAGTTAGTTGGGATGAGGCGCTTGATTTATTAAAAACAAAGTTAAAAAAAGCAAATCCTTTAGCAATGATTGGTGAACATGTTGATTTAGAAACAGGTTTCGCTGTGAAAAAATTTATGAGTAATTTTGGCGAAAATAATATTGAATGCCGAATAGATAACCAAGCTGCAAATTTAGATATATCTAGTTTTAGGTTTAACACACCACTTATAGAGTTAGAAAATGCTGATTTGATCATACTATGTGGAACGAACCCAAAAGTAGAAGCTCCAATTATTAATCAAAAAATTTTAAAGGCTTATAACAATAATGCTGAAATAATTAATATTGGTGATGATATTTCACTTAATTATAAAGTTAACTATTTAGGAAATGATTTAAATTTTTTAAATGATCAAAAATTGATTAGTAAGATTTCTAAAGCGTCTAATCCTATACTAATTGTGGGTGCAGCATTACTCACCTCAATTTCAAAAACACAAACTCTAGACTCAATAATAAAATTTGCACATGATCAAAAAATTATTAATGAAAAAAGAAATGGATTAAATTTTTTAACTCCTTATGCATCGAGAGTAGGCCAATTATTACTTGCAAATACTACCAACCAAACATGTCAGCCTTTTAATAAATTAAAGAAAGATGTAAGCGATGGTAAATACGACACCATCCTTTCATTCTCCTCTGAGAGCATAGCTGATAGTGCGTTTGATAACTCCTTTAAAGTTTATTTCGGTCATCATGGAGATGATGGAGCTATGGCATCTGATATTGTCTTGCCTACTCCTTTATATACTGAAAAAAATGGTTTTTTTGTAAATATTGAGGGTAGATTACAGGAAGCAAAAAAGTGTCATAACACGATTGGCCAAGCTAAAGAAGAATGGTCAATTTTAAAACAATTGTCAAATTTACTTAGGTATAAGTTTGTACCAGAGTCTTTTGATGAATTACGATCTGAAATGTTCTCAGATTTTTCAAACTTACCAAGTTTAAATTCTATTTTAGAAGGTAACCCCAATTCATCTATATCTTCATCTAATATTTCTTTTGAAAGTTGTGTTTTTAACTATCCAATAAATAATTTCTACATGTCTGATGTTGTATCTAAAAATTCAATTACTATGTCCAAATGCGTTAGTGAAATTTTATCTAAACCCCTCTTGGAGAAATCTGCTTAATGGACCCAGTATTACTTGAAATTATTATAGGTGTTTTGAAAATTTTTAGCTTTGTAGTGCCTATTTTGGTGTCTGTTGCTTTGCTTGTTTATTTGGAGAGAAAAGTTCTAGGAGCCGTTCAATTGAGAAAAGGTCCTAATGTAGTAGGTCCTTTTGGTATTCTTCAGAGTTTTGCGGATGTTATTAAGTTAATTACAAAGGAAAACTTACTTCCCTCGAGTTCCAATAAATTTTTATTTATTTTTGCTCCCATGCTTACGCTTTTGCTGAGTTTAATTGCTTGGGCCGTAATACCTGTAAGTTCTACTTACGTTATTTCTAATATTAATATTGGTATTTTATACTTATTCGCTGTTTCATCTTTTGGTGTTTATGGGGTGATTATCGCTGGCTGGGCTAGTAACTCAAAATATCCTTTCTTAGGAGCATTGCGTTCTGCTGCGCAGATGATTTCTTATGAGGTCTCAATTGGCTTTGTAATTATTACTGTATTAATTTGTGTAGGTTCATTAAATTTAATTGATATCGTGGAAAGTCAAAAAAATCTTTGGTTTGCTATCCCACTTTTACCAATGTTCGTAGTTTTTATAATTTCTGCTTTAGCAGAAACAAACAGATTGCCTTTTGATCTTCCTGAAGATGAAGCAACTTTAGTTGCTGGTTTTTTCACTGAATATTCTTCAATTTCATTTGGTTTATTTTTTTTAGCAGAATACGCCAATATGATTTTAATGAGTTCACTTACTGTTATTTTATTTTTAGGTGGATGGTATCCTCCTTTGGATATATTTCCTTTAAACGCAATACCGGGCATAATTTGGTTTGCAGCAAAAGTATTTTTGATTTTATTTGTTTTTCTGTGGGTGAGAGCGACGTTTCCTCGCTATCGTTATGACCAATTAATGAGATTAGGTTGGAAAATATTTTTACCCTTAACTTTAATTTGGGTCGTACTGACCTCAGGATTTTTATTTTATTTTGATATGTTACCGAGTTAAAAAAAATGACAACACTTATTAGATATATAAAAACTTTTACGCTTTTTGAACTTCTTAAAGGAATGTTATTAACTTTACGATATTTTTTTAAACCTAAAGTAACTTTAAACTACCCAAACCAAAAAGGACCCTTAAGCCCCAGATTCAGGGGTGAACATGCATTAAGAAGATATTCGAACGGTGAAGAAAGATGTATTGCATGTAAATTATGTGAAGCAGTTTGCCCCGCTCAGGCTATTACGATTGAAGCAGAACCTAAACCCGATGGGAGTAGAAGAACCACAAGATATGACATTGATATGACTAAATGTATTTATTGCGGTTTATGTCAGGAAGCATGTCCTGTAGACGCCATTGTTGAAGGTCCAAACTTTGAATATGCAACGGAGACCAGAGAAGAGTTGCTCTATGACAAAGAAAAACTATTAAGAAATGGAGATATTTGGGAAAAGCAAATCAGTGAAAATATTAAAAGGGACAGCAAGTTTAGATAATGTTTTTATTAGCAACTTTTTATATTTTTGCTGCATTTTTGGTAATGACATGTCTTTCCGTATTGTTCTCTAAAAATCCTGTTAACTCTGTGTTATTTCTTGTTCTTGCATTTCTAAACTCAACTTTCTTGTTTATTTTAATTGGTGCCGAATTTGTAGGTATCATTTTAGCTATTGTCTATATTGGAGCTGTTGCGATTTTATTTTTATTTGTTGTAATGATGCTTGATATTCAAATCAATTCTTTAGCCCTAAATATTAAAAGATATACGCCTTTAGCTGTATTATTTGCTGGCATTATATTGGCTGAAATTATCTATCTATCCATTTTTAAGTCTAATAATCCAAGTTTAAATTTAATTACAAAATATGAAAACAATACTGAGCAAATTGGTAATGTTCTCTATACTGATTATTTTTTAGAATTTCAGCTTAGTGGAATAGTTTTATTGCTTGCAATGATTGGAGCTATTGTCTTAACACATGTCTATAAACCTACTATTAAACGTCAAAATATCGAAAAACAAAATATGACTACCGCAAAGGATCGAGTAAGACTAGTTAAAGTAAAATCTGGAGAGGGCATTGATGACTAGTTTGTCGTATAATCACTTTTTTATTCTATCTTTGATAATTTTTATGATTGGTTGTTTTGGTTTATTTTTAAATCGTCGAAATATGATTTTAATACTTATGTGCATCGAAATTATTCTACTAGCTGCTAATATTAACTTTGTCTCTGCTTCTGTTTTTTTAAATGATATTAACGGACAAATTTTTTCAATATTTATTCTTACAATTGCAGCTGCAGAAGCAGCCATAGGCTTAGCAATTTTGGTAATTTATTTTAGAAATAAAGGGGAAATTGATGTGACTCAAATCAATCGACTAAAAGACTAATGATAAAATATCAATTACTTTTTTTTATTCCATTAATATCAACTGTGTTGACATACCCAGCTGGCAAATTGATTGGCGATAAGGCTGCTCAATATTTATCATCGGGTCTTATTTTAGCTGCTTCACTATTAAGCTGGTATTTATTTATACAATTTGTTCAAGGTAGCGATATTGAATTTATTGTTCCTGTTTTAGATTGGTTATTAATTTCAGGAAAGTTTTTTAATTGGGGAGTTTCTATTAATTCTCTTACCTTGTTAATGCTAACACTTGTCCTAACTGTTTCTGCTTTAGTTCATATCTACTCTATAGAGTATATGTCTCATGATAATTCTAAAACTCGTTTTATGACTTATTTGAGTCTTTTCACCTTTTGTATGGTGGCGCTAGTTGTAAGTGATAACTTAATTCAATTATTCTTTGGATGGGAGGGCGTGGGGCTTGCTTCTTATCTTTTAATTGGTTTTTGGCATCATAAAAAATCGGCAAATCTTGCTGCCATGAAGGCTTTTTTAGTGAACAGAGTTGCCGATTTTGGCTTTTTAATTGGCATAGCAACACTTTATATATGTCTTGATACCTTATCTATAAATGACGTTATTGCTCAAAAAGATAAATTGTACCAAATTCAAATTACTTTTTTAGGCCAACAAATTAATGCGTTGGTTTTTGCTTGTTTCTTCTTATTTATAGGTGCAATGGGAAAGTCAGCTCAATTTGGTTTTCATACTTGGTTGCCAGATGCTATGGAAGGACCAACTCCTGTATCAGCATTAATTCACGCAGCTACCATGGTAACCGCAGGGGTTTTCCTGACTGTGCGATTTAGCGAGTTAATGGTCATGTCTGATTTTGTGATGACCTTTGTTTTAACTATCGGTTTGATGACAGCTTTTTTTGCTGCTTCAGTTGGTTTTTTTCAAAAAGATATCAAAAAAGTAATCGCTTATTCAACCTGTAGCCAATTGGGTTTTATGTTTGTTGCTTGTGGTCTTGGCGCATTTAATGTTGCTATCTTCCATTTAATTACACATGGTTATTTTAAAGCATTATTGTTTCTTTCTTCTGGTTCTGTCATTCATGGCGTCCATGATGAGCAAGATATGGATAAAATGGGTAACCTATTTACTAAAATGAAATTTACTGCAATTATGATGTGGATTGGAACATTAGCAATCATCGGCTTCCCATATTCTTCGGGTTATTTTTCAAAAGACCTTATTCTTAGTTCTTCCTTTAATCTTAATCAAAATGGAGCATTAGTTTATGTTATCTTGGCAGTAGTTTCGGCTATGACAGCTTTTTACTCTTTTAGGTTAATTTTCAAAGTGTTTCATGGAAACTATAGGGGCGAGTATAAGTATGAGAAAATTCATGAGTCTGGATTTTTTATGTTAACTCCCTTATTCATACTCTCCATTGGAGCTATTTTTGCTGGTTACTTCTTAAAAGATATAATTGCGGGCAATAACTTAAATGATTTTTGGAGGGGTGTTATTTTCATAGGCTCATCTGAACACCATTATTCCTCTATGTTTACAATATTATCAAAGTCATTAGTTGGCCTAGGTGTTTTAATTGCAGTTTACTACTATGGGTTTCAAGAAGTAAAGCTATTGCAATTAAAAAATCAGTTTAGATCAATCTATCTATTCGTTCTAAACAAATGGTATTTTGATGAACTTTACGACAAAATTTTTGTCAAGCCGACCTATAATCTTGGTAAGTTTTTATGGAAAAATATTGACCAAGGTTTAGTTGATCGTTTTATCCCAAATGGTGGAGCTGCGATTGTAGATAAAATATCCAAAAAAATTAAAAGAATTCAATCTGGTTTTATTTTTGATTACACCTTTATAATTATTATGGGTTTTACATTATTTATAACAATAATTTTTTATACCTCGATAGCATAAATGAATTTTAATTTTCCAATCTTATCTTTATTGGTTTTAACACCTATCATTGGGGCGCTTACTTTATCTCTAACAAGTAGCGAACAATTAAAAAATAAAACAATTCTATTATCTGGTTTATGGATTTCAGTTGGAGAGTTTTTACTAAGTTTACTTTTGCCTATATTTTATAATAAATCTCAAAACGGTTATCAATTCTTAGAATTTCATACGTGGTTTGATCAGTTTGATATTAATTATTTTGTAGGCGTAGATGGTGTTTCTATCCCACTAATATTGCTCACAACCTTCTTAATCCCTATTTGCTTACTTTGTTCCTGGAATTCAATTCAAACAAGAGTTAAGGAATTTGTAATATATTTTTTATTATTAGAGAGTTTTATTATTGGCGTTTTTATCAGCATTGATCTGGTAATTTTTTATGTCTTCTTTGAAGCTGTTTTAATTCCTATGTTCTTAATCATAGGCATATGGGGTGGAGAAAATAGGATTTATGCTACTTTTAAATTCTTTTTATACACTTTAGCTGGTTCTGTTCTGATGTTATTAGCTATTATCTATATTATCTTGGTTACTAAAACCGGAAATATTCAACAAATAGCAGGCTTTAATTTTCAAGAGAATATTCAATTAATATTATTTATTTGTTTTTTTGCTTCTTTTGCAGTCAAGGTCCCCATGTTTCCATTTCACACTTGGTTACCAGATGCGCACGTGCAAGCTCCAACTAGTGGATCGGTTATTTTGGCAGGAGTTTTATTAAAATTAGGCGCCTACGGTTTCATGAGGTTGTCAGTACCTTTCTTTGAATATGCTTCGATTTACTATCAACCGTTCATATTTACATTAAGCTGTATAGCTATTGTTTATACCTCAATTGTTGCCCTCAGGCAGGATGATATGAAAAAAATGATAGCTTACTCATCTGTTGCTCATATGGGTTTTGTGACTATCGGAATATTTACACTGACCTCAGACGGTATGAATGGTGCATATTTCCAAATGATTAGCCACGGTGTGGTATCTGCCGCGCTATTTCTTATCGTTGGTGTTGTCTATGAACGCCATCATACCAGAATGATTGCTGATTACAGCGGTGTGACGAATATCATGCCAAAATACTCATTTTTCTTTATGGTCTTCATGCTTGCTTCAGTTGGATTACCGGGTACTAGTGGGTTTGTGGGCGAATTTTTAGTAATAATGTCTACTATTTCCGTAAATGTATATCTCACTATCTTCACAGCAATGGGTGTAGTGTTAGGTGCAGCTTATATGCTCTTATTATACAAAAATGTTAACTTTGGTGAGATCAAATCAAATATAAAAAAATTACATGACCTAACAGGAATTGAACTATTTTATTTTATCTGTCTTGCATTTTTAACAATACTCTTAGGCGTCTATCCTAAAATATTATTCAATATGATTAATGAAAGTATCTTGCAAGGAATATTATAATGTTCAGTTTTAATTTATATTTACCAGAAATCTTTATTCTTATTTTAATTCTTTTAACAATTGGTTTTGGTGTTTTTAATAAAGATTTATCAATTAGTCTAAATACAATTGGTTTCTTATTTATTTCATTCTTTTTAATAAATACTGGTTTTAGTTTTTATGAAAGATATGGCTTTACTGGCAATACCTCTAAATTAATTGTTTTGACAAAGATTATTTTATCTTTGGGTTCTGCAGTATTTATCTTGTTATCAAAAAGACCTCTAAAAAATGATAATATTTATCGTTATGAATATATTTTATTTATATTATTCGCTACGCTTGGGTCTTTTATACTTATAACCTCTACAAATTTCTTAACGGCCTTTATTGGACTAGAATTACAATCTTTGTCTTTATATCTAATGGCAGCATTTAGCACAAAAAATTTAAGTTCAAATGAAGCTGGAATTAAATATTTTTCATTAGGTGCTTTATCTTCAGGGTTTTTACTATTCGGAATTTCTATGATCTACTTTGAAATGGGTAATTTCAATTTCCAAGATATAAGTTCTTTCGGATTTATGGGCGAAATAGGTTTAGCTCTTATTTTAATTTCACTATTTTTTAAGGTTTCAGCAGCCCCATTTCATATTTGGACACCGGATGTCTATCAGGGATCTCCAACAGTATCTGTGCTTTTTTTTGCAACGCTTCCAAAGTTGGCGTCTTTGATATTTTTATTTAGAATTTATCATGAGTTCAATATTGTTGATATTCAATCCCTGAATTATATATTCCAGATTGTCTGTATACTTTCACTGTTGGTAGGTGTTTACGGAGCTATAACGCAGAAAGTTATCAAACGTCTTCTCGCATTTAGTTCTATTAATCATATTGGCTTTATTTTACTTGCGATTATGAGTTATCAATATATGTCTGAGGGTGCTTTTTTCTTTTACTTAATTATTTATATAATTACAACTTTTGGTATTTTTTCAGTGATTTTAAATTTGAGAAATATAGATGGAGAGTTAACAGAAATTTCTCAATTAAATGGACTTAAATCTTTATCACGATCAAAATCAATCGCTATGCTGGTTTTTTTATTTTCCTTAGCTGGCATTCCTCCCTTTGCTGGTTTCTTTGGTAAGTTTTTCATACTTTCAGCATCTATTAATGAGGGGCTCTATGTATTGTCCGCTATTGCGGTGTTGAGCTCTGTCATTGCTGCATTTTATTATTTAACGATTATTAAAAATATGTTCTTCAATAACCCTGAAATAGAGCTATTAACTGATACGAATAAAATTACTCAGGTTATTATTATAATTTCTGCTTTAGTTTTGACGCTGTTTTTCTTTTATCCTGATCCTTTAATCAATTTAGTAGATAGTCTATTCAGTCAGAATTGATCAAAGTAATTTTTCCTAAAATTTCATCAACTCAAAAAGATTTTTTTGATTATAAAACAACAAAAAAAATTTTATCTCATCATGATTTTGTTGTTCAATCCTTCATTCAAAATACAGGCTATGGAAGAGGAGGAAAGGTTTGGTATAGCCCCAAGGGTAATATTTATTTGACTATCAATAGAGCTATTAAACAAAAAGATATTCTTTTAAATAGTTTTTATACATGTTATCTAGTTCATAAATTTATCAAAGAAAACTATTCAATCAATTTACAATATAAATGGCCGAATGATTTATACTTTAACAATCAAAAGATATTGGGTGTAATTGCCAATTCGAAAATTATTGGAAAATTTTCTATAATTCAAATTGGAGTAGGTTTAAATATTAATAAATCACCCATTAAAACTTCAATAAATTTATCCAAAATAATCAGTAAAAAAATATCAATTTTTTCTATATCCAATCACCTATTATCTTTTATGAAAAATTCATTTAGAAATAACTACTCTAAAGCTAATATAGTTCAATATTTGAATAAGCATTTAATGAAAAATTTTAATTTAAATCATCCTAAGTTTTTAAATTTAAAAAATATCAAAATTTTATCACTTAATAGTGATTTATCTCTTCAAATAAAAGCAAATCACGAACTTCATAATATTTATTTTGGTGAATTAATATGAATGTAGCTATTGATATTGGCAATACTTCTATTAAGAAGAGTTTATTTTTAAATAACAAATTAAGTAAAATTACTTTTTTAAATTATAATAAAAAAGATTTAAATCCTCTCATAAAATTTTTGAAAAAAGACCTAATAAATTGTAAAGATATTTATATTTGCTCAGTAGTTCCTGAAGTCAACAAGTTCATTAATAAATATTTTATTAAGTTAAAATCAAAAGTTTATTATATTAATAAGCAAAAGTTAGGCTTTCTTGTTGAAAAGAAAGTAGATTTAGATCAAGTAGGCTCAGATAGAATTATTAATGTTTTAGGTGTTAATAATATTTATAAGAAATATCAAAACTATTTGATTATTGATTTAGGAACAGCAACTACTTTAGACGTCGTAATTAATAAAAAATACTCAGGTGGGGTAATTTTACCTGGCTTAAAAACATCCTATTCCAATTTGATATCTTTGGCATCAGGTATTAAAAATATAAATTTTAAAAAACATTATAATTTAATTGGAACCAACACAGAAGAAGCATTATTGGCTGGATATAATACTGGTTATAAATTAATGATTGAGTCATATATTAGTAAATTAAATAAGTTCTTTAATAAAAAATTTAAAGTAGTTTTTACTGGTGGCTATGCAAACAATGTGCTACATAACAATAAGCATTTTATTTTTAGAGATGATTTAACTCTCTTGGGTATACTTTATTACTCTCAATTATAAAACAATGAAGCAATTAGAAATATTAAACAACAAATCAGGTAATTATTTTTTACCAATTGGCGGTATAGGTGAAATTGGAGGCAATAATTATCTTTACTCGTTTAAAGGGGAGCAAATTTTAGTAGATGCTGGAATTTCTTTTGCCGACGATAGTCTACCTGGCGTAGATATAACTATTCCTGATCCTTATTTATTTCTTAACTCCAAAATTAAACCGAAAGGGCTAATTTTAACTCATGCTCATGAAGATCATGTAGGAGGACTAGAATACTACTTCGATAAAATCGATTTTCCAATTTATTGTAATCAATTTACATTTGCATATATCAAGCATAAATTTAAAAAAATTCCAAATTTTGAAAAAAAATTCTTTCTAATTAAAAACTATCAAGAAATAACTTTTAAAAATTTTTCTTTTCAGTTTATTCCCACAACTCATTCTATTCCTGATCC
>Ga0222714_10005689_pt1 | contig 11781 bp, 16 predicted proteins | sample C33_3DmetaG_FD_165048 | JGI IMG/M metagenome (GOLD analysis project Ga0222714, IMG submission 165048) | Estuarine water microbial communities from San Francisco Bay, California, United States - C33_3D | ecosystem: Environmental > Aquatic > Marine > Unclassified | place: USA: California... | reverse complement strand
GAAGGCAAGAAGAACAAGTTCAAAAAGATGATTGATTATGAAAATTAGTTACGCAGTTACGGTATGTAACGAGTTTGTTGAAATTCAACAACTACTCACATTCCTCATTGACCGAAAGAAACCACAAGATGAAATCGTGGTGTTCTATGATACAAAAAATGGTACAACCGAAGTTGAGAGATACCTAAATCTTTTGGGTGAAAACATTCGTAGAATCGGATATCACTTTGATGGTCACTTTGCAAATATGAAAAACGCATTGACCGAGGTATGTGGTGGTGACTACATCTTTCAGATTGATGCAGATGAGATTCCACACGAAATCCTTATGGACAACATTCACGAAATTTTGGAATCAAACGATGTGGACATTATTCTTGTACCACGAGTAAACACGGTTGAAGGCTTGACATCAGACCACATTCAAAAGTGGGGTTGGCGAGTTGATGATAGGGGTTGGGTAAACTTTCCAGACCCTCAATGGAGAATCTACCGAAATTCAGAGTCCATTCGTTGGGAAAACAAGGTTCACGAGAAACTCGTTGGATTCGAAACTATTTCAAATCTACCTTGGGCAGAAGAGTTTTCTCTTTATCATCCAAAACATATAGAACGACAAGAACGACAAAACGAATATTACGAAACCCTATCGTGATGGGGGTTTTGGAAACGATTCGTGTGTCACAAAGAAAATTTTACAATTGTCTATGAAACATAATATAGGAATAGTTGGTCAAGGTTTTGTTGGGAACGCAATCTACCAAAAGTTTAAAAATTATTATTTGGTATCTACATTTGACCTTGATGAGTCTAAACGAAATACAAACTCATTAGAGGAATTGGTAGGTAAATCAGATGTTATTTTTGTATGTTTACCAACGCCAATGAAAAAGAATGGTGATTGTGATGTCTCCATCGTTGAAGGTGTTATATCAGAAATAAACAACATTGGTGTTGATAAAATTGTGGTTATTAAGTCAACAATTACTCCAGGTACAACCGAGCGATTCAACTCAACATACAAAAACCTTACAATTGTATTCAATCCCGAATTCTTGACCGAAGCTAATGCGGTTCAAGATTTTGAGAACCAATCCAAAATTATTCTTGGGGGCCCACGAAAGGGTACGGATGTATTGAAACCCGTTTATAGATTGGTGTTTCCAATAACCCCTATTATCAAAACGGGCTCTACTCACGCGGAAATGGTAAAGTATTTAACCAATACATTTCTATCGGTAAAGGTTTCGTTTGCGAACGAGATTTACCAATTGTGTAAAGAAATGGGATTGGACTACGACAAGGTAGTTGAATACGCAACCTACGATGAGAGATTGGGTAATTCCCATTGGAGTGTTCCCGGACCAGATGGTGATTTTGGTTTTGGTGGACATTGTTTCCCCAAAGATTTATCTGCTATTATTAACTTAACCGATAAACTCAATACTACCAATTTTGTATTGAAAGCGGCAAACGAAACAAATCAAAAAGTTCGTACTGACCGTGATTGGGAAAAAATGAAAGGTAGGGCTGTTTCGGAATGAAGACTCTTGTAAAAAAACTACAATCTTTAAAACCCATCGGTGTGGTGGGTGTCAAACAATCGTTTGAGGATGAGGGTGCGATTCTCCAAGATGTTATTTTGATGAGAAGAATCACGGAATTGGCAGGAATGTATATGAGTGTTAAAATCGGTGGATGTGAAGCCCTTTCGGACATTAATAATTCGGTTCAAATGGGTTCGGATGGAATCGTAGCACCAATGGTTGAAACTGAATTTGCTCTTCAAAAGTTTGTGGAGTCGGTATCGAATGTAAAAGACACACGATTCTATGTGAACATTGAGTCCAAGACGGCATATGAAAACTTGGATAAAATTCTGAACTCACCTTCTTCAAAATTACTAACAGGTATTGTAGTGGGTCGTTCAGACTTGACAAAATCATACGGATTATCTAAAACCGAAACGGACTCAAAGATGATTCTTGATGTGGTGTACGATATTATGTCTAAATCTAAAAAATATGGATTTACAAACTTGATGGGTGGGAACATATCTACTAAAAGTTGTGAGTTTATTAAGACCCTATACAACGATGGGTTGTTGGACTACATTGAGACTCGAAATATGATTGTGAAGCTTGACCAAAACAACACAAAGAATTTGATGGAAGTGGTTAAGTCAATTTTAGAGTTTGAATCAGATTGGATGTCGTACAAATCTCAAACATACACACAAATTGGAAACTCATATCGTGAACGAGCTGAATTATTGAGAAGGAGATTGGAATGAGTCAAGAGTTTTTTGATATGTTAAAAAAGTCTAAACTTGTGATTGCTTTGGACTTTGATGGTGTAATTCACAACGATGATAAAGGATATCACGATGGTACTATCTATGGAAACCCTATTGATGGTGTTGAGTCTGCGTTAGAACATTTAAGTAAGTCCTACACTTTGGTGATTTATAGTTGTAAGTCAAACCCAATGAGACCTCTTGTTGATGGTAAAAATGGTACTGAACTTATTTGGGAGTGGTTGGAGAAGTGGAATCTAAAACAATACATTTCAGATGTTGTTTGGGGCAAACCTAACGCAATGGCATACATAGATGATAAGGGTATTGGATTTAAAAACTGGCGACAAACTTTATACGATTTAAATAGATTATGAGAAAAAAGATTACCGCAGTAATTCCGATTCGTAAGGGTTCACAACGAGTTCCCAATAAAAACTTTAAAGAGTTTTGGAATGGTAAGAACCTATTGGAATTAAAGATTGAAACTTTAAAAGGTATACACTTGATTGATGAGATTGTGGTGAATACGGATTCAGAACTTGCAATTCAAACCGCAAAAAATATGGGAGTTTCTTATTATGAACGAGACCCATACTATGCAAGTTCCGAGTGTACTAATTCAGAACATTGGTATAATTTAGCCGAAACCACACAAACGGATTTTATTATGCATACTCCGTGTACGGCTCCAATGATTCAATCAAAGACCTATTATGATTTTATCAATAGGTTTATGTTGTCTGAACACGACAGCGCAAACACCGTGGGTTTGGTAAAAGATTATTTGTGGTTGGATGGTAGTCCTTTGAACTACGATGTAACCAAAGTTCAAAATAGTCAAGATTTGCCTGATGTGGTGAAGTTGACCTTTGGTATTAGTATGATTTCTCGTGACTTGATGTTGGAACGAAGAAACGTGGTTGGTAATAACCCAATGTTTTATGTGGTTGATGAACTTGAAGAAATTGATATAGACACACCACTTGATTTTGAATTCGCAAAATTTGTATACGAAAAACACAATGGTTAGTTATAAAAACATTGTAGACCTAAAAGACATACATAAGAACCAAGATATTTGGATTCTTATGGCGGGTTCATCTATGAACTACATAGACACCTCATTTTTTGAAGGTAAAGTGACCATCGGACAAAACCAAATGTATAAACACTTTCCAACCTCATATGTTGTTATGAAGGACTGTATGGAAGAACCGAGGTTCCCACGCAGCGTGATGGAGTGTAAAGAGTTAGGTATTCCATTGATATTTTCAGAATACTATAAAGGTCACCCAAAAGAGGGTCGTAATTTACCGCTTTATGATGGGGCTTATGTCTTTACTCATAACTCAAGAACACTATCTCTCGAAGATGAATTGAAAACAATAGGTGAACATCAGATTGTAGTCAGTAGGTCTACGGCAACAAGTTTAATGCACATCGCAGCATATATGGGTGCTAGAAACATCATTTTATGTGGTCACGATGCTGGGACTCTAAATGGTGATTTATACTTTGATGGTTATTTAGAAAAAGATTGGACATCATCCGGTAATTGGTCCGGAATCAATTCGTGGATGAGTTCGTTAGAAAAAGAATCACAAATGGTGAGGTCTTTTTTGAGAGAAAGATATAATTGTAATATTCATTCCTTGAATCCATTTTTAAATCTTGGACTTGAGGGTAATCATTTTGTTAGGTCGTGAACATAGTATTTTGGGTAGGTGTTAAGAGTTCAAGTGAACTGACAACTGAAAAGCACGGTGGGTTTGATTACTTTGAGTATTCAAAAAACACTTGGAAATATTGGTGTAAAAAAAATGGTGTTGAGTTTTATGAATACGACTCAACTGAATGGGAGCTTTTTGCTCACAAAGTTACTTGGACTCGTTGGTTTGATTTGGAATCGAAACTTTCTCATTTGGATTGGAACAAAGTAGCGGTAGTAGACGCATCATATATGATTCGTTGGGACTCACCTAATTTCTTTGATATGACCTTTGATGGGTTGAGTGTATTCAAATCTCTTGAAAACGTTAGATGGGTTGCTGGTGGGATTGATGGATACAAAGAACTATTCCCAAATGTGGATTTTGATTTGAAGAGGTATATTGATTGTGGATTTCAAATATTCACTAAATCACACCTACAATTTTTAGATAAGCTCAAGAACTTTTATTTGGATAATTACAAAAAAATTTGTATATTAGAGTCAAGTGTTAGTCGTGGAACCGACCAACCTGTATACAACTATATGTTACAAGAACTTGGTGTAGATTTTAGGTTTGAACTACCGAACTCGTTCAACCTAAATCATATGAATAGGTTCAATTGGTTCTCACATAACTGGCAGCTTAAAGAAGACCAAACTCCGTATTTTATCAAGTATGGTAACTTGTGGAAGTTTTCGGGCTTTGATAGAAAACAACGAGGTCCTTTGATGAAACAAACTTGGGACATTGTAAAAGGAATGTACAATGAGTAAGAATGTAATTTTTCTTATTAACATAGAACACAATAAAAAGTTCCAAGGTGGTGGAAATACACTCACCGGTGCGTTCGAGTGGTCTATTAAATCGTGGAAGGATTACGCCAAAAGATGGGATTGTGAAATCTTCGTGTTGGACCAACCTCTGATGGATATTGAGTGGATGAAACCAAATTGGTTTAAAATGTATATCCTTGACATTCTTGAAGCAAACGGAATTGATTACGACCAAGTTCTTTATGTGGACTATGATACAATCGTAACGCCAGACGCACCAAATATTTTTGAATTGACTGACCACAAGTTTGCTGCGGTTCGTAATTTTGGCGATATGGATTGGGTATGTAGGAGTATTGAAAACTATTCAAAGTTTGTGTTTGATGGGTTTACATTTCCATACTACAATTACTTCAATTCAGGAGTTATGGTATTTAACAAAAAACATAAAGAGTTCTTTAAAAAACTCCAAGAATTTTATCAGACAAATCGTGATAAGTTAATTTGGATGCAGAACACATATTGTGTTGGTAATGACCAGCCGGTATTTAATTTCTTTGTAAATCGGTATATTCCTAATGATTACAAAGTTTTGGATTATGAGTGGAATATGCAAGATATGATGAGATTTGAGGTTTTAGGTGATGATATGTTACATACTCGTTATGGATATGTTAGTCATTACAATGCTGGAACACCACCATCATCTCAACATTGGATGGAAAAAACTTATAAATTTTTATATGAAAAATTATGATAGAAAACTCAATTGCAGGAAGGACTGATAACATTGATAATATGGTTAAACATATAGTCGATAATAATATACAAGGTGATATTTTGGATATAGGTGTATTCAAGGGGTATTCCTCTATTCTTGTAATGAATCAATTGCTAAAATATAACATTTCCAATAGAAATGTTTATTTGTATGATACATTTGAAGGTATGCCCGAACCGACCATTGACGATTCAGAAAAAATTATGTCGTTATACAAAAAAAATTGGGCGTTGGGAACTTTGGATGAGGTGAAATCAAATATCAATAAACACACTAAATACCCAACCGATAAAATACATTACATAAAGGGTATGGTGGAAGATACGCTGCCGGTTCATACTCATAATCAAATAGCATATGTCCGTCTTGATACTGATTTTTATTCAAGCACAAAAGTAGAATTAGAAACTTTATACGATTTTATAGTGCCAGGTGGTGTGTTGATAGTTGATGATTATTCAAGTAAATTTGTTGGGTGTACGTTGGCTGTTGATGAGTTTTTTAAAAAACGAGGTATTGACACTTCCGAAATCAAACCCATCAATAAAAAAGGACAAAGTGGAATGTATCACATAAAAAAATTTAATGTATGAGTGATTTAGGTGGATGGGCTATTCAAGAGTCCTGTTACAATTTTATTAAAGAGATTTTACCAGAGGGTAAAACTATTTTAGAACTTGGAAGTGGTGTTGGTACAAAGTATTTGGCTCAACACTATAAGATGTATTCTATTGAAAACTACCTTGAGTGGATTAACAAATATGATTCGGAATACATTTTTGCACCAATCAAAAACTATGATAGTGAGTGGACTGCTCCCGATTTACCAGGCGAGAACGGACCTAAACAAGTGGGTTGGTATAATCCAATGTTTTTAGATGGAACCTTGCCTGAATCATATGACTTGATTCTTGTAGACGGTCCAAATGGTATGTTTGGTCGTGGTGGATTTTTAAAACACCTTGACTTGTTCAATACAAATGTTCCAATTATTTTTGATGACATCAATCGTGATGCTGAATATCAGATGATAATTAAGGTTTCTGAAATTATTGGTAGACCTTGGGCTAAATTAGATAACAGTACCGGATACATTTTATGACAAAATTTGCAATTGGGTGTTTAGTACAATGGTACGAGGTTAAGATGATAGGTGAATACATTTCTTCTATCAAATCTGCTATTGACGCCTATGGTAAAGACAATGTTTTTATTCACTTTGATGTTGTACAAAGTCAAACATTGGAAAAATTTGATGGTACTGAAGAGGAGTTTGAGGTAGTTATTGATGAGTTGATGGATAAAATCACGTCCTTGGATGACTATAACATAGATTGGGTTATTCACCAAGACAATGTATACAGCATTGCTGACCACCGAAGAGAATTCAACAATAAATTTTGTGAACAAGTAGATGTACTTGTGTGGGGTGAATCTGATATGTTAGCTCCAAAACAAATGTTTATCATCCTTGACCAACTACACCAACAAGTTGAAGCTCAAACTCCAAAATATCTTGCGTTCTTTGGTGGGTGTAAGATGTGGGACGCCTCTTGGAAATTGTTAGAACATCCTAAATTTACCGATAAGCCATTTATTGAGGGTGATACTGAAAATTGGTGGTCTTTACGATACACTATGTCTGAATCTGAAATGGATGCTATCAACGAAGAAACCGAATCACCTGAAGTAGTTATTTTACCTCAACACAAGTTTAATGGGTGTGGGTTGGTAATATCCTCCGAGGTAGTTAAGTCAGGTGCAAACATTCCACAAGGTATGTTCTTTGTACACGAAGATACATCATTTATGATGATGACTCAAAAGTTGTTAGGTAATATCCCACAATTTGTAATCAGAAATATTCTATTAGTTCACAATAGAAAACATCACTCAAAACGATATAAAGTTTTAGGTGAGGGTGGGATTGACCCTACAAACACAGGTCTTTTAAGACAACAACACGATTGGTATAATCGTGCTTATGAAGCAAGTAGTCAGAATCTTGCAAATCTATTTAATCCTAATTATAAATTCAAAGGTTGGAAAGATGTCCTATAATGTTTTAGCTATTGGTGCTCACCCAGATGATATTGAGTTTGGTTGTTTTGGAACTCTTAAAAAACATCTGAACGATGGTGATAACGTAACTATGGTTGTAATGACACAATCAGATGTCAAAGACGCCCATACTCAACAAGTAACTCGTGATAGTTCTCAAAGTGTGATTGAAGCCCATAACGCAGCAGATGTGATTGGAGCAGAATTAATTCTTGGACCATTCCAAGATACTAAAGTCCCATTTGATAATCAGTCAGTAGCGTTTCTTGAAAAGATAATCAAAGAGAAAAAGATTGACATTATCTACACTCATTGGGCTGGGGATACTCACCAAGACCACATCAATACTTTGTCAGCAACTATGGCTGCTTCACGATTGGTAAAGAATGTATTTTGTTACGAACAAGTTCCACTTCCAAGGATTACTACAACATATCCGGTGGCTAACTATTATGTAGATATTACCAATACTTTGGATTACAAACTAAATGGATGTAGAGAACATAAAAGTCAAATAGATAAGTTTATGACTCACGGATTTGATATTATTGATGGTATCGAAACACTTGCAAAGTATAGAGGAAATCAAGCCGGAGTCAAATACGCAGAAGCATTTAATGTTTTAAAGATTGTTCGTTAATGTATAAAAAATATACATACCAAGTTAAGTCCGGTACTGAAGCTTTAATCATAGCATTACACGAGTTGGGTGCTAAAAAAGTCATCATTCCATCGTATACTTGTTTGGATATTTTAAATGCTGTGAACACGGTGGGTTGTGAATATCATCTTTCAGATTGTGGTTTAGATTTACAAATTGATGTAGATGATGTACTACGAGTTGCTGATGACTATGATACAATCATTATACCACATATGTTCGGAATTCGTGCAGATGTCAAAAAAATCAGAGAAAAAACAAATCTAAAAATCATAGAAGATTTAAGTCAATGTCACGGACTCGTTGGGTTGGGTAAACACGCTGATATTGTTGTATCATCAACCAATAAAAGTAAGTGGATTGATTTTGGTAGAGGTGGTTTTATATTTTCTGATAAAATGATGGAATTACCTCTATACAATTTTGATGAGTTAAAGCTATCAATTCAAACCAATTTAATCAAACGAGTTGAATTGTCAAATGAAATCAAAAACGCGGGTGTTGAATTGATTGGAAAAGAAAGTTCTTGGCTCCGTGGTATGTACTTTACTGAAAATTCTAAACGAGAACCTTACATTCCTTTACATAAAATTGTTGGAGGATTTGATTGTTTCAAAATTAATTCGTATATTAGTAGAGTAGATTGGATTTCTATAATTGTATGAAGATAACAATACATCAACCCGAACATTTCCCATACCTTGGATTTTTCCAAAAAATGGCTTCTGCGGATTTGTTTGTGATATTAGATGATGTTCAATACACAAAGAATAACTTTCAGAACCGAAACAAATTTCAAAACAAAAATGGTGTGGATGAGTGGTTTAGTGTAGAGTTAGAACAACACGCAAATTCTAAACTAATCAAGGATGTTGTGGTCAGTCAGAATCCAAAGTGGAAGCGAGTGATTTTAACAAAGCTACAAACTAATTTTGGAATTGATTTTTCAGAGATATACTCTTATGATAAATTAGTTGATATTAATATCTCAAGCATCAATTATTGTAGAGAAAAGTTGGGTATAACTACACCTATGGTAAAATCATCAGAGTTAGGTATAACCTCAACAAGTTCCCAACGATTAGCTGATATATGTAAACACTTTAACGCAACCGAATACATAAGTGGCGGTGGTGGTAGTGCTTACCTTGATGAGTCCGTATTTGATTGTAAAGTTTCATACTTTCATCCACAAGTTTCAAATTATTATACAACGCTTCAAAATCTATGAAAATAGCATTTTTTACTGAAGGTGGTTATTATGGAAAAGTTCCACGGAACAATCCAAATATGAGAACCGACCAAGCTTGGATTGCAGCACTTGACGCAGTTCACATACCTATTTTTTCCGGTTCATTTCCCGATGAGCAATTTGATGTGGGTATCATTATTATCCCAAAGGAGAAGAACCGAGAATATCTTGCAGAGAATGATTACCCACTAATTGATGCGGTCCGCCAGATTTGTTCAAGAGTTTATGTAATGCAAGAAAGTACCTCGTGGGAATGGCAGGATGACTCTGCTAAAGCTATGGATTGGTATTGGAGACAAATGAGAATGGCCGATAAAATTCTTTGTCATAATGATATTGATAAACCATACTATGTTGGACTACTAAATAAACATATTGATAATGTTCAAGTTTTACCAACTCTTATGATTGAAGATATGGTAAAAACATCAGATGAAAAACACGAAGTAGTATTTGTAGCTGGAAACTGGCACACTACTTATTGTGGTTTTGATGCTATGATGGTTGCTACCTCAATGGCTATCCCTATGGTTGGATTTAAAAGTGGTAAATTCAAAGATGGTGAAGAGATTAGTGGTATGAATTACTTACCTTGGTTGCGCTGGGACCAATTTATGTTTGAATTATCAAAGTGTAAATATGGAGTTCATATGTACCAAGCGTCCGCCGGCCAGTTTCCTTTAAATTGTTCGTATTTAGGAATTCCTTGTGTAGGTCCTAATGATATTAATACTCAAAGAGATTTACACCCTATGACAAGTATTGATAGGGGTGATTTAATTGCAGCAGTTCGTAAATTACAATTGCTTCAAGAAAACAAAGATTTTTATGAAGAGTGTTCCTACACCACTAAAAAACTATACGAACAAAAATATTCAGAAAAAGCGTTTTTAGAACGAGTTAATTTTTTATGAAAACAATCTATATTTTAACCCCATCGGTTACACGACCCGATTGTCATAATCGCAGTGTTATTCCATTTGTAAATAACATTTATCAATCAAACATCTTTGAAAATGTAGTTTGGTTTGTGAACATTGACCGACCTTTGATTACAAAACGAGCACAAAATGGGGTGGGTCATTTTGAATTTGAACAAATGGATTTTACTGTTAAAAACTTTAAAAAAACAGTTAAAAAGGAAATATCATTAAACATAAATGAATCCAACTCTCCGTGTTTTTATAAAGCATTCTCCCATTTGTTCTCATCAGTAAAAAACCACATAGAGTCACATAATCTAAATGATGATGAGTTTTGTATTTTGTGGTTGGAGGATGATTGGAAATTAACTCGTAGAGATGATTTTTATAGGGATTTAAATTTGTTTATTTCTAAACCAAATATTAAATTTTATACCCTATACAAACACAAGTTGAATATTGGTGGCAATCCTCAAATTATAAAAGGTGATTTATACACAAGTCATTTTAAAAATATGGATATTTCTCTTGATAATAAAAGAGACCCCGAAGTTATTATGAGAAACGAAATATTTCGAGAGCACATATTTGACCCGTGGGTATTTAAAGCAGTTGGTATGGAGAAACACATTTTTGAAAGTAAATCACTAACTTTTAAAGATAAGATATCAATTGCTAATGATTTGATAAAAAAATACACCGATACATTTTTTGTATCGAATGGAATGTATGGTAATGTTGTAGAAGACATTGGTGACCTTTGGAGATGGGAACGTGGATTTAGAAAATGGGACCATAATCAAAAAGAAAACGGAATTAATTCGGATGAAAGTTATACTTATATTTAATGAAGATATTAGTTACAGGTGGTGCCGGTTTTGTGGGAACAAACCTCATCAAGAGATTATTAAATGATGGACACGAGGTTCAGTCATTAGACAATTACTCAACAGGTCTTAAATCAAACGAAGTTGATGGTTGTAGATATTGGACAGGTGATATCCAAAACATATCCACTATGGATAAAGATTTTGATATTGTATTTCATATGGCTGCTATCGCAAGAATTCAACCATCATTTGAAAGACCCCAAGATTATATTGAAACAAACTTTAACGGAACATATGAAGTTGTAAAGTTTTGTATCAAACACAATATTCCGTTGATTTACGCAGGGTCATCATCCAAACATAGTGGTAGATTTAAAAACCCATATACATTCTCAAAAGATTTGGGTGAAGACATCATTCAGTTGTATCAAACTCATTTTGGGTTATCTGCAACTACTGCAAGATTCTATAATGTATATGGACCACATC
>Ga0222714_10005688_pt1 | contig 11781 bp, 9 predicted proteins | sample C33_3DmetaG_FD_165048 | JGI IMG/M metagenome (GOLD analysis project Ga0222714, IMG submission 165048) | Estuarine water microbial communities from San Francisco Bay, California, United States - C33_3D | ecosystem: Environmental > Aquatic > Marine > Unclassified | place: USA: California... | reverse complement strand
TTTTGGCCAGGATCGCCACTGATGGCCGTATACTGGCCCAAGGTCGCCGTTAGCGTCAGCCCACTCATCCCAAATCGTTACCCCGTTCTCTTTGAGATATTTAATATTCGTATCGCCAGCAATAAACCATAACAATTCATGAATGATTGATTTCAAGTGGACTTTTTTTGTTGTTAAAAGTGGGAACCCCTCGCTCAAATCAAAACGTAACTGGGCTCCAAAAATACTCAGAGTTCCCGTTCCTGTTCTATCCTCCTTCTGGATTCCCGTTTCCCGGATCTCTCGCATTAAGTCAAGGTAGGTACGCATTCAAAAACTCTCTCTAAATTTGGATCACTATAATGTGAAGTGTATCAATTATTGCTAGCCTATTCATAGTCTAAACACCTATGAAAATGCGCTCGTGTGATACACTCGATCACTAAGCGTTAGTAACCGGAAATGAAAGCTACATGTCTGGAAATACCCTCGGAAAGCTATTTTGTGTCACCTCCTTTGGCGAGAGCCATGGTCCTGCGTTAGGTTGTGTTGTTGATGGGTGTCCACCTGGGTTGGAATTAGACGTAGAAGACATTCAGGTGGACTTGGATCGCCGACGGCCTGGTACGTCCCGTCACGTCACTCAGAGGAGGGAGCCCGATCAGGTAGAGATTTTATCTGGGGTATTTGAAGGCAGAACTACTGGAACCCCGATTGGACTTCTGATCAGAAACGTTGACCAAAAATCCAAAGATTATGGAAACATCGCTGAGCAATTTCGCCCTGGTCACGCGGACTACACCTATTGGCAAAAATATGGTGAACGAGATTACAGAGGCGGTGGTCGGCAGTCGGCTCGTGAAACCGCGGTTCGTGTTGCAGCCGGTGCGATCGCGAAGAAGTGGCTAAAGAAGCGATATGGTGTCGAAATTAGAGGGTTCATGTCTCAGCTCGGCCCCCGAGAAATTGAATTCAAGTCTTGGAGCGGTGTAAACGATAACCCGTTCTTCAGTCCGGACCCAGATATCATTCCCGAACTAGAAACCTTCATGGACCAGCTAAGAAAGTCAGGAGATTCTTGTGGTGCCCGAATATCTGTTGTCGCCTCAGGGGTGCCGGTTGGTTGGGGCGAACCAGTTTACGATCGATTGGATGCAGAGTTGGCCTATGCCCTAATGGGAATTAATGCGGTGAAGGGTGTTGAGATTGGCTCAGGTTTCAAGTCAGTCAGCCAAAAGGGTACCGAGCACAGTGACGAGATGACTCCAGAAGGTTTTTTGAGTAATAACGCTGGTGGAATTTTGGGTGGTATATCTACTGGTCAGGATGTGGTGGCGCATATTGCGATAAAGCCAACCTCAAGTATTCGCTTAGATCGTCAGTCCATCGATAAAGATGGGAATTCTGTGATCGTCAACACGCACGGAAGGCATGATCCATGCGTTGGTATCCGAGCTACTCCCATAGCGGAGGCAGTGGTGGCGCTCGTATTAATTGACCATGCTCTAAGGCATCGTGCCCAAAACGCAGACGTCAAAACAAAAACACCAGAGGTGCCCTCGCGGGCATAGCTGAGTAGCCGATCTTTTTCCCCGACAGCTTATTTCTGGAAGACCAGCAGTGAATTTTTTTGCGTGATGGATGTTTGAGTGAAAACTTCTATCACACGCCTTAGCTTTTTTTATTTTTGGTACTTTGCTTTTATCGGTGCGTTCGCACCATTTTTTTCGCTCTATCTTCACCGCTGCGGCTACCAACCATTCGAAATCGCCTTTCTTCTTGGTATTAGCCCTCTATTAAGGGTTGTCATACCTTTTTTCTGGGCATGGGCAGCCGATAGGTTCAGTAGCCGAGACACAATTATTAAATACCTATCCTTAATTAGCCCAGTTTGCCTTGCTGCAATATTTTTTAAACCTGGGTTCGTCCTAACCAGTCTTATCCTGATTATTTGGGGAATTATTTGGTCTGGGATCCTTCCTTTAGTGGAGGCGTTAACGTTGGACGAGACCAAATCGAGAATGAACGCTTATGGACGGATTCGCGCATGGGGGTCGATCGGGTTTATCTTAATCGTGCTGGGAGGCGGTTATCTTTTTGAATCTATCGATATCTTAAATTTAGATTTCTTTCTGGTGACTATACTTCTGTTGGTTGCCCTCTCAGTTTTGTATTTGCCTAGGGGGGAGGCCAGTTCGAGTGATCAAATCGGCACTAACCCATCTCTTTTTCCCCTCTTGCGTAATGTTTCGGTTATCGGGCTTCTCGTAGTGTTTTTCATCATGCAGTTCTCCCACGGAGCCTACAACGCTTTCTTCTCACTTTTTCTGGTTGAAGTCGGCTACTCGGAGATGGTGGTGGGATGGCTCTGGGCGGTGGCGGTGGTGGCTGAGATAGGAATGTTTTTTGTCGTGCCCGTTTTTATGCGGAAGATCTCATTGGGGATACTGTTAGCGATTTGCTTCAGTGTTGCCACGCTTAGGTTTTTACTCGTGGGGTTTTATCCTCATACCCTCTGGGTTCTTGTAATAACGCAAATAATGCACGCGGTAACATTCGGCATGTTTCACGTTGTTGGACTCGCCGCCATAAATAAATTTTTTGTTGCTGGGTTTCGCGCTCGAGGTCAAGCGTTGTATTCGAGTATTGGCTACGGAGCCGGCGGTGCGGTGGGCACTTTGACATCTGGTTATGTTTGGGAGCAGTGGGGAAGCGCTTATGTTTTTTATATCTCAGCGTTGTCTGCTTGCGCGGGAATGATTATTACTTTGCTGATGACTCGGTCTAACTTTTTGAGGTTTAGGGCTGCGTAACGGCTAAGCTAGCATAGCGAATATGTCATAATTATGGGCTTTCAAATTTCCCAAATCCTGAGAAAAAATATATGGCAAGAACACTCTACGACAAACTATGGGACAGTCACCTCGTAAGGACTGAGTCGGATGGCACTGGCCTAATCTATATAGACCGTCATTTGGTACACGAAGTTACGAGTCCTCAAGCTTTTGAGGGACTTAAATTAGCGGGTCGAAAGCCTTGGAGGGTTGATTCGATCGTTGCGACTGCGGACCATAACACTCCTACGACGGATTGGGACAAGGGTATTGAAGACCCGATATCGAAGTTGCAGGTTGATACGTTGGATGCCAACATTCGTGAGCATGGGGCGAAAGCATATTTCCCTTTCTTAGATCAACGGCAAGGGATCGTGCACGTCATTGGCCCTGAGCAGGGTGCGACGCTTCCGGGTATGACGGTGGTTTGCGGTGATTCCCACACTAGTACGCATGGTGCGTTTGCGTGCCTTGCACATGGGATCGGTACTTCTGAAGTCGAGCATGTGCTCGCGACGCAGTGTCTCGTGCAGAAAAAAATGAAAAATATGCTTGTTCGTGTGTCGGGGACGCTCGCTCCATGGGTGTCGGGCAAAGATATCGCGCTCGCATTAATTGGGAAAATTGGCACTGCTGGAGGTACAGGTTACGCGATCGAATTTGCGGGGTCAGCAATTTCGCAACTCTCGATGGAAGGTCGAATGACGCTGTGTAACATGGCTATCGAGGCTGGTGCTCGCGCTGGGATGATTGCAGTGGATGATAAGACCGTCGATTACCTCCACGGTCTCAATTTTTCTCCTAAGGGAGAACTTTGGAGCGCTGCAGAGAAGTATTGGCGCACTCTCAGGACGGATGATGGAGCGTCATTCGATCTAACTATAGATCTTGATGCAGACCAATTGATCCCGCAGGTTTCTTGGGGAACGTCGCCCGAGATGGTCGTTCCAGTGGATGGCAGGGTGCCAGACCCGGAAAAAGAAAAAGACGAAGTAAAACGTGAGGGTATTGAACGATCCCTTGTTTACATGGGGCTTCAGCCGAACACTCAGATCGCAGATATCAAGATCGACAAAGTTTTTATCGGATCATGTACTAATTCTCGAATCGAAGATTTACGTATCGCCGCTCACGTAGTTCGAGGAAAACACGTGGCTAACAATGTAAAGCTTGCGATGGTAGTTCCAGGGTCGGGTCTCGTTAAGGCCCAGGCTGAGAAAGAGGGGCTAGATAAGATTTTTGTTGAATCTGGCTTTGAGTGGCGACAGCCGGGCTGTTCTATGTGTCTCGCTATGAATAATGATCGGCTCGAGCCTGGTGAGCGGTGTGCTTCGACCTCGAACCGTAACTTTGAGGGCCGTCAAGGTGCAGGAGGGCGCACGCACTTGGTTAGTCCAGCGATGGCTGCAGCCGCTGCGATCGAGGGGCACTTTGTAGACGTCAGACGACTCGCTACGAATTAAAGCGAATAGGAATCAATATGGAAAAATTTTTAAAGCTCGAAGGCTTGGTTGCTCCGCTTGACCGGGCTAACGTTGATACGGATGCCATTATCCCAAAACAATTTTTGAAGTCCATAAAGCGCTCTGGTTTTGGGGTCAATCTTTTTGATGCGTGGAGATTCAAAGATGTTGGGGAGCCTGGCGTAGATGTTTCAAAACGAACCGTTAATCCAGATTTTGTGCTTAACCAGTCGAGATACCAGGGGGCACAGATCCTTCTGGCGAGGAAGAATTTTGGTTGCGGCTCATCCCGTGAGCATGCTCCATGGGCTTTGAGTGACTTTGGGTTTAAGGCGGTTATTGCTCCGAGTTTTGGTGAGATATTTTTTAATAATTCTCTGAAGAATGGCTTGCTACCAATTGTGCTTCGAGAGAGCGAAGTAGAGCAGCTCTTCTCTGACGTCAATGCGTTTGATGGATTTAAGCTAATTGTGAATTTAGAGGAGCAGGTGGTAAGCACTGTCGATCTGGCAAAAGCTTTTGCATTTGATATTGATCCGTTTAGGAAGCATTGCTTGTTAAACGGTCTGGATGATATCGGGCTCACGTTGCAGCATGTCGATCAAATAAAGCAGTTTGAAGAGAGGCATCGAGCTTCTCAGCCCTGGTTATTTTCCTAATCAGAAAATAGCTTGAATAGCAGACGGTTAAATGAAATAGGGTTCCGAAATGAAAATAGCAATTTTGCCTGGGGATGGAATTGGCCCTGAAATCATAAAACAAGCGAAGCGAGTTCTTGACGTTCTCCGAGCTGACGGTATCAAGATAGAAATCGAGCACGGAGCAATCGGTGGTGCCGGGTATGACGCGGACCGTGATCCGCTGCCAGAGTCGACATTGAAACTTGCGAGGGAGGCCGATGCAGTGTTACTCGGCGCAGTTGGTGGCCCGCAGTACGACACGTTGCCGAGAGAGTCCAGGCCGGAGCAGGGGTTACTTCGTATTCGAAAAGAATTAAATCTTTTTGCGAATTTACGTCCTGCTGTTGTTTTTCCTGAGCTTGCAAATGCATCAAGCCTTAGGCCTGAGCTGGTTGAGAACTTGGACTTGATGATTCTTAGAGAGCTCACTGGCGATATTTATTTTGGACAGCCCCGGGGTAGGCGATCACTCGATAATGGGGATGAAGAGGGTTTCGATACCATGCGTTACTCAAGTTCGGAAATCGATCGTATTGCTCGGGTTGCATTTGATGTTGCACGGAAGAGGAATAATAGGGTCTGTTCCGTAGATAAGGCGAATGTGCTTGACACAAGTATTTTGTGGAGAGAGGTGGTAACCAGAGTTTCAAGGGATTATCCGGAGGTGGAGCTCACACACATGTACGTTGATAACGCAGCGATGCAACTCGTTAGGGCACCAAAACAGTTTGATGTGATGCTAACTGGAAATATTTTTGGAGACATCTTGTCCGATGAGGCGTCTATGCTTACGGGCTCTATTGGTATGTTGCCATCAGCGTCAATGGATGAAAACAACAAAGGTTTGTTTGAGCCAATCCATGGTTCTGCTCCCGATATTGCGGGCAAGGATCTAGCAAACCCTCTTGCCACGATACTCTCGGTAAGCATGATGTTGCGATACAGCTTTGGGCACCTTGAAAGCGCAGATCGGATCGATAATGCGGTTAAGTTGGTTCTAGCGAACGGCTTGCGTACAAAGGATATTGCTCAGCCAGGCTGCAAAGAGGTTGGGACTCAGCAAATGGGTGATGCAGTCATTGAACGGCTGACTCAATAGCAAAGTCAGCTTCATATTTCTTTTTTTTGTAGCGCGTAAGGGTTAGAAATGATTGACGTTGGGTTTATCGGTTGGAGAGGGATGGTCGGTTCGGTCCTCATGGAGAGGATGAGGGCTGAAGGTGATTTTGCGAAATTCAATTCACATTTTTTTAGTACTTCTCAAGCGGGGGAAAGGGCGCCAAATGAGGGCGGTCAGAATTCCGTGCTTCATGATGCCGCAAATATTGATGCGCTGAGTAAAATGGACGTAATTCTGACTTGTCAGGGAGGCAGTTACACGAAAGAGATTCATCCTAAGCTTCGCAGCTCGGGCTGGTCAGGCTACTGGGTAGATGCTGCTTCAACCCTAAGGATGGAAGATAGCTCGATTATCGTACTCGATCCGTTAAACTCTGAAGATATTCACTCTGGGCTCACGAATGGAACCAGAGACTTTGTCGGTGGAAATTGTACTGTTAGCCTAATGTTACTCGCGATGCATGGCCTCTTAAAAGCTGGGCTAGTTAATTGGATTTCTGCGATGACCTATCAAGCTGCTTCGGGGGCGGGCGCTAACAATATGAGAGAGTTGATAACTCAAATGGGGCACATACATCGTTCTGTGGAATCGAGCATTGAGCAGGATTCGCCAATCTTGGATATTGACGAGGCTGTTTTATCTGCGATGAATTCTAAAGAATTTCCTATCAGTAATTTTGGGCTTCCGCTCGCTGGCAATTTGATCCCTTGGATCGATTCCGACCTCGGTAATGGTCAGAGCAGGGAAGAGTGGAAGGCACAAGCTGAAGGTAATAAGATACTCGGGACGAAAGATGCTGTGATCCCAATCGATGGTCTGTGTGTACGGATTGGTGCGATGAGGTGCCATAGCCAGGCGCTGACTTTCAATCTTAAGGAGGAGCTACCAACATCTGAGATCGAGGAGATGTTGGATTCTGCCAACGAGTGGGTAAAGGTAATCCCTAACAAGAGAGATAATTCTATCGATAAGCTATCACCTGTTGCCGTCACGCGGACCCTCGATATTCCAATTGGTCGGATTCGAAAAATGAGTATTGGTCGAGCTTGTTACTCTGCTTTTACCGTTGGGGATCAGTTGTTGTGGGGTGCCGCTGAGCCGCTGAGACGCATGTTAAAAATTCTAGTCGCTCAAGGTTGAACTAATCCTAAATGAGTGTCTTAATTACTATAGCCAACCGCGTTCCGGAGGATAGACTCGGGCATGGTATGCTGAGCCTAATTTGCGAGAGTACTTTCGGGTAAATTTAGGTATGGCTATAAAGATTCTTATTCGTTTTCTTTTGTCTCTGGCTCTCTTCTCTGCTGCCTCTGTTTCGTACGCTTTAAGCTTGGGAGGCATGACAGTTCAATCGGCGTTGGGCGAGCCGCTGAAAGCAGAGATTCGGATTTATGATTTTGATGCGCAATCGAGAGCACAGTTGGCAGCGCAGATGGGTTCGAGAGCTGCTTTTGATTCGGCTGGCCTGATTTACGCGGAGCTCGTGAATAGCATCTCGTTCTCGATCGAGCATCGGGGGCCAGATTCGTTTGTGGTTCTTAGAACGGCAGAACCGATCAATGAGGTGGTCTTGGATTTACTTATCCGATTGACTGCTCCTTCGCAGAACGTAAAGCGTAGCTACACGGTTTTCATTGACCCCCCATTTATACTCGATGAACAGAGGGTACTTGCTGGAATAAAGAACGAAACTGACGTAAAAAAGAATACTGAAGGGCCAGTCTCAGCAGAAGGAAAACGCGAGACCGTGAAGAGCTCTCGTGCTGCTAAATCTAGCACGGAGGAATTGATTTCTACAGAAAAAGCTTCAGACGATCGGAATGCTGGAGTTTCTAAGGAAAGCGATAAGCCAACCGTAAGATCCGGTGCTTCGGGAACGATTGCCAAAGGTGGCAAAGATGAGTTTGACCTGCAATCTGACGGCGTGACTTCTGTTGATAGACAGGTGGTTGTGAAGGCGGGTGATACTCTGTCGTCGATTGCGAAGAAAAAATACATTAGCGGAGCCACCCTTGAGCAAATGCTAGTGGGCTTTTTCAGAATGAACCGTGACGCATTTGTTGGTGAAAATATGAATCGGTTGCAGGTGGGGAAGGTGCTCCGCGTGCCTGGAAAAGACGATTTGCTGAGTATTGATCCCACCGAGGCGCGTGATGAAGTTCTCATTCACGCGGCTGATTGGAGTGCGTACCGATCTGGTTTATCTAGCGCACCATCAAAAGTGGACCGAGCAGCACCGGGAAATAGTCGAGCTCAATCAGGGGTCGTTACTCGTGCGAATAGTGCATCTGATAATGCTAAAGATCAAACCCCAAAACCAGTTGTTCGATTGAGTGGTAAGTCGGGAGAAAATTCTGATGCATTGGATGTGTTGAACGAAAGACTAATTGCGACAGAGAAGGCGCTGGAAGAGCAAAGAAAAAAAGCTGAGGAGCTCGAGCGGATCATAGCTGATTTGAGGGAGTTGAGATCAGGAAGGTCGACTGCATCTGTTGAAAATGGTGATTCATCTCAGGGTGATAAAGGGTTAGTTCAAGGCACTATTATGCAAAGTCGTAATCCGACGACTGACTCCTGGCCGGAACGGGTAATAGAGACGGTTTTGGCTAGGCCGCTACTTTTGCTAATTCCTGTTGTATTACTGCTGGCCCTCGGAGTCATCATTTCTAGGCGTCTAAAACACATCGAAGATCGAGATGAACAAATAGTCAACATGGAGCGAGAATTTCAACCTTCACAGGATTCGAACTTGCCTTCGCAGGCGGAGCTTGAGAGCGGAGAGTCAGGTGTGGGTGAGAGCGATGGTCAGGGGGATGTTATTGAGGATGCTGATATTTTTCTGGCCTACGGACGTTTTAGTCAAGCGGAGAAAATCCTCCTTGATGCTTTGACAGCTGAACCTCGCAGGCTAGATCTTTTGATCAAGTTGGGTGAGGTTTACTCGAGGCAGAAGCAAATAGAAGCTTTTGCAAATGTCGCTAACAAAGTGGCGGCTATTACGCGGAGCTCTGGGGCCTATTGGGAAAGAATTGTGGCGCTCGGATTCATTCTAGACCCTACTGATGAACGTTATGCAGAGGGCAGATTTGCTGCGTCGGCACCACGACGGAATCAGACCGTTGATTTGTCATCTATCGATTTAAATCTCGGTGAAGATCCGTCTAAGGATCGGTAAGCATTTTTTTCGTCGCGGCGCTCTCGTTTTTTAGCTTCGCTCGTAACCGAGATTATCGAAAATGAGGATTGCGTTAGGAATTGAATATAACGGGTCGGCGTATTGTGGTTGGCAGGTGCAGCCTGGTGAGCCTTCGGTGCAAGGAGAGGTTGAGCGGTCTTTGAGTCTAATCGCAGACGATCCGATAAAGGTAACGTGTGCGGGGCGGACAGATTCTGGAGTGCACGCATTTTGTCAGGTTGTTCACTTTGATACCGATAGTGATCGACCGATAAACGCTTGGGTCAGGGGTGCGAACTCCCACTTAGATGAGGATGTATCAATACTTTGGGCAAAACAAGTTGGGGATGATTTTCACGCACGTTTCTCTGCGATCCGGCGCAGCTATAGTTATTTTTTGATAAATCGGCCGCAGAGGCCTGGGCTCTTAGCGAACCGAGTCGGTTGGTTTCATGATCAGCTCAATTTATCTGGCATGTTGGAGGCGGCTAACTCGTTACTCGGGGAAAATGATTTTTCTGCTTTTAGAGCAGCGGAGTGTCAAGCAAAAAGTCCTGTTCGAGTGATGGACGCAGTCTCTATTGATCAACAACAGGATATTTTTCGTTTCCACTTCGTCGCTAATGCTTTTTTACATCATATGATCAGAAATATCGTGGGTGCGTTGGTGTACGTAGGCTCGGGCAGAAAACCCGTGGACTGGATCCAATTTTTGATCGAATCGAAGGATCGCTCACTAGGTGCGCCAACATTTTCAGCGTCGGGTCTATATCTCGACTCTGTTGAGTACGGAGCCCAGTGGGGAATTCCCGAGGGTGCCTCCCTATCGAGGCTTATCTAAGACCAAGTGTTACCGACGCTACTTATGGGGTATCTTTAGACAAATGTATGCTCAAACTAAGGTGAAGGTCTGTGGCTTTACGAAGCCAGATAACGCTGGTGAGGTTGCGCTTTTGGGTGTGAATGCCATCGGACTCGTGTTTGCCGAACAAAGTGCTCGTTTTGTAAGTGTTGATGTTGCTAGCGCTATCGCGAGATCGATCCCCCCATTTGTATCGGTTGTGGCGTTATTCGTTGACCCTTCCCAAAGGCAAGTCAGTGAAGTTATTTCGCGGGTTCGGCCCGACTTGCTACAGTTTCATGGGGCGGAATCCTCAGAATTTTGCAACCAGTTTTCTGTTTCTTATATCAAAGCGCTCAGAGTTACTCCGGAACTCGATTTGGTACAATGTTGCGATGAATTCGGGAGCGCCCGAGGGATCTTGTTAGATGCCTTCTCTCCTAAAGGTCACGGTGGCACCGGTGAAAGTTTTGATTGGAGGCTAATTCCGAAAGGCGGATTGAGTCTACCCATCGTATTAGCGGGTGGCCTCAGTATCGAAAATGTAGGAGATGCGGTGGGTAGCGTCTCTCCTTGGGGGGTTGATGTTAGCTCAGGGGTCGAAGGACCTGTAAAGGGCGAAAAAAACATCAGGCTAGTAAAAGATTTTATCCGAGAGGTTAGAGATGCAGATGAAAGAAGGGCTGGAGAATTATAGTTTTCCAGATGAGAAAGGACACTTTGGAAATTACGGCGGAGTTTTTGTAGCTGAGACATTAATGCACGCTCTCGATGATCTGCGTGCCAACTATGAACAGTTGAAAAATGAAAAGAGTTTCCAAGAAGAATTTCAACATGAGTTGAAGTATTTTGTCGGTCGCCCGAGCCCGGTTTACTACGCAAAGAGATTGAGCGAGAAGCTCGGTGGCGCTCAAATTTGGCTCAAGCGAGAAGATCTTAATCACACTGGCGCTCATAAGGTAAACAACACGGTAGGACAGGCGTTATTGGCCCGTCATATGGGAAAAAAACGGATCATCGCTGAGACTGGCGCTGGGCAGCACGGTGTGGCATCCGCGACGGTCGCGGCCAGGTACGGGATGGAATGTGTTGTCTACATGGGTTCCGAAGATGTACGCCGACAGTCGAGTAATGTTTATCGAATGAAATTACTTGGGGCTACAGTCGTACCAGTTGAGAGTGGGTCGAAGACTTTAAAGGATGCGCTTAACGAGGCGATGCGGGACTGGGTAACGAATGTTGAGAATACGTTTTACATTATCGGAACTGTAGCTGGCCCCCATCCTTATCCGATGATCGTGAGGGATTTTAATTCTGTTGTTGGCACCGAGTTAAGAGAGCAAATGCCAGAATTGATCGGTCGCCAGCCAGACGCGATCATCGCTTGCGTTGGTGGAGGATCGAATGCAATTGGCGCTTTCTATCCCTACATCAAAGACTTGTCCGTACGATTGATCGGAGTAGAGGCCGGAGGTTTGGGTATCGAGACTGGAAAGCATGCAGCTCCACTGGCTTCAGGAAAGCCTGGCGTGCTTCATGGGAACAGGACCTACCTGATGCAAGATCAAGATGGACAAATTATAGAAACTCACTCGATATCCGCTGGTTTGGATTACCCAGGTGTTGGACCTGAGCATTCTTTATTGAAGGATATGGGCAGAGCGGAATACGTAGTGGCAAATGATGATG
>Ga0222714_10005687_pt1 | contig 11782 bp, 13 predicted proteins | sample C33_3DmetaG_FD_165048 | JGI IMG/M metagenome (GOLD analysis project Ga0222714, IMG submission 165048) | Estuarine water microbial communities from San Francisco Bay, California, United States - C33_3D | ecosystem: Environmental > Aquatic > Marine > Unclassified | place: USA: California... | reverse complement strand
CCAGCGGGGCCACCGTGACATCCCGGCTCGCGCCCCGGCTCTCGACGTTCACATGGCAGGGCGGGCGGTGGCGAATGACATCGCACGCCAACTTCAACCCGCCGGACTGACCGGCCCCCATGGGGGACCGCCCTCGGCGAGTCCCCACTGGCCTCGCCGCGCCTGCATCGCCTCGCGTTCGAGGCGGGCGAAGAGCGCCCTGTGCAGGGTGTTCGGAGGGAACGGGAACTGCTCCGCGGCGCCGAGCTGCACCAGGCGGGCGTTCACCATGACGCCTCCCACGTAGACGTAGGCGAGAAGGCGACCATGGGCGTCGCGCTCCTCGACATCGCTCACCAGCCGCACCACACGACCCTGGACCATGCGGCGGTTCATCGCGGCTGCCCGCGCCGCGAACCGCTCAACCGGCTTCCGGGGGTGGTGCAGCTCAGGCGTGTCGATGCCGATGTACCGGACGGTGCCGACTCCGGCCACCACGATGGTGTCGCCGTCGAGTACCCGTGCCACCCGCCCCACCCGCGTGCCCTGTGCATCAGAGGGCCCGCACCCAGCGGTGAAGAGTGTGGCGATCATGGCTCCACATGCGAGAATCCGCACCCCCAGACCGCGCGCAGAGGCCATCCTCTCGGCTAGCATGGAGGCTGCGCCGCAGTCGAAGGAGAGGCCGGTTGGGCCAGAGGGATGACGACAAGCTGGTGCGGCAGCTCTCGCTCGTCGCATTCCTGATGGCGCAACAGCGCCCCGTTACCGCGGAGGAGATCCACGAGGCGGTCGAGGGCTACGGCGGCATGAGCGAGCAGGCATTCCTGCGCCGCTTCTACTCGGATCGCTCCGAGCTCGAGGGCGTGGGCCTCAAGCTTGAGGTGGCGCGCCCAAGCGACGATCCATTCCAGGGCGACCTCTATGCGATGCCGCCCGAGAACTACTACCTGCCACCCATCCAGTCCGACGAGGCCGAGCTCAGCGCCCTTCACACCAGCCTCTACCTGCTGGAGGGCCAGTTCGCGTACGCCGAGCCCTTGCGCCTGGCGCTGCAGCACCTCACGCTGGGCCGCCCGAGCCCGCTCGACGACCACGCGGCGCGCACCGTGGCCGTGAACCTGCTGGGCAGTCGCCACACCTCCGAGGTGTCGAGCCACCTCATAAAGATCGAGTCGGCGATCAGCCGCCGCAAGACCATCCGGTTCCGCTACTACTCGATCGGCCGCGACGACCTGGGCGACCGCGAGGTGGACCCCTACAGCCTGCTCTACATGGCGGGCAACTGGTACCTGGTGGGCTACGCGCACGACCGCGAGGATCTCCGGTGCTTCCGCCTCTCGCGCATCCAGGGGCGCATCACCTTCAAGACGCGCGCCGAGCACGACTTCCCGCCGCCCAGCGAAGTGGATCTCTCGCGCTACCGCGACCGCTCGCCGTGGCAACTGGCCGATCCCGTGGGCACGGCGGTGATCGAGCTCTCCCCCACCATCGCCTGGTGGGTGGACCAGATGTTCCGCGACCAGGGTGAGTACGAGGAGCGCGCGGACGGCTCGGCGCTGTTCCGCACCGAGTACGGCGGCGAGCGCGAGATCATCTCGTGGGTACTCGGCCTGGGGGCCGAGGCACAGGTACTGGAGCCCCCGGCGCTTCGCGACGCCGCCATGGCCGCGCTCGAACTGCTGCGCACCCGTCACTCCACCAAGCCGCGCCGCCGTGCCAAGCCACTGCCCCGCGTTGCCGAGTCCGTGCCAGTCGATGACGCCGACGACCCGTCCGAGCGCGTGGTGCCCGTGGAGCGCATATCGCGCCTGCTCGCCCTGATGACCCGCCTGCTCGCCGCCTGCGGGCGCTCGTACGAGGCCGAAGTGCAGTGCTCGGCGCTGCGTAGCGAGCTCAACCTCACGCAGGAGGCCCTCGAGGAGGACCTCACCCTCCTCAACCTCATCAACTTCGGCGGCGGCTGCTACGCGCTGTTCGCCCAGGTGGAAGGCGACGAGGTGATCGTGCAGAAGGAGGTCTACGGCGACCAGTTCTCGCGCCCGGCCCGCCTGTCGCCGCTCGAGGCCAAGGCGCTGCTGTGGGCACTCGATTTCGTGGGTGGCCGCCTCCCCCTGGTAGGCGAGGAATCGCTGGCGTCGGCCCGCCGCAAGATCGAGGACGCCGTGGGCGAGGCATCGACCACCGGCGTGGAGCTGGGAGCGGTGCAGACCGCCAGCGAGTCGGTGGGCGCGGTGCTGGCCCGGGCCGTGCGCGAGGACCGCGTGATCGAGATCGACTACTGGACCGAGTCGCGCGGCGAGGTGACCACGCGCGTCATCGAGCCGCACATGCTCATGAACTCGCGCGATGCCTGGTACCTCGTTGCGTTCTGCCGCAAGGCCGGGGAGCAGCGCACCTTCCGCCTCGACCGCATCCGCGGCGCCAACCCTCTCGACGAGGTGTTCGAGCGCAGGGTGGAGGTGGAAGCCGTGCCCTACCAGCCGTGGGGCACGTCGAGCCAAGCCCAGCAGCATGCGCAAATCGCGCGGGTGTGGTGCAGCCCCGCAATCGCCCGCTGGCTTGCCGAGGAGCACCCATCGGCCGAGCGGTTCTCCGACGGCTCGATCATGGCTGAGATCCCCTACGCCAGCGACGAGTGGCTGGTGAAGGAGATCACCAAGCATGGCGGCGAGGCCGTGCTGCACACCCCCGAGGACCTGCGCGCTGCAGTGGCGAGCTACGCCGAGCGCATCCTCGAGCACTACTCCGCGGCGCCCGCCCGCCGGTAGCCCCACTCGCGGCGCCGACGGCGCGCGGCGGGGGTCAGCGACTGCCACCGCTGGCCTGAGGCCGCACCGCACGGAACACGCCGCCCGGATCGCGGGCCACCAGCCCGTCCATCTCGAGGGCGGCCAGCGCAACGGCCACATCGGCATGGCCCAGGCCCGCCTCTGCGGCGATGCGGTCGGCCCCGGCGGCCTCGCGCGCGATGATGGCCAGCACCTGAGCGCAGGTGCCCGTGGCGCTGGCCGGCACCGGGGCATCACCCCAGGCGGCGGTGGGCACCTCAGCCACCACGTCGTCGGCCCCCTCGCACAGCGCCGCACCGGCCCGGATGAGCGCGTTGCACCCGGCGGAGAGCGCCGAGCCCGGCCACCCGGGCACCGCGAGCACCGGGCTGCCGTTCTCCATGGCGAAGTCCGCCGTGATCAGCGCGCCCGAGCGCGAGGCGGCCTCCACCACCACCACGGCGTCACATATCCCCGCAACGATGCGGTTGCGCGCGGGAAAGCGCCACGGCATGGGATCGGTGCCCGGCCAGTACTCGCTCAGCACCGCGCCCTGCTGCTGGATGCGCTGCGCCAGGCCGATGTGCCGGCGCGGGTGGATGCGGTCGACCGCCGACCCCAGCACCGCCACCGTGACCCCGCCGGCATCGAGCGCCCCCTCGTGCGCCGCGGCGTCGATGCCCCGGGCGAGCCCGCTCACCACCACCGCGCCACGCGCCGCCAGGTCGGCCGCGATCTCGCGCGCCATGGCGCGCCCCGCCGCCGAGGGGCGGCGTGACCCGACGATGGCGATGGCCGGACCGGCATCGAGCGCGGCGAGCGCATCTGCCACGGCGCCCACGCCGAAGAGTCCGAAGGGCGGGTCGAAGATGCGCCGCAGGCGCGCGGGGTAGCCGGGTGCGGTGATCGGCACGTGCGCGATGGCCCGCCGGGCGAGGGCGTCGCGCGCGGGAGCCGCGCGGAACGCCGCGCGGGCCGCGAGGGCCTTCTCCACCCCATCAGCGTCCGCGCGCAGCCATGCGGCCATCTGGGGGCCTCCGGCGCGCCACAGGACCTCCGGCCCTCCGGCCACCCTGGCAGCGCGCTGGAGGTCGCGTGAGAGCGCGTGGGCCATCCATGCCAGCCCCAGCGGCCACTCGGGATCAGCCATCACCCAACCCCACCCGCGCTGCGGTAGCGGATGGCCTCGGCGAGGTGCTCGGCCTCCACGCGCTCACTGCCGCTGAGGTCGGCCACCGTGCGGGCCACCCGGATGACCCGGTCGCACCCACGGGCCGTGAGGGCCAGCCGGTCGATGGCCGTGCCGAGCAGCGCGCGCGCCGGTCGCTGCATCGCCGCGGCCTCGCGCGCCGTGACCGCACCGAGCCGGGCGTTCGGCACGCGCTGCCCGCGCTCGTGCTGGGCCTCGCGCGCGGACTGCACCCGGGCCCGCACCGCCGCGCTCGGCTCCGCTGCCGCGGAGTCGTGCAGCATTTCGTCGCGCGCGAGCCTGGGCATGTCGACACGCAGGTCGATGCGGTCGGCAATAGGCCCCGAGATGCGTGCCCGATAGGCATCGGCGGCGGCCGGTGCACAGGTACATGCCCGCGCCGGATCGCCCGCGTGACCGCATGGGCACGGATTTCCCGCGCACACCAGCAGGGGCTCGGCGGGAAAGCGCGCGCTGCCCGCGGCGCGCGTGATGTCGATGCACCCCTCCTCGAGCGGCTGGCGGAGGGCATCGATGGCCACCGGCGAGAACGCGCACACCTCATCGAGGAACAGCACCCCGAGGTGCGCGAGGGTGATCTCCCCGGGCCGCGGCACACGGCCTCCGCCCACCAACCCCGGGGCGGAGATCGTGTGATGCGGGGCGCGGAAGGGGCGCTGCATGACCAACGCCTCGCCGTCGGCGAGCAGGCCCGCCACCGAGTGCACGCGGGTGATCGCGATGGCCTCGTGCAGGCGGAGGCGCGGCATGATGCCGGGCAGCCGTCGGGCGAGCATGGTCTTCCCTCCCCCGGGCGGACCGATCATGAGGAGCGAGTGCCCGCCCGCGGCGGCGATCTCGAGTGCCCGGCGGGCATCGCCCTGCCCACGCACCTCCCGGAGGTCGCCCCCGGCCTCGGGAGCCGAGGCCGCCAGCAGCGCCTCCGCATCAACCTTGACCGGAGTGGCATCGCAACGCTGCTCGAGGACGTCGACGGCATGGCGCAGCCCGCGCGCGCCCAGAACCCGGATGCCGGGCACGAGCGCGGCCTCGGCCGCATTGGCCTCGGGCACCACGAGTTGCCGCCACCCCCGGCGTGCCGCATGCTCGGCCATCACGAGGGCGCCCGGGACGGGACGCAGGCCCCCATCAAGGGCGAGCTCGCCGATGGCGCCCGTGCCCGCCAGGGCCCCCGGCCGCAACTGGCCCGACCCCGACAGCACGGCGAGCGCGATCGGCAGGTCGTACTGCGGCCCGGCCTTGCGCAGGTCGGCCGGCGCGAGGTTGGCGACGATGCGCAGTGCCGGAAGGTCGAAGGCCTGGTTCACCAACCCCGACCGCACGCGCTCGCGGGCCTCCTGCACCGCGGCATCGGGCAGCCCAACCACGCTGAACCCCGGAAGGCCCGGTCGGAGGTCGACCTCCACCTCGACGGTGGCGGTCTCGAGCCCGAGGAGGGCGGGGCTGACCATGCGCGCGACCATGCATCGAGCATGGACGCGCACTGCGCACGGATGGCGCGCGGGCCGCAACGAGGCCCGCGCGCCTCCGTCACATCATCGGGCGGTGATCAACTCGCTGCGTCGTACCGGGCCGCGACGGCGTCCCAGTTGACGACGTTCCACCACGCCTCGAGGTACACCGGGCGCTTGTTCTGGTACTCGAGGTAGTACGCGTGCTCCCACACGTCGATGCCCAGGATCGGCGCCTTGCCCTCCGAAAGCGGCGTGTCCTGGTTGGGCGTGGACATCACCTCAAGGGCGCCGCCCGACACCACGAGCCAGGTCCACCCCGACCCGAAGCGCTTGACCCCGGCATCGTTCACCTTGGCCTTGAGGTCGTCGAGCGAGCCGAACGTGGAGTCAATCGCCGCGCCCAGCGCGCCGCCGGGGGCGCCGCCGCCATCCGGCCCCATGATCTCCCAGAAGAGGGAGTGGTTGTAATGGCCGCCGGCGTTATTGCGCACCGCCGTGCGGATGTCCTCGGGGATCTGGCCGAGGCTCGTCAGCACGTCCTCCACGCTGGCGTTTTCCCACGCGGTGCCGGCCAGCGCCGCGTTGGCGTTGTCGACGTATGCCTTGTGGTGGCGGTCGTGGTGGATCTCCATCGTCGTGGCGTCGATGTGCGGCTCGAGTGCGTTGAACGCATATGGGAGCGGCGGGAGCTCGAAGGGCATGCGGCCTCCTCGGGATCGGTTCGTCTCGGGTGCTACGGCTGCAGTCTTGCCGATGGGGACCGCCGATACACGGAGATCGGCACATTTCCGCGCGCATGTCGGCGCACCACGTGACCCATGCCATGCACGACGCGCTCGATGATGGGTGCATGTCCGCGACGCCACGTCACCCGGATCACGCGCTGGGTGCCGCCGGGGAGGATGCCGCCGCTCGCTGGCTCATCCGGCGTGGCTGGAGGGTGCTGGCGCGTGGGTGGCGGGCCGCCGGAGGCGAGATCGACATCGTGGCCGAGCGACGGGGCGTCGTAGCGGCCTGCGAGGTCAAGACGCGCACGCGGGTCCACCCCCATGCGCCCCCCATCAGCCACGGGCAGCGCATGCGCCTGGCGCGCGCCGCCCAGGCGTGGCAGGCGCGCCATCCCGCCTACGCAGGGCACGCCCTCCGGCCCGACCTCATCATCGTCGTGCCGCACGGGCCGCTCTGGCACATCACGCGCATCGAGGACATCACCCCCGACGCCGCTGATCGAACAGGGTGAGGTCGTCGCCGTAGGCGCTCGATCGGAACGACCGGCGGTGCAACGGGCACGGGCCCAGCTGCCGTACGGCATCGGTGTGCGCCGCGGTGATGTAGCCCACGTGGCCCTCGAACCCGTAGCCGGGGTACAGCGCCGCGGCAGGACCGCGCATGAGGCGGTCGCGCGCCTCCTTCGCAATCACCGACGCCGCTGCGATGGCGGCGCTCGTGGCATCGCCCTTGATCACCTTGCGGTGCGCCGGAGCATCGTCTCCGAGGTGGAATCCATCCACCAGCGCCACGCCCGGCTCGGGGCTGAGCGCGGCCAGTGCCTCGCGCATGATGCGGATGTTGGTGGCGTGCAGCCCATCGGCGTCGATCGACCGTGCACTGGCGGAGATCACCACCACCTGGCGCGCACGCCGCATCACCACGCCCACCAGCGCCGCCCGCCGGCGCGGCGTGAGGCGCTTGGAATCGTTGAGCCCCGCGAGTTCGGCCAGTCCCTCGCCATCGATCGCCAGCAGGTCAAGGCACACCGCGGCTGCGACGATGGGGCCCGCGAGGCAGCCCCGACCGGCCTCATCGGCACCCGCCACCAGGGGGTGCCCAAGGGACATGTCGTGGGCGAGGAGAGGGCTCGCGCCCTGCAAGGCGGCAGGAGCCGTCATGGGCCCACGCTACCCGCGAGTTCCACGGAGGCATCGCGGGCGGCGGGGTTGAGGCGTCGGGGCAGACGCCGTGATCATCGGCGAAAATGCGGTCCCCATCCCGACCGGAGGCTTTCCATGAGGCGCGCACTGGCAACCGCGGCAATCGTCATCCTCGGCGGCGCAGGCGCGCTTGCCGGCTGCGGCGACTCCACCCCGACCGCGACCACCGAGGCACCTCCGACCACCGCGGCCACGAATGCGACCACGGGCACCACGTCCACGTCGGGGCAGGCCGACGCCACTGCCGCTGTGTCCACGGCCTTCGCCACCCTCCGCGGGCAGTCGTACACCTCCACCAGCATCACCGAGCAGGAACTCGACGCCAGCGACCTGCCCGCGGAGATCCGTGATCAGGCGCAGCAGCAGGCCGAGCAGGCCGGTGGCACGGTGAAGAGCAGCACCCGGTTCGAGTCGCCCGAGCGCGTGGAGATCACGCAGGAGATCGGCGGCAGGACCCAGCAGATCGTCCTCTACGACGGCACGGCCTACGTGAGCGCCGACGGCACCGCGTGGGCCGAGGTCACGGGCGAGGCCGCTGAGGCCTTCTCGCAGGCATCGTCGCTGGCGCGGCTCGACCCGACGGTGCTCTTCACCGACATCACCGCCGATGGCACCGGCGCGGTCGACGGCAAGGCTGCCCAGCAGTTCACCGCGGGCATCAACACCGCCGCGGCAGGCGACGCCGTGGCGTCGGTGACCGGCGGCCTCGGCGACTTGGGGGCGGCGCTCGGCAAGGCGGTGAAGATCGAGAAGGGCAGTGCGGTTCTCATGGTGGACGACGCCAACGGCGCCATCTCCGAGATGCAGATCAGCATGCAGATCGCCTTCGACCTCGGCGCCATCGCTGCGGCCTCGGGTGAGGACGCCGGCGATGCCACCGGAATGGCCCTGCGGATCATGAGCACCAGCACCGAGACCATCACCGACTTCGGCGGCGACATCACGATCGAGAAGCCCGACGCCACCACGACCGTCTCGACCATCGTCGGGCTCGGGGAGTTCCTCAGCGCCTGAGGCGCCGCGGCGCGCGCCGCGACGTGCAGCAGGCCGCGCGGGTCAGTCCTTCGAGCCCTCTGCGTCGCCGGTGGGCTCTTCGACGTCGACGGCGGCCTCGACCACCACGGCCTCGGGGGTCTCCACGACCTCCTCGACCTCGACGATCTCCTCCACCTCGGTGACAGGGGTCTCGAGCTCGGGCTCCACGACTGCGGCGTCCTGGCGCTGCGACATCCACGTGGCCTTCTCGCGCACGCGCGCCTTCTTGCCCACGCGGTCGCGGAGGTAGTAGAGCTTGGCGCGGCGGACGTCACCCTCGAGGGTGCGCTCGATCTTCTCGATCTTCGGCGAGTGGAGCGGGAACGTGCGCTCCACGCCCACGCCGAAGCTCTGCTTGCGCACCGTGAAGGTCTCGCGGGCGGACGCGCCCTGGCGCTTGATGACAGTGCCCTCGAACACCTGCACCCTGCGGCGCTGGCCCTCGATGACCTGGAAATGCACGCGCACGGTGTCGCCCGGACGGAAGTCAGGGTGGTCGTCGCGGAGCTGCATCCGCTCCAAGGTCTCGATAACGGTCATGCCGGGGTGTCCTCCTGGAATGAAAGCGGCGGCGAGAATAGCACCGACCCGGGGGCGGGTGCGGGACGGACCTGCGATCGACGCCACTCCTCGATCGCGCCGTGATCGCCGGAGAGCAGAACCGGAGGCACGCCCCACCCGCGGAACTCCGACGGCCGCGTGTAATGCGGGTGCTCCACCTGGCCCTCCATGCCGGGGGAGAACGACTCCCGGTCGAGGCTCTCGTCGTTGCCGAGAGCGCCCGGCAGGCGCCGCGCCATGGCGTCGATGATTGCCATGGCGGCCACCTCGCCACCCGCGAGCACGAACGGTCCGAGGCTGATGCAGTCGTTCGCCAGATGCTGGTGCACGCGCTCGTCGAAACCCTCGTAGCGCCCGCACAGCAGCGTGAGGTCGGGAAGCGCGGCCAGCTCCCGGGCCACGGCGTCGTCGAACGGGCGCCCACGCGGTGAGAGCACCACCACCCGCCGGGTCTCCCGGACCCGCTCGGCCGGCATTCCGTACACGGCCTCCAATGCCGAAGCGATCACGTCCACGCGCAGCACCATTCCCGGGCCGCCGCCGTACGGGGCGTCGTCCACCTGGCCCTGTCCAAGCGGTGTGTGCTCGCGCGGGTTGAAGCACCGGATGTCGAGCCCGCTCGTGGCGGAGGCATTGGCCAGGTGGCGCGGGCGCCGCAACCAGTCGAACCACTCGGGGAACAGCGTGAGCACGTCGACCCTCACAGCAGCCCCTCCCGCAGGATGATGCGGCGGGCATCGGCATCGACCTCGGTGACGGCATCGGCGGTGAAGGGCAGCAATATCTCCCCGTCGCCCGTGACCACGGCGAGGGCATCGTTCGCGAGCCCTGGCTGCACGTCGCGCACCGTTCCCACCAGCGCGTCGCCGCAGTGCACCTCGAACCCCACGAGGTCGCGCACGTAGAAGGTATCGGGGTCATCCGGCTCCGGGAGGCGCGCGGCCTCCACGAGCACGGAGCCGCCGGTGAGCGCTGCGGCGTCCTCGCGCGTGCCCACGCCCTCGAACGACACGATGGCCTTGGGGGCCTCGCCGCGACGGGCGGCGAGGACCAGCGTGCGCTCGGACGCGCCCACGCGGACGGTCACGGCATCGCCGGGCTCGAGGGTGCCGAGCGTGGGCCCGTCGGCATGCGCCGTGATGGCCCCCCGCACCCCGTGCGGGCGACCCAGTCGCGCGATGGCGACCCGCTCGCCCGCGTCCGGCATGGCGCTAGTCGACGATCCTCAGACCGAGGCCGCCGGCGCTGCGGGGGCCGGTCGCTGCCCGCAGCAGGGTGCGCAGCGCATGGGCGCCGCGTCCGCCACGGCCGATCACCTGGCCGCGGTCGGTCTCGGCCACGAAGAGGTCGACGCACGGCTCGCCGCGGTCATCGCCGACGGACGAGGAGACCTCATCGGGGTGCTCCACCATCGCCCGCGCGATGCGGGCAACCATCTCGGTGGCGCGCTCCTCGCTCACGCGCGCTCGCGGACGATCGAGATGAGCTTCTTCACGGCCGGCGTCGGCTGGGCGCCGTGGCCCATCCAGTGATCGGCGCGCGCGAGGTCGACCTCGACGATCGACGGGTCGGTCTGCGGGTTGTACCGGCCGATCGTCTCGATGTTGCGCCCATCACGCGGCGAGCGCGAGTCGCTCACGACGACGCGGTAGATGGGGTTCTTCTTGCTGCCCACACGGGCGAGGCGGATCTTGACCACTGTGCTCCCAGTCGGATTCGGTGTCAGGCGCCGAGCATGGACGGTAGTCCGCCCTTGCCCATGCGCTTCATGAGCTTCTGCATCTGCTTGAACTGCGCCAGGAGTTGATTGACCTCCTGGACCGTGGTGCCACTTCCCTCTGCGATTCGGCGCCGTCGGCTTCCGTTGATGATGTCCGGACGGGCCCGCTCGGGCAAGGTCATGCTGGAGATGATGGCCTCGACGCGATCGATGCGCCGCTCGTCGATCTCGACGTCCTTCATCTTCGACTGCTGCCCGAGACCGGGAATCATGCCCATCAACTGCCCGATGGGGCCCATCTTCCGCACCTGGCGCAGCTGGTCGAGGAAGTCATCGAGGGTCAGGCTGCCCCCGCGCATCTTCTCCTCGATGCGCTTGGCGTCGTCGGCATCGACGTTCTGCTGGGCCTTCTCGATGAGGCTCAGCACGTCGCCCATTCCCAGGATGCGCGAGGCCATGCGATCGGGGTGGAACGCCTCGAGAGCGTCCACCTTCTCGCCGGTTCCCACGAAGAGGATCGGCTTGCCGGTGACCGCCCGCACCGACAGCGCCGCGCCACCACGGGCGTCGCCGTCGAGCTTGCTGAGGATCACCCCGTCGAACTGCACCGCGTCCTGGAAGGCCACGGCCACGTCCACGGCCGTCTGGCCGGTCATGGCATCCACCACCAGGATCACCGACGTGGGCTTCACGGCATCCCGGATGGCCACGAGCTCGTCCATCATCTCGGCGTCGATGCTGAGGCGGCCCGCGGTGTCCACGAGCACCACATCGCGGCCGGTGCGCTTGGCGGCGGCGATGCCGTCCTTCGCCACCTTCAGCGGGTCGGTGGCGCCATCCTCGCGGTGCACGGGAACGTCGATCTGCTCGCCCAGCACGGCGAGCTGCTCCATGGCTGCCGGTCGGCGCACGTCGCAGGCCACCATGATCGGCGCGCGGCCCTCGGCGGCGAGCATGCGCGCCAGCTTGGCCGTGTGCGTGGTCTTGCCCGATCCCTGAAGGCCGGCCATCAGGATGACCGTGGGCGGATTCGGCGACATCGCCAGGCTCACGTTGGTGCCGCCCATGAGGCGCGTGAGCTCCTCGTTGACGATCTTCACCACCTGCTGGTCGGGCGTGAT
>Ga0222714_10005685_pt1 | contig 11782 bp, 18 predicted proteins | sample C33_3DmetaG_FD_165048 | JGI IMG/M metagenome (GOLD analysis project Ga0222714, IMG submission 165048) | Estuarine water microbial communities from San Francisco Bay, California, United States - C33_3D | ecosystem: Environmental > Aquatic > Marine > Unclassified | place: USA: California... | reverse complement strand
GTTGCTGTTCGCGATGAGCAACTAACTATCTGGGAAGATACAGCGTCCGGACGTAATGTATCAAGGCACACTTAGGAAGCCACTCGCCTTTGTAGCTCAGTTGGTAGAGCAGTGGTTTGAAGTACCACGTGTCGGGGGTTCGACTCCCTCCGAAGGCACCATGCCCGTGTAGTCCAATTGGAAGAGGCGCCTGGTTTAGGTCCAGGATGTTGGGGGTTCGAGTCCCTCCACGGGTACCAGTTTAATGCCGGATTAGCTCAGCGGTAGAGCGTCTCGTTTACACCGAGAGGGTCGGCGGTTCAATCCCGTCATCCGGTACCAGTTTATAGTGGATGTGATCACGTAATTAAAGGTATAGTAACCTTGCCACTATAATTTAATGCCCTCGTAGCTCAACTGGATAGAGCACTCGCCTACGAAGCGAGAGGTTGTAGGCTCGAATCCTACCGAGGGCACCAGATATAAAGGAACTTGTTATGGATCTTAAAACACAATTTCATTGTAATGAATATATTTCAGATGAGGATACCGGTCCTGGTGAATCATCAATCAGCGTTAATATATACATTGAAGCTCAAGGTGCAATGCCTACTGAGAAGCAACGTATCAAAACTATTCTTGATCGTTTTTATAAAGAAATTCGGGCCGAACTGAAAAATAACGGTTGACATTAATTAATATATAGTATAGACTAAGAAAATAAAGTTTATTCCCTAATGGCGCAGCGGTAGCGCAGTTGACTGTTAATCAATTGGTCGGAGGTTCGAATCCTTCTTAGGGAGCCAGTTTACGGCGGGATATCTTTACAGGTAAAGCTGGTCTCCGTAAGTCCGTACATCCTGGGTATGATGTGATAACTGCCCACCACATCAACAACAAAAGGTAAAAATATGAAAAAGTATATGATTCCTCTTGCCGCTGCAGCGGCGTTTGTAACTACACCTGCAATGGCAAATGATTTTGCGGGTGTTCGTGCAGAAGTAACTGCAGGTCTAGACGATGTTACTGGTGCAGTAGATCCTACTGATGTAACTTACGGCGCAGGCGTAGGTCTCGATGCTGAGCTTTATAAGAACGTTGTAGTTGGCGTAGAAGCCACACTCGACAACGTCTTTGATCGTCGTAACGTCGGCGCATCAGCTCGTCTTGGTTATGTAGTTGCTGATAAAGCACTCGTATACGCAAAGGTTGGTTATACCAACTGGAAGCAGACCACTACTCGTGAACTGGAAGGCCTCCGCGTTGGCGGTGGTGTAGAAGCCAACCTCGTTGGTCCAGTTTATGCTAAGGTTGAATACCGTTACACTGATTTCGAACGTGGAGTTGGCCAGCATGGCGGACTCGTTGGACTCGGCGTAAGGTTCTAATTAATTTTGCTCTTGATCTGGGACACGGACGGCGTGCATTGAGACTAAGATCCGGCCATGAGGCTGGTACGCAGGGGAAGATCCTGCAGAGCAAATAAGATATCACTGTCGACGGACGGTGTAAGAAGTGTGACTGAATAATCCCCTTGTCAGTGGGGATAAAGTAGACTCGGGGATTGGTCTCCCGCTTAACCGGCAAACGAGTCGTAGGCCGAGATTACCGATAGTAATTGACTGGGCCTTGGAGGTACAACTGAATCCTCCCATTTCGCTTTATAAATATGATTATGCGGGCGTGGCGTAGTGGTAACGTGACTGGCTTCCACCCAGTAGTTGAGAGTTCGATTCTCTCCGTCCGCACCATCTCAAGGAGTATATTATGGCAGAAACAATTTCAGTTAAGCGCTATTGGCACAAGTTTAAAGACGGCGAGTTCAACGAACTTCCTGAGGTTGTGCCTAATATCCTATTTAAAACCCGCGTCAGAGACGAGTCGATTGGCGGAGATAATCCGTATCGCTGGGAAGACAAGACAACGTTCGACTACTTTGCAAAGAAGCGAGTAGTGCTCTTCTCACTACCTGGTGCCTTCACTCCAACATGCTCAACATACCAACTTCCTGGCTTTGAAGAAAACTACAAGGCATTTAAGGAACTTGGTATCGACGACATCGTCTGCGTATCGGTCAACGACGCTTTCGTGATGAACTGCTGGGCTAAGCAGCAGAAGATCAAGAAGGTAAAGATGATTCCTGATGGTTCTGGTAAGTTTACTCGTGACATGCAGATGAGCGTCTTCAAGGATAATCTTGGATTTGGTGAACGTTCGTGGCGTTATGCTTGTATCGTCAACAACGGCAAGATCGAGAAGTGGTTCGTCGAACCAGGCTTTGAAGATAACTGTGAGACGGATCCTTATGGCGAAACTTCTCCAGAAAACATCTTAAACTGGCTGAAAGAAAATGGATAAGAAGCAAGTCGTTTCTGGCATTGCTGGCGTAGCAGTGGTAGGAATCTTATCATATCTCGGTTATCGAGTATTCAAGGAACTGAACGAGCTCGATATCGATTTCTTCGGAGAGAATATCGAAGACTCGTATTATCAGAGGTATCCTCAAAAAAATGGCAACGAATAGAGCCACAACCTCTGTCATGAATCGCAAGTGCGGTGATTGTACTGCATGTTGTGAAGGATGGCAGAGCGCAAATATCGATGGACATGAGATGTTCCCCGGTAGACCATGCCACTTCTTTGGAACTACATGTACTATCTACGAGTTTCGGCCGCAGACATGTAAGAGTTACTTCTGTTCGTGGCTGCTCGATGATAAGAAGGTGTTTCCAGAATGGTTTCGACCAGATCTTTCGGGCGTTATCTTAACGCATCGCGAATGGGAAGGTGGAACATACCTTGAGGTAAGAGAGACTGACAAAGAAATAACGCCGAGTGTCTTGTCATGGATCTATGAATATGGAGCTCGTAACAACACATATCTGCGAGTTCAGGTCAAAGGAACATGGCATAGTCACGGCGACCAACGCTTCGCAGAAAGCTTTCCTAACACAGATCGCTAAAATCTTTTTGAAAAAAACGCATTCGGACTTGTTCTGAGTGCGTTTTTTTGTGTACATTATTTCGAAAACAATGTAAGGTGGAACTATAATCAAGAAGGAAGAAAAAAAATGATTAAGGTTTATCAGATCCAACTTACCAACGCCGAGATCGACATGATCAATAACGGTGAAACTAGCGATCGTATCAAGGCTTACTTCGATCGTAGCTTCGAAGGTACTTTTAAGGCTGAAAACTTCCAGTACTACACTCATGTTGCGACTGTTGATACTCGCGATCTGGAAGAAGCATTTGAGTGCATGAACCTTTGGCATAACGACAAAGTTCAGAAGGTAACATCTTCTGTTTCTTCGATGTCAGTCGGTGACATCCTCGAATATAACGGTCAGCTTTACCGCTGTGCTTCGTTTGGCTTCGCTCTTTTGGAGAACTATCAGCGTGACTAATATTCTTGAAACCATTAAATGGCTCGGCACCATCTGTGTCATTATCGCCGCATCGTGCCGAGCCTTTGAGTTCCATACCGTGGATCTTATTCTCTCGATTCTCGGTGCTGGGCTTTGGGCTTACGTGGCTGTGGTTGCCAAAGATAAGGCACTGTTTGTTGTCAATGCCTTTATTGTTTCTATTTTGATTGTAGGAGTTATTGTATGAAGTTTGATCGTGTCCTTGCTCGTCGTCTGAAGAATGTTCTCGTGGCATCTCAGCGCGCTGAAAACCCTGAGTTTAAAGCGCTGTGGCTAAAGAAGTTTGACGAGCTGTTCCTGAATGCTGAATAAATAACCTCAGTAATCATACACGTGAGGTGAAATTTGTCTACATTTATTCGTTCTCGGCTAAAAGCCTATCAGATCCAGCGTTTGGCTATCGACCTTTTTGGGTTCTGCAATGCCAAATGCTGGTATTGTCCTGTCAAGTACATTCCTCAGCCAGAAGCTGGCATGAAGCAGATGCCTATTGAGGACGTCGAGAAGATCTTTCGAAAACTTATCATCGAACGAGAGACACCGAATGGTGTAGTCAGCCCAGATTTTGAGCTCTTTCTAACCACACACTACAGCGAAGTGTTACTATACAAAGACTTTGAGAAGCTGCTCGAGTTGGCAAAGCACTACGGTCTGAAGACTTTCATTCTGAGTAACGGCGTTAACCTCACTCCAGAAAAACTCGATATCATCAACAAGTATGTGCCTTCTGTCATTCAAGAAATCGCACTCAACATTCCTGCTTATGAGAATGCCGAAGTCTGGTCGAAACGATCAGGATTTCCTGCGAAACGATTCGACGATGTCATGGCCAATCTTCAAAACTTGCATGATCATCCTGTGACTCGTAAGCTTGATGGCAGAGTGAAACTGATTGTCAACGGTGTCAACGAACTCTCGTTTAAGACAGGATCTTTGAAGAAAGGTCCGAAGTTTGAAGAGCTTGGCATCGATCTTGACATGGAGACAGGCGAACATCAGAAGCAAGTAGATATTGCCAAGAAGATGTTCCCTAAATTTGACGTCGAGAAGTCTGATCTGATCGATCGTACTGGCCTCATCGGTCAGTATATTACCGAAGAAGAATACATGAAGGATCGTATGAAGAATCGTACGGTCGTCGGCTGCAATAATTGGGGTGATCGAAACTATGAGTGGCTCAGCGTCAATTCGAGCGGCGATGCCATCCTCTGTTGCAATGACTATAATTTTGATTATATCTTTGGTAATATTCTCGAACAAGATCTGAGCGAAATGTGGTTCAGTGATAAGCACGTCGAGACCATCGACAGAGCCTATAATAACATTTGTACGAAGTGCAGCGCCTCAGTTACTAAGTAGTATAAATAGTCGTATGAACTACGACGCTATTTTTAAATTGATTGCTGATGTCGGATTCCCCATCGCCGCTGCCTTGATGGCTGGGGTTTTTGTTTACTTTGTCATTAATTATATTTTAGAAAGTGTTGTGAAAGCCATTAAGGGTATGCAAGGTATCATTATGGGACTCGACAATCGAGTTCGTACGATGAACCATGATATCATTCGAATGGATGCGGTTGTAAGTTCGGCACTTGGACTGAAACCGGATCTGGATCGTATCGCTCGAGCCGACGGAAAGAACGATGCGAGAAAAGATTAATGGATTTAAATACAGTTGCTGAACTTGTAAAACAATACGGTTTTCCTATCGTATCGTCAGTCGGAATGGGATATTTCGTATATTTTATTTACAAGTTTGTTACAGACAAACTGATGCCATTGATTGGTGAGACAAACGTAATTTTGATTGCTCTCATTGATCGTGTCCGTATGCTTGACAACGATATGATTCGTTTACAACAGAAGGTGAGTGTAGTATTGCAGATAAAGGAGGATCACGATGAATATAAATCTAAAGATTGAAATCATCAAAATCTTCACGCTTGAATTTAGTCTTTCTTCTAACAAAGATATGCCTTTAAAGAGGGAAAAGAAAGATGAAAAAGAGTCTGCTCCTGCTAGCTCTGATACTAAGCAGCCCAGCAAAAGCTGATCCATTAGTACAACAGTTTAAAAGTCCGTCCTTCAATGGATACGGATGGTCTCAACATGTGCAGTCAATCGACGCGCAAGAACGTTCTCGTGAACAGGCAATTAAAGATGCTGAGGCAGCAAAAGCGGCTCTTGCAAAAGCTGAAGCTTCGAACACTCCGATTGCCAAATTCATGGCGCTGTTTACCTCTCAGGTATATGCACAGCTAGCCACTCAGCTTTCGAATAATCTCTTTGCCGAAGGTTCTGCCCAACAAGGCATGTTCAATCTCGATGGAAACACGATTAGCTATGTAAAAACTGGCACATCGGTGACGTTGACGGTAGTCGACAAATTTGGTAACACGACAGTCGTGACTGTTCCTATCGCAACGTTTGCGTTTTAAGGAGCGGCCAATGAAAAAACTAATTTTACTTCCTCTACTTCTTGTCACGACTGCTTGCGCAGGCGGCGTGCATCCTCATCTCAACCAGTCGTATCTGACGAGAGAAGATGCTGAGGTAGAAACATTTGCAAATCCTAAGTTGTTCAAAACTCTACCAGAACTTGATGGCCAGGTAATTCCGATTGCCATCTACTCGTTCACTGATAGAACAGGACAACGCAAACCTTCTGCTACTCAAGCCAGCTTCTCGACAGCTGTGACTCAAGGTGCTGACGCCTATGTTATCAAAACATTATCAGACGTCGGCGAAGGAAAATGGTTCAAGCCAGTCGAACGTGTAGGCATCGACTCTCTAATCAAGGAACGCCAACTTGTAAGACAGATGAGAGAGCAGCAACTCGGAGAAGGTGCTGAGCCGCTTCCTCCTCTGATGGTTGCAGGTATCATCCTTGAAGGCGGTATTATTGACTATAGTTCAAATACCAAAACCGGTGGTAACGGTGCACGGTTCCTTGGAATTGGTCCTTATCAGCAGTACTCAGAAGATCAAGTTACTATTAGTATGCGACTCGTCTCAGTACAGACAGGAGAAGTCCTGACCTCTGTGACTGTTGAGAAGAATCTGCTCTCTACATCCGAGGGAGTGACAGCATTTAAGTTTTTTGACATGGCAACAAAAGCTTTTGAATTCGACGGGCAACAAACATCGAACGAAGCTGGTAGTTATGCGATCCGTTCAGCCATAGAAACGGCCGTTGTGGAATTGATCAAGGATGGTGAGAAGAAAGGTCTATGGAGATTTAAGCAAAAGGAAACAACAAATGAAGGTAGTTAAATCTTTATTCGTTGGAGCTGCTCTTCTTTATGGAACATCTGCGATTGCACAGACAGTGCTACCAACAGCCCCAACACCACCAACAATTGTAACTACGTCACCGAATGAAGTGACTGCAGCTGCAGTAGCTACAACAAACAAAGTGTATATTGATCAGGAAGGTGGCAACGTCGACGTAAACGTTGTTCAAACCGGTACTGCAAATATCATTGGCGATGCCAACGATCCTATCTACCTGCGCGGTGATAACCAGAGCGTTATCGCTGTTCAAACTGGTAACGGTAACCAACTTTATATGGGTATCGTATCTGCAACAGGCGGAACAGGAATTGCAACTGCAACTATTCGTCAGATTGGTAATCTGAACACTGCAGACATCCGTTGCGGTACTCTGCAATCAGATGCTGTATGTAATCAGTTTGATCTGAACGCAAGATTTACAGGTGACTCAAACTCGCTCGTATTCCACGGCTCAGGCGCAAACATTCGTAACTCGATGGATGTCACCGGTGATAACAACACCTTCAACATCGATGCCTTATCACCAAATGCAACTCAAACCATCCTCGTGACTGGCGATTACAACGATTTCGACGTGACACAAACAGGTCTCGGTGGAACATTCGGTCACTCGCTTTATGTGAACCTCACTGGTACACTGAACACCATTACAACCCAACAGTACGGAGCTTCGGAAACCGTAATCAATATTAACTCGGCGGGTTCAAATGGTACGTTTAATATCAAGACTGGCCATTAATCTATTACTTCTGGTATCGGTCCCCGCCTTTGCAGGTGTGGGATCGATATCAGAGTTTCAAGGCGGAGGTTCCGTCAAGCGTGGTGCAAAGGTCGCACCTGCTGCTAAAGGCTCGAGTATCGAGAAGAACGATACTGTGTCGACCAACTCTCAAGGCAGATTTAAGATTCGATTCGTTGATGCCACCATGGTGAACATTACACAGAATTCGAGACTCGTCATCGACGATTTCGTCTATGATGGAAACAACAAGAGTAAGGGCAAGCTTGGTCTAAAGCTCGCCTTAGGAACCGCAAGATATACTTCTGGAGCGATCGCCCACGGCAATGCTCGTGGAGTTGGTATACGTACACCGACTGCAACGATTGCCGTAAGAGGTACAGACTTTGTCATGTCTGTCGATGAGGCAGGTAGATCGACAGTCGTTCTTGTTCCAGAATGTTACAACGACAAAGATATCACAAAGATCAACTTCGAGTGCCCGTCAGGTGCAATCGACGTGATCACTGCTGCAGGCATCGTAACTCTGACTCAACCATTCCAAGCAACGATGGTGGAGAATTCTTATGCTCCTCCTGCTCCTCCCGTAGTCATTAGTCCTTCCATGAAGGGTATGGACAACAATATTCAGATCTCTCCTCTCGAAACCGATGATGGACAATCGCTGATCACAGCAGCTCGTGAAGCTCTGAAGAAGTTTGTCAATCCAGCAAAAGCTGCTGCTGATGACAACCAAGATCCGAATACAGGTGGAGACAGCACAGAAGAGGTTGCAGTAGCTACTCTTCGCATGCCTACACAAGAAGAATTACAAAACTTATATGCAGAGTATAATTCTGGAGCGAGACCTACAGAAACCATTTACACCAACGTGTCACCTACTTTTAAGAAGTTAGTGCAGGTAGGTTGGGTATACTCAAGAATCTCTGAAGACAAGAATCAGGCTGTCGTAGTATGGTTGCCGAAAGATACAGAAATTCAGTTAGTTTCATCTCAGAACGGTGTAGCAGACGTATATAATTTTATGGATGATAAATGGACTACATCAGGAACAGGTAGACCGCAAGGCAATATTACTGTGATACAAGAATCAGGTGTAAGATGAAGAAGTTAATCTTAACATTGATGATGTTAATGTGGGGATCATTGTTACATGCACAGACGCCTTCGAACTATGGTTTCGAAGATGGAACTTATGCCGGTTGGACCGTGTCGAACGGCTCTACTACACTTCGCACTTCATGGGGTCAAAGTGGAAACGGTGTGCAAGTTACGACTGGTGTACAGAACTATTGTCCAGGCGGTGGAAAGTGCTGGACAATTACTCCGTATGGATCATACATGCTGTCGGTCCAAGCAGGAGGAAGTTCGCCTCAATTCAATGCCGCAATGACTACTCTTGGTCTCGGCTCTTCAGACATCACAACAATTCGTAATACGATCTATTCGAATGGTTCGATGAACCCTACGAACGCTTCTTCGGTCAGTCGAAACGTATTCTTGCAAGCAGGAATTACTTACACATTTGCATGGCAATATCTGTCGACAGACTATGTCCCATATAACGATGGATCCATGATCACGTTGACTGGTGGTCCAGGTGTTCCTACGCTGAATGGTCAAACACAGAACTACGCGTTACTCGGTTTCACAAATCCAGGAACAGGTAACTATTCTACCAATTCATACGGTGCAACTGGCTGGCAGGTTGCTGTGTTCACAGTTCCTGCAGATGGCAACTATATGCTTGGATTCTCTTCGTTCAACCTCGGTGATACGGCACTTTCTCCTATTCTATTCATCGATCAGTTGCAAGGCACAACTGCATTGAATGGTTCTACATTTACTCCTGTTGCACCGAACCAAGGATCATCAGCACCAACTGCACCTCCTCCACCTCCTGCAGAACCAACTTATCCAACTACATCGATTACCACCAATCAAACTATTAAGCTTGGTCAGACGAATGCCATTACGAGTAACTCGATTTACATTCAAAACATCGGTGATAATAACACAGTTAACATCGAACAGTTCTCAAGATTTAACGCTATCAGAGGAGTGAATGGTTCTCAAGCTATGTTGATTAATGGTAGCAATAACTCTATCACCATTAATCAAGGCACTGCAACTACTATTCTTGGAAACAATCTCGCTGAAGTGTCTGTGACAGGAAGCAATAACACCGTATCTCTGACTCAGCAATATAATGGCAAGTATGCAGAGCTAGTAATGAATGGAACAGGAAATCAGTTGACTGCTCAGCAGAAAGATGCTGGTGGAAAATCCGCTTTCTTCAACATTTTAGGTAACTCGAATGTTGTTACAACTCTACAGCAAGGAACTGGCAATCATTTCCTTGACATTAGTGCTCCGTATGGTGGGTTGAATGCAAATATCACTCAATCTGGTGCTGCGCAGAAGCTGTTTAAATTGGTAATAAATAATCCCGGAATTGGAGTTACTGTATCGCAAACATCTGCGAGCGTTACTGACTCAGTCTTAATGTCAATCACCTGCGCCACCGGGCCATGTACTGGATACAGCTACGTAAAGAATTAATTATGTTTATTTTTATACATGATAATGGCAATCTAAATGTTTTATCTATGACTAAGTGCGGTCATACGGCTATGTCATATTATTTTGGAATAGAACTACCAATGCAAAAAACATTTGCGCATTGGATAGAAGGAGATTCTCCGAAAGTAGTAGTATTAAGGCATCCAGTAGAACGCATGCATTCTGCTATTAATTTTCATGAAGAGCAATTTAATGAACGAATAGTAAAGTATAAAACTACCGGAGAATGCGACGACTTTTCTCTTATCGAATTCTTAATTAATTGCGATGATGGCCAGCGAGAGTGGGAAATTGAAAGATTTATTTTTAATCAACACTGTCGTCCATATATGCATATTATAAAAAATAGAGATTTTAGAATTATAAAATTTGAAGATCTATCTCAATATATTCCAAAGATATCGCCCCGAGGCGCTGAAACCAATACGACTAATAGAAATATAGATCCTTTTCCAAAGAATAGATACTTTAAACGGGAAGATATGATAAAAGAGATTGAATTGTATGAGAGTCTTTTAGCAAATAGAGAAGTTATAACACCTGAAGAATGGAAAGCGCTGACATGATGAAAAAGATTTTATTGAGCCCGTGGCTTGCTCTCTTTACATTTGCAGTACTACTTGCTTTTAAGCTACAAGATCCGTATTTGGTTGAAGCGACTCGACTTAAATTTTATGACTATATCATGCTCGATAAAGCAAAGCAATCTGAGCAGATTGTAGTTGTTAATTTAGGGGAGAAAGCAATTGAGAAATATGGCCAGTGGCCGTTCCCGCGTGAAGTCCACGCTGAAATTATTGGGAACATTTATGGCAGAGGGGCTGCTCTTGTTGGTAGCACTGTACTTATGCCTGAGCCTGATAGGATGGGTACTGATAGAGCTCTTGCAGATGCGTTAACCAAATATCCAGTCGTTCTTAGTCAGACTGTGAGCGACTCTTGTTCTCGGGCAAGTGCATCAATTCGGAGAACAGGCGTTGCCGTCGTCGGCGATGGAGAAGCAACTGAATTTCTTCCTCAATACCCATGCGTTCTAAGTAATATTCCACCTCTTCAAGAAGCCGCTGCCGGTGTTGGGATAACGTCAACCCTACCCGAGAGTGATGGGGTTGTAAGGCGAGTTCCTCTTCTATCTCAATCATCAGGCGAATACTATCCCGCATTTGCTCTAGAGATGCTGCGTGTAGCTGCAGGAGACTCTTCATATCAAGCCAAGATAAATCAGACTGGGGTCGAAGCATTACGAATTCCTTCTTTTGAAACAATTAAAACAGATGAATATGGAAGAACGTTTATCAATCCTAATTACCAATTTCCGTCATACGAAATTGGAAAGGATCCTTTACCTGTCCTGAGTGGTAAAATCGTGATTCTTGGCGTAACTGCTGCTGGTATTTCGAATCCTGTAGCGACTCCATCAGGTGCGCAACATCCCCACGTCCTTCAGGCGAGTATTCTTGAAACTCTGATAAATGGGGATTCTGTTTCGATTCCGAACTGGTCAGTAATTGCTGATCTTGCGGCTTTTCTTGGTCTTGCTCTGGCATTGATTATTCTTTCGAGATTTCGTTTCTCTATAATTTATATCGGCATATTACTAGCTGGATATTTTTATCTGCCAGTATATCTGTTCGCCACAAAAAATATTCTCTTTGATGTAACTTTTAACATTTTTGCTATTGCTATTATCTACATTCATCTGTATACTGCTAAGTATATCTCAGAGTATCTACAGAAGCAACAGATTAAGAAGCAGTTC
>Ga0222714_10005684_pt1 | contig 11782 bp, 8 predicted proteins | sample C33_3DmetaG_FD_165048 | JGI IMG/M metagenome (GOLD analysis project Ga0222714, IMG submission 165048) | Estuarine water microbial communities from San Francisco Bay, California, United States - C33_3D | ecosystem: Environmental > Aquatic > Marine > Unclassified | place: USA: California... | reverse complement strand
ATAAATTAAGTTTTCAATCCTTATTCCAAATTCATTTTGTTTGTAAAAACCAGGTTCATTTGAAACTATTTGCCCTTGGTAAAAATGTTGATTACTTAATTTTGATATTGAAGGAGGATTCTCATGAACATTTAAAAATTGACCAACACCATGTCCAGTACCATGATTATAATCTAAATTTATTTTTTTTAGATTTTTTCTAGCAACATAATCAATTTCCTTTCCAGTTGTCTTCTGTTTAATCTTAAACTCATGAACAGCGATGTGCCCTTGCAGCACTTTTGTATAGATTTTTTTTTGAAATGAAGATGGCTTTCCAAAAGATATAGTTCTAGTAATATCAGTCGTCCCTTCTTTGTATTGTCCTCCCGAATCTATTAAATACAAGTTATTATTTGCAAATGTTAAGTTCGATTGTTTTGAAGCTCTGTAATGAATGATAGCACCATTTTTTCCAAATCCAGAAATGGTTTTAAAGCTTGGAAAAAGATAGGATGAATTTCTTTTTCTATACTGCTCCAACCTAGTTTCAGCATACATTTCATTTATTTTAGTTAAATTTTTTTGGTTTTTTAACCAGCAAATAAATTTTGTAACTGCAACTCCATCATAAATGTGACAGAGTTTTGAGTTTAATATTTCAGTACTATTTTTCTGCGATTTTAAACTAAAGATAGGATCGGTTTGAAATTTAAACTTTAAATGATTTTTTTTAAGGAAATCAATAATTTTGTAAGATGTATTGCTATCAACTGCAATTACAGAATTTTTTAATTTAAATAATTTTTCTGCTAATTTTTTTGTATGTAAAAAATTGATTTTTTTTCCATAAAATTTTTTTATAGTCGAAGAAATTTTACTTATTTCACAAAATACAAATATTTGTTTATTAGTTATTAAAGCAGTTGAATTAAGTATTGGTGCAAAATCTGTGTCTTTGCCTCTTATATTTAATAACCAGCAAATATTTTCATTGCTTTGTACAAAGTACGTTTTTTTTTCATTTATCTTTAAAATTTTTTTTACTTTAGAAATTTTACTTTTGTAATGTTCTCCATGAAAATTTTCACTCAATATAAAAGCTTTGTTAATTTTATTTTTATTTCTTTTCCAAATTTGATCAATTAAGTTTTCTTCAATTGGTATTAAGTTCTTATTATTGTTTTTTTTGATCCATAGGTACTTAAACAAACTGGGATCAAATCCAATTCTGACATTTAATTTTTTAATAAAGTTGCTAATAGGATTTTTTGCAATTTCTAAAATTGTATAATTTTTTGAAGATTCAATATTAGCTTGTATTAAATATCTGCCATCTACAAATAAATAATTTTTATTTTTTAAAATTAGAGCATAACCAAATGATCCTGAGAAATTGGATATATATTTAAGCCTATCGTTATTTGGATTAACAAATTCATTGAAATGGTCATCATTTTTTGGAATGATGTATCCATCAATATTATGCTTTAAAAAAAAACTTTTTAATTTATTTATTTTATTCATTATCAATTTTTTGCAGATACTTATCTATTACTTTTTTTTCTCCTACATTTTTAAAATTTATTAAAACTTTGTTTCCATCTATATGTATAATTTTCCCATTTCCAAATGTTTCATGATTTACAGTGTGGCCAATTTTAAAATTTGTTAAATTATTTGTATAGTTTATGGTTTTGACTTTTTCTTTAATTTTTTCTTCTTGATATCTTTGCCACCCAGGACTTTTTTTACTTTGATTAAAAGTTAAGTCTTGAGCAAAGTCAAAATCATTAAATTTCTCTTCAGCTATTTCATTTATTTTCAGGTATGTTTTGTCTAATTCATCTATAAATCTTGATGGTAGAGATGGCATCCAATCATTATTATCATTTTTGGCACTCCCAAAAAATTTTCTGTTATTTGCAAAGGATATGAACAGCCTTTTTTTTGCCCTCGTTATTGCAACGTATGCCAATCTTCTTTCCTCCTGTACTGCAATATCTCCCTTTTCTTCAATTGACTTTTGATGAGGAAACATACCTTCTTCCCATCCAGGTAAAAAAACGCACTCAAATTCAAGTCCTTTAGCAGCATGAATTGTCATTAAATTAATTTTTTCTCCTTCCCATTCCTCATCGATTGCTGTCTGTAATGATATGTTCTCAAGAAACTCAATAAGATTTGAGTAGTTTTTCATGGAAATTCTAAGTTCTTTTAAGTTTTCTAACCTTGCATCTGCCTCTGGGCTTTTTTCATTCATTAACATTGTTGTATAACCAGACTCATCCAAAACTTTTTCGAGTAATTCAACATGACCAAGATTTTTGGAAAATTTAGTCCATTGTTGAATAAGCTTAATTAAGTTCTTCAAGCTATCTTTTGTTTTAGGCTTCAGTTCTTCACCATCTAACATTTCCAAGGAAGTGTCATATAAACTTTTATTATTTTTTCTTGCCACTTCATGGATCTTTTGAAGAGTGGTGTCTCCTATAGATCTTTTAGGAGTGTTAATAATTCTTTCAAATGCGAGATCATCACTTTTTTGATGTATTAATCTTAAATAACAAAGAGCGTCTTTAATTTCAGCTCTTTCGTAAAATTTTGTGCCACCAATTACCCTATAGGGCAAACCAATTCTGATAAATCGTTCTTCGAATTCCCTTGTTTGAAATGCTGCTCTTACTAAAATTGATATATTGTTTATTGAAAAATGATTAATCAATTCTTTTTCAATAATATCAGAAACTCCTATAGCTTCGTCTCGACCATCTCCGTATGAATTTACCCATACTTTTTCACCATCATTAAAATCTGACCATATTTTTTTTCCAAGTCTGTCTTCATTATTAGAAATTAAAGATGAAGCCGAATTAAGAATATTTTTTGTAGATCTATAATTTTGTTCTAATTTTATTATTTTAGTTTTTTGATAATTTTTTTCAAAATCTAAAATATTTTTAACTTCAGCACCTCTCCAGCTATAAATTGATTGATCGTCATCTCCAACAACACAAATATTGTTATGATTGTCTGTAATTAAATTTAGCCATAAATTTTGAATAAAATTTGTATCCTGAAATTCATCTACTAAAATATATTTAAAATTTTTTTTGAATACATTTTGAATTTCTTTAAAGTTTTTAAAAATAGTAATACAGTGTAAAATTAAATCTCCAAAGTCTACACAGTTCATTACTCTTAATCTTTCCTGATATACTTTGTAAACTTTTAATGCATTGATACGCATAAAATCTGAAGATGAAACTTTAATTTCCGGAGGGAGTAATGCTTTATTTTTCCATTGATCGATCTGATATGCAACAAATTTTGCTGGATTGTGTTTTGGATCTAAGTTTTCTGCAGCAAGAATATTTTTTATTAACTTTAACTGATCTAGTGTATCCAAGATAGTAAAGCTTGGTTTTAAACCGACGGCTTCAGCGTATTTCCTTAAAATTTTATTACTTATGGAATGAAAGGTGCCGAGCCAAGGTACTGCATTTGAATTCAAATTAGTAAGTTTGGCTATTCTTTCCTTCATTTCATTGGCAGCTTTATTGGTAAAAGTTACACATAAGATTTGATTGCTAAAACATTGCTTAGTTTCTATTAAGTGGGCAACCCTGGTTGTAAGTACTTTTGTTTTTCCAGAACCAGCACCAGCTAAAATAAGTAGAGGGCCCTCTTGGTGTAAAACAGCCTCTTTTTGTTGATTATTAAGAGTATTTAGATAGTTTGGGTAAGCCTGATTCATGAATATTAATTAAATTATTAAACATTAAATACAACAATAAAACATGAAAAAAAAATTTTCTATTAATAAATTTTTTTTCAAAATATCAATATTTTTTATTTTAGGATTGGTAGTATTTTTTCTTTTACCATTTATTATCAATTTAAATGCTTACAAGAATAAACTTGAAGTAGAATTTTCATCTATTTTAAATTCTCAAGTAAAAATTGACGGAGCCGTAGAATATTCAATTACATTAGGTCCAAGAATAATTGTAGATACTATTGTTATTGAAAATGATTCTGAAGAGTCATTGACTGGTAATATAAATACTGTTGAGATTTCTATTAACCCAATAGATATTTTGACACAAACATTTAATTTGAAAAAAATAAAATTTATCAATGGAAGTTTATCACTGCCTATTAATTTTGTTGACGGGTTAATCAATGGAAAAAATAATAAGTTTAATAATCTGCAATTTGAAAATCTAGATATTAAAATTTTTAATAATAGGTCCGATTTTCAATTAGATGGAAATAGCGGATCTTTAATAACTGAAAACAATCAGCTAGTTGCATCAGAGGTCTACGGATCTCTTGGCACATTCGGTTATAAGCTGAGATACAAAGATAATCTTATAAATTTTTCCATTCCACAAATAAAACTGGAAACCGAATATCAAATTAAATCCAATCAAATGAAAAATGCTTTTTTACAAATTAAATCTGCAAATAAACTTTTTTTCCCAGGTTTTGAAAATATTTATTTAAGAACAGAAGTTTATAATGAAAAAGAAAAGTTCATGTTTAAAGATATCAAGCTTACTTCATCTGTTTATAATGGTATTGGTTGGATTGAATTTATCACAAATCCAAACCTAAGCATTAATGCAAATTTGACCTTTGGTAGAACTAATTTTTCGACTATTTCTAAATCAGCTATTGCTACTTTTTTCCAAAATACTTTATTGGATATAGCTTCAATGTTTAATGCAAGTTTTAAAATAAGCTTTAAACATATATTGATGGAACAAAATTATTTTGAAGACTTATATTTAGACGTTCAGTTTTTAGAAGGCGATATTATTGTTAATAATTTTGAACTTGTTTCAAAAAATAATAATTTGCAGTTTTCTGGAAGAATTGTTGATGAAAATAAAGATAAATTATTTTTTTTTAATACAAAGTTTAGAACAAATCAGTTAAAAAAATTATGCACAAAAATTTGCAAAAATGATGCCATAAAAGACAATTATTCCATGGTAGCTGAAGGAACATATAATATTAAAAAAGCCAAAGTTACCTTGGATGATTTTTTTTCTCATAAGAAATACAACAAGCAAGAACTTATTAGTCTTTCAAATGATATAAATAAAACGATTTTAGGTAATTTTGAAAATTCTTTAGAATTAAAAAATTACTTAGGTTTATATTAGTTATTGAGGATGAACCATTTTCTTTGGGTTCATGATTTTTTTATACTCTTCTTCAGTTACCAATCCAGTTTTAAGGGTTTCTTCTTTTAAATTTGTTCCATTTTTATGGGCAGTTTTTGCAATTTTGCTTGCATTATCGTAACCAATTTTTGGCGCAAGTGCTGTTACTAGCATTAAAGATTCATTCAGCAATTGCTCAATTCTTTTTTTATTAGCTTTGATACCTTTTACACAAAAATCAACAAAGCACTGAACGGAATCTGACAATAGATCTATGGATTGTAAAATATTATGAGCAATTAGTGGTTTAAAAACATTTAGCTCAAAGTGACCATGTGATCCAGCCATAGTAATACCATTATGATTTCCAATTACTTTAACACATACCATGGTTACAGCTTCACATTGAGTTGGGTTTACTTTTCCTGGCATGATGGAAGATCCCGGTTCGTTTTCGGGCAATATTAATTCACCATATCCAGCTCTCGGACCGGATCCTAAAAAGCGAATATCATTAGCAATTTTCATTAAAGCGACAGCAGCAGTATTTAGCGTTCCTGAAAAATTAACAATAGAATCGTGCGCTGCCAAAGCTTCAAATTTATTTTTTGCAGTATGAAAAGGAAGCTTTGTAATTTTTTTGATTTCAGCTGCAATTTTATGATCCCATCCTTTTCTTGAATTTATTCCAGTGCCAACCGCAGTGCCACCTTGTGCTAAAGGATAGATTTCAAGAAGTGCTCTCTTGATTCTAGAAACGGCTTTTGATACTTGCATATGGTATCCAGAAAATTCTTGTCCAAGGGTAAGGGGTGTTGCATCTTGAAGGTGTGTTCTTCCAATTTTTACAATATTTCTAAATTCATTTGTTTTTTTAGCCAGTGCTTTTTCCAAAGACTCTATCGCAGGAATTAATTTTTTATTTGCTTGGATTGCAATAGAGATATGCATTGCTGTGGGAAATGTGTCATTAGTGGATTGAGCTTTATTAACATGATCATTAGGATGAACTGGGTTTTTGCTACCCATTTTGCCGCCAAGCATTTCTATGGCTCTGTTTGCTATTACTTCATTCACGTTCATGTTGGTTTGAGTACCAGAACCTGTTTGCCAAACTTTTAATGGAAAATGATCATCATGTTTTCCTGCAATAACTTCATCGGCGGCTTTAATTATTGCTTTTGCAACTTTTGGTGAAATATCTTTATATTTTTCATTAACAATAGCAGCTGCTTTTTTTACAATTGCAATAGCATGAATTAATTCAATCGGTACATTAGTTTTTCCAATTTTAAAGAATTGTAAAGAACGTTGGGTACCTGCACCCCAATATTTATCTGCAGGTACTTTAATTTTTCCAAAACTGTCTGATTCTATTCTCGAAGCCATGCTTAATTTTTAATTAATATATCATACTTTTTATTAATTATTGCTAGTTTTTAAATGAAACTTTTGCCGCAACGCTTAAATTGCAACAAGCTAAGGATCGATTAATTTTAATGATTATAAGTGTTTTGATACTAAATTTATTTATCCACTATAAACTGTTATATAAATCATCATCAAAACAAGGGCATTAGCTAAAACAATTGCTGAAACTGTTCTAGAAAAAAAAGATGTTTCTTTTTTTTTAATTTGAATTGGATCTATTTCTGCTGTTTTTATAAGTTTTAACATATTATTTCCTCCTGATTTATGTCTATTTATTAAATAAGACCATTTCTTGATTAAATTTTGTTTACTTTGTTCAAGGCGCAAAGTTGCGCCTTGAAAAGAAGAATTGTTATTTAAGAATTTTAAGAGCCTCTTCTAGTAATTTATGAGCTTCTTCTTCGTTCCCTGATTTGAGAGATGACTCTGCATTTTTTCTTAATTCTTTAATTTGATCTATTTCATCAACTTTGAGCTTTTTCTTGTTTGTGTATACAGAATATTTAGTGGCTGCAGAAAAGCGCTTATCTACTTCTTTCATTAAATTTTTTGCATTTTCAGCAGCAAAACCTAACGAGCTTAGCATTAAAAATGATATTAAAGTTGCAATTATTTTTTGCATAATGTTCCTTTGTTAAATGAAAACCAAAGTCCCATTAGATTCTGGCAAATCCAGATTTTAATTATGGCTAATTTAAGATTTTAGAGCTTGTAAAATATCTTCTTTAAGATCACTTATGTCTTCCAACCCTACAGAAAGCCTTACTAAATTGGATGTAATACCTAAGGATAGTCTATCTTCTTCTCCAAGCACTTTGTGCGTAGTTGTGGTTGGGTGGGTTACTAGGGATTTTGTGTCACCAAGGTTATTAGATACATCAAAAAGTTTTAATTTGTTAATAAATTTAAAAGCTTCTTTTTGTTTACCTTTAATTTTAAAAGCAACCATCGTGCCTCCTTTGCTTTGTTGTTTTTTAGCAAGGGCGTATTGAGGAAAAGATTTTAAGAAAGGATAATAAACTTTTTCTACTTTTTTTTGCTTTTCTAATTCTTTAGCAATTTGTAAAGCACTTTCTGACTGAGCATATACTCTAATTTTAATTGTCTCTAAACTTTTTAACAATACCCAGGCATTAAACGGACTAATACAGGGACCTGTATGTCTTAAAAAAGGTTTTAATATATCCTCTTTAAATTTTTTACTTGAGCAAACAGCACCACCCATTGCTCTTCCCTGACCATCAATATGTTTAGTTCCTGAATAGACAATTACATCAGCTCCAAATTTAACTGGTTGTTGCAAAATGGGAGATGCAAAAATATTATCTACAATAGTAGTAATTTTATTTTTTTTAGCGATCGAGCAAACTTGTTTAATATCAATTATTTCTAAGCAAGGATTAGAAGGAGATTCAAAGAAAAAAATCTTTGTGTTTTTTTTAATACTTTTTTTCCATTCATTAATATTTTTTCCATCTATAAAAGAAACCTCTATTCCAAATTTAGGTAAGATTTCTTTTAAGATATATCTACAAGATCCAAATAATGCTGAAGCTGAAACTACATGATCTCCAGTTTTTAGCTGGCACATCATTGAGCCAAACACTGCTGACATACCACTGGATGTGGCAAAACAAGCTTCAGAACCATCGAGCAAAGCCAAACGCTGTTCAAACATTTCAATAGTAGGATTGGCATACCTTGTGTATTGAAATCCTGTTTGTTCACCCTTGAAAATAGCTTCAGCTTGTTCAGCTGAATCATAAACAAAGCCAGAGTTTAAAAATAAAGCTTCAGATGTTTCTTTGAAGTTAGACCTTTGTAAGCCTCCTCTAACTAAATAAGTATCCTGTTTATATTTTTTTTTCATAGTCTTTTGCTTAATTAATCCTTAATTCTTTTGCAGCATTAACCATTTTTGTTAATGCATCAATGGTTTCTGGCCAGCCTCTAGTTTTTAAACCACAATCTGGGTTTACCCATATTCTTGATGGATCAATTAGTTTAGATGCTTTTTGTATAAGCTCTTTCATTTCATCTTTTGTTGGAACTCGAGGTGAATGAATGTCATAAACACCTGGACCTACTTCATTTGGGTATTTGAATTTTTCAAAAGTAGTTAGAAGTTCCATCCTTGATCTTGACGTTTCAATGGAAATTACATCAGCATCCAATGCGGCAATGGAGTCAATAATATCTTCAAATTCAGCATAGCACATATGTGTATGAATTTGAGTTTCGTTTTTAACTACAGCAGCAGATATTTTGAAACAATCAACTGACCAATTTAGGTATTCTTTCCAATCTTTTTTCTTTAAAGGCAAACCTTCTCGAAGCGCAGGTTCATCAATTTGAATCATGCGAATACCATTTTTTTCAAGATCTTCTACTTCATCACGAATAGCGAATGCAATTTCTTGAGCAGTAAATTTTCTTGGCTGATCATCTCTTACAAAAGACCATTGCAAAATAGTAATAGGACCCGTTAACATTCCTTTTACAATTTGTTTTGTTTGCTCTTGGGCAAATTTTGACCATCGTACAGTCATAGCATGGGGTCTGGATACGTTACCAAAAATAATTGGTGGTTTGACACAACGAGAACCATAGCTTTGCACAAAACCACTCGAAGTAAAGGTAAAGCCTTGTAGCTGTTCACCGAAGTATTCCACCATGTCATTACGCTCAAACTCACCATGGACAATAACATCAATGCCAATCTGCTCTTGTTTCCTAATAGTATCGATAGTTTTTTCTTCTAAAAACTTTTCGTAACTCTGCTGATCAAGTTCTCCTCTTTTAAATTTAGCTCTGGCCTGTCTGACATCTGTAGTTTGAGGAAAAGAACCAATGGTAGTAGTAGGATATTTAGGAAGGGCAAAAATATTTTTTTGAACTTTAGCTCGTTCTGCATATCCTAATTTTCGATCAATAATTGATTTATTAATAGTTTTAATTCTATTTTTAACGGCAACATCATGAATTAACTTAGATGTTTTTCTATCTTGAATATCGCTAATGTTTTGGTCAAGTTCTTTTTGATGAGACTCTTGGTTTACAAAACCTTTAATAATATTCAATTCCTGTAATTTTTGTTTAGCAAAAGCAAGCCATCTTTTAATTTCAGAAGGGACTTTTTGCTCGAGATCTAAATCGTACGGAGAGTGAAGTAGGGGACAAGAAGATGAAATAATAACGTCTCCAGAAACATTGTTTTTAATAAAATCAATTTTTTCTTGAAGGTTAGCTTTCCAAACATTTCTTCCATCTACCAATCCTAAAGATAATTTTTTTGAAGAATTTTTAACATATTCTTGATTTTTAGTTCCACGAACCAAATCCAAATGAACTACATCAACATTGCTATCAAACACTTCTTTTTTAATATCTTCATTTAAATCTTCAAAATAAGTTGTTAATAATACTTTGCTTGAACCAGCTGCTTGTTTGAGCTCATTAAGAGTATTTTTGATTTTTGAAACCGTATTGGAGTCTAAATCTTTCACCAATATTGGTTCATCAATTTGAATCCATTCAGCTCCCAATTCAGAGAACTTTTTAACAATTTCCTTATAAACAGGTAATATTTTTTCCAACAAATCAATGGTATTTGAGCCATCAATACCCTTTGATAATGAAAGAAAAGTAAGAGGTCCTAAAATGACTGGTTTAGTATTAAATCCTGCCTGTTTTGCCTCTTCATACTCAGAAAAAGGTTTATTAGAACTTAGCTTAAATTCTTGATCTTTAGACAGTTCAGGAACTAAATAGTGATAATTGGTATCAAACCATTTTGTCATTTCTAAAGCCGGAACATCTAGTTCAGATGTTTGAGATCCTCTGGCCATAGCAAAGTAAGTTTTTAATGTAACTTCATTGCCATCCCACTTATATCGTTTTGGAATAGCTCCTAATAAACAAATAGCATCTAACACTTGATCATAAAAAGAAAAATCATTTGAAGAAATTAAATCAACCCCATTATCTTTTTGGGTTTGCCAATTTTGTTTTTTTAAATTTTTTGCAACTGTATGCAAATCTTGCTCTTTAATTTCACCCTTCCAAAACTGTTCTAATGCTTTTTTTAATTCTCTTTTTGGTCCAATTCTTGGATATCCGATTGATGCTACTTGTATCATGCTCTTGCTTCTCCTTTGTTTTTATTATTATTTTTATTATTTTGCAGTGACAAAAGTCTTGTACATACTGCAAAGGTTAATTCATATTTATTAAGTGTGTAAAAATGAAATTCATTTACTTCTTCCTTTTTTAATTTTTTTACTAAATCGCTAGCCAAACTCGCACCGACCAAATGTTGGACCTCTGGTGTTTCATCCAAGTTTGCAAATTCATTTGCCACCCAGTCAGGAATGGAAGCTCCACACATTTTACTAAAATTTTGAATTTTTTTGAAATTAGATATGGGCATAATGCCTGGTATTAATTGTATTTTAATTCCTGCTGCCGTAACCGTATCACGGTATCTCAAAAAAACATCTTTATCAAAAAAATACTGGGTTATAATTTTATCAGCTCCTGCATCTACTTTTCTTTTTAAATTATCAATATCATCTTGTTTGTTTTTAGAATCTGGGTGTATCTCGGGATACCCTCCTACAGCAATATCAAAGTTTGCCAATTTTTTTAAGCCAGCTACCATATCTGCAGCATTAATATATCCGCTTGGGTGAGGTGCGTATTTCTTTCCTTGTTCTCTAACATCTCCTCTAAGAGCAACAATTTTAGAGATTCCTTTTTCAAACCAACCAAGTGCAAGGTCATTAATTTCATCTTTTGACATATCCACACAAGTTAAATGCCCTGCCACAGGAACAAGCGATTCTTTATTAATTCTTTTTACGAAAGAATCTGTTTTTAATCTCTCACCACCACCAGCTCCAAAAGTTACTGAGAAAAATTGTGGATTAAAATTTTCTAGTTTTTTTAAACTTTCCCATGCTTTTTCTTCAGCAATAGAGTTCGCTGCCGGAAAGAATTCAAAGCTCAATTTCAAATTTGTATCGTTCATAATTTTTTTCTGATCAAATTTTCGATGATTTTTAATTAAGACTTTCAAAAAAAAACCACCGGCTAGAGCGGTGGTTAAAATCGCTTTAGCTGGTTTTATAAAGCGCCCGCAATTTGAACTAAATCAGCGCTGAAAGTGTTATATTTCCTAAATATTCATTTGTAAACCC
>Ga0222714_10005683_pt1 | contig 11784 bp, 10 predicted proteins | sample C33_3DmetaG_FD_165048 | JGI IMG/M metagenome (GOLD analysis project Ga0222714, IMG submission 165048) | Estuarine water microbial communities from San Francisco Bay, California, United States - C33_3D | ecosystem: Environmental > Aquatic > Marine > Unclassified | place: USA: California... | reverse complement strand
ACATCCGCGTTAATGGCAAACGCGTTAATATACCCTCCTATCAGGTTCGCGATGGAGACGTGATAGAGCTAGGTGATAAGGCTAAGACTATGGCGTTAGTGCTTGAGGCAATTCAGTCCTCTGAGCGCGATACTCCTGATTACGTTGAGGTCGACTACAATGCCCTCAAGGGCTCTTTTATTCGTGGTCCGAAACTTGCAGATGTGCCATATGCCGCTCAAATGCAGCCCAACCTCGTCGTCGAGTACTACTCGCGCTAACTGATCATCATTCTAACAATGTTACGGCCGGCCCTCCAATTTTGAGGGCGGCCGTCTGTGTTTAAGGAGCAGTCATATGGCTACCCAGCGTACTCTTTCAATTATCAAACCCGACGCCACTCGCAGAAATTTAACCGGAAAAATTAATTCTCTCTTCGAGGAAAAAGGCCTCCGGATTGTCGCACAGAGGCGTCTGCAATTGACCCGTGCTCAGGCAGAAGGGTTTTATGCTGTGCATAAAGATAGACCCTTCTTTAATGATCTCTGCGAGTTCATGATTTCGGGGCCTGTTGTAGTTCAGGTTTTGGAGGGTGAAAACGCTGTTCAGGCAAACCGAGATATTATGGGTGCTACTAACCCAGCAAATGCAAACGCTGGAACGATCCGAAAAGAATTCGGAGAGTCTATAGAAGCTAATTCTGTGCATGGCTCAGACTCTGAAGAGAACGCTTCTATAGAAATCGGATTTTTCTTCAGTCAGCTAGAAATCGTTGGATAACGACTGCAGTTGATTTAGTTTTTTATGGTCAAAGAGGGCGCGTCTGCATCAAGGTAGGCGCGCCCTTTTGCTTTTGGCTCAGTTTAATCTAGAAGACGCAAAGTTAAGTGTCTCGGTGGAAGATTCTTAACGTAAAGGTTAGGTCTCGAAAAATTCATTAGTATTTGGCGGATTTTCTCTTCAAAAAATAGCTTGTTTTCCTGACAACAGAGAGCTTCGCGCAATGTCTCATCAAAATGTTGTCCCATTCCGAGAAGCAGTTTCGGTTTGGTTACGCATTGGAATTCTGAGTTTCGGTGGCCCAGCTGCGCAGATTGCGCTTATGCACAATGTGGTGGTTGAGGAAAAACGCTGGCTTTCTGAGAAAAATTATCTGAGTGCTTTAGGTTTTTGCATGATGTTGCCTGGCCCTGAAGCAATGCAGCTTGCGACTTATATAGGATGGCGGTTGCATGGTGTTCTTGGGGGGCTTGCAGCGGGCATTCTTTTCGTGATGCCAGGGGCACTTATCGTCCTCAGCTTCGCTATTGCATACGTTCTCGTAGGCGAGTCTTCTACTTTTGCAGCAATATTTTTTGGGATTAAGTCGGCAGTCCTGGCAATTGTCTTAGACGCCTTGATTAGGGTTGGACGAAGATCACTTCAGAGCCAGGCGCATTGGTGCTTAGCCGCATTAGGTTTCACCAGTCTTTTTTTCTTCGATTTGCCGTTTCCAATTGTTATCTTAACGGCCGCTTTTTGGGGTTTTTGGCGTGGCGCTGACTCCGAACTCCAGACTGGTTTACCAAACTCTTTCCCACCAAATTTTAGCCAGATTAGCAGAACGATTCTGGTGTGGGGTGGACTGTGGCTTGCGCCTCTACTTTTGCTCTGGTTGATGATCCCAGAACATATTTTGGTTGATGTAGCCGCGTTCTTTTCAATGTTGGCAGTGACAACCTTCGGTGGAGCATACGCGGTACTTGCTTATATGGCTCAGGAGGCAGTCAATTCACAAGGCTGGTTGACTGCTGGGCAGATGATGGACGGGCTTGGACTGGCGGAAACCACCCCTGGACCTCTCATCCTAGTTACTGAGTTTGTAGGATTTATGGCGGGTTTCAGCATTGGTGGTGTTACCTTAGGCATCTTATCCGCCGTTGTTACTCTATGGGTGACCTTTGTACCTTGCTTTCTTTGGATATTTGCTGGTGCGCCGTACATCGATTTTGTTGCATCTCGTCCCTCTCTAGCAGGTGCATTATCGGGCATCACAGCGGCTGTTGTTGGAGTAATATTAAACCTGTCACTTTGGTTTGCGTTGCACGTGCTATTCACGGACATTGTCCGGATTGATCATGGGGTTTTAGGTATTTGGACCCCAGCGCTGAACTCGTTCGACAGTCATGCAGCACTTTTGGTGATTCTAGCGGGAATATTGTTGTTTTTCTTTAAACAGAATGTGTTGAAGGTTTTAGTGGCTACGACCGCTGTTTCTGTAGCCTTGTCTTTCTTCGCTTGATCAGGCGATCAAAATTAACGGCTTAATACACCGTTATAGTCCCCGATTGTTTCATCGGCGACTTCAACTCAGAAATAAGGTTTAAAGTTCTCAGGATGGCTTAGAGCAGGAAAACTGCCATAAGGATTAGCAGCCCTGCCACACCTATAGTTGCGACTGTTGTCATTTTGGTGAAATGGATCCAACCGGCTCGACGAACGTCTGCGTCTGCATCAAAATCAACCATCTTATACTCCCAAACTAACTGTTAGTTGCATGTTATACAGAGCGTTTAGTCGTCGGCAAATAGTATGATGCTTCGTCCTCGATTCCTTCAATACTTACCGACCCATTTTTTATAAGTATTTTGCCCTCTGCGATCCAGCGAACTGCACGAACATAAATCTCGTGTTCGGCTTGCAGGACACGATCAGCCAATGAGTTTGCATCATCATTGGCGAGAATGGGTGTTGTTGCCTGAATGATTATTGGTCCTTCGTCCATCTCGGCTGAAACAAAATGGACTGTTGCCCCGGCAAAGCGACAGCCAGCTTCTATTGCCCTTTCATGTGTGTGTAAGCCGGGAAAGGATGGCAATAGTGAAGGGTGAATGTTGATTGCTTTCCCGGCCCATCGCTCCGTAAATTTTGGGGTTAAGACGCGCATAAAACCGGCAAGGCACACAAGTTCGACGCCGGCATTTTGAAGCGCGTTTGTGAGTTCGTCTTCAAAGCTTTCACGATCTTTAAAGGCCTTATGATCAATAGTTTGACTGTTAAGACGAGCTTTTATTGCGCGCTCCAAGCCAGCTGCATCGGGCCGATTACTTATTACGAGGGCTATTTCCGCTGGAAAATCAGGGTTGGCGCAAGCGTCGATAAGAGCTTGTAAATTTGAGCCCCGGCCAGAAATCAGGACCCCAAGTTTCATCTTTGGAACCGATCCATGCCATCCAGGCGAACCGCGGGACCATCCCCCCGCGCAACAATCTGCCCTCCTATAACTACATCGTTGGCGCCTAGGCTAGCCAATAGTTTTAATGCCTCATCGACCTGATCTGCTGGGGTATAGATAAGGAGGCCGGCTCCACAGTTGAAGGTTCGAGCCATGTCAAAAGCAGATATCTTGCCGGCTTGAGCTAACCATGGAAAAAGCGGGTCAGCGGGCAGTGCTCCAAGATCGAATTCCATCGCGAGGTCTTTGGGAAATGCACGAGGCGGATTTTCAATTAGTCCGCCACCAGTGATGTGCGCCATCCCATGAGCCAGGCCATTTCGTGCCAGTGCGACCGCTTCGCGAGCATATATCCGCGTTGGTGTAAGAAGGGCCGCACCAAGTGTCTTTTCGGGCGCAAAGGGAGCTGGGTCATAATAGTTTAGACCCGAAATTTCTACTACACGGCGCACAAGGGAATAGCCGTTAGAGTGAACACCGCTTGATGGTATTGCTAATACTGCATCACCTTCTCGAACAGCTGTTCCGTCTACAAATCCTCCACGCTCAACAGCGCCAACAGCAAAGCCAGCAAGATCATACCTGCCGACGGGATAAACACCTGGCATTTCAGCTGTCTCACCGCCTATCAGAGCGCAGCCAGCAAGTTTGCAGCCCGTTGCTATACCTTCAATCACTTCTGAAGCTTGATCCACATCAAGCTTTCCAGTTGCAAAGTAATCCAGGAAAAATAGCGGCTCGGCTCCTTGTGTTGCCAAGTCATTAACGCACATTGCGACTAGATCTGTGCCGATGCCCTTGTGGTCTCCTAGTATCTCTGCGATGAGAAGCTTAGTCCCCACTCCATCGGTTGCTGCCACCAAAATTGGATCTGAATAGCCAGCTGCCTTTAGATCAAAGGCTGCACCAAACCCTCCTAAAGCTGCGCCAGTGCCGGCGCGGGCTGTTGCTTTAGCAGCGGGAGAAATTCTGGAAACGAGAGCGTCGCCAGCCGCGATATCAACACCGGCTTGTTTATATGCGTCGTCGCCATTCTCTGTCATGTTAGACCCGTCTATATTTTGATTTAGGGAAAACAACTGTCTGACTGAGGCAATACCTGTCGTGCGAGCTTCGCGCAACGACACGTTGACATTATTGCGCTGGATCATTTAGGGGAACGTGGATGCAATGGATAGTCCCTGCAGTTTTTTTTGCGATGGCGTGGGTTATTTTCCCGCGCTGTGCAACCGCTTCCGATCCTTACACTGTATCTGCGATATCTGTTGACTTGACGAGAGAAACCTCTGCAATCGCTCGCCAAGAAGCGATTGAAAGTGCTCATACCCAAGCATTCAATCGCCTGTTCAAACGTCTTTCATTTTCTAGAGAGACTGAACGTTTACCTGAGATAACGTATTCACTGGCTGCAGATTTAACCGCTGGTCTTAAGATTGATGACGAAGTCACTTCCGAAACTCGTTATGCGGCTGAAATTACTATTTCTTTCATCCCTGAGCAGGTTCGTAAGTTATTTCAAGAACGTGACATTGAGTTCGTAGATAAGGCAGCACCACAGATTGTGGTGGTGCCGGTTTTTGCCCGTGCTGGGGCGCTATCGCTTTGGGAGCAGAATAATCCATGGCGAGCATCTTGGTCATTTATCAAGGGATATGATGGCCTTACCCCGGTGATACTGCCGAAAGGTGATTTAGTAGATTTGGGTTCCTTATCTGCCCTCCAGGCGGCTGAACGTAACCAGCAGCGGCTTTCGGCACTGGCTGCACGCTATGGAGCGGCAGGGGTGCTCCTAGCACAAGCAACCTACTGGATTGACTTCGAGACCGGGAACCCGCGCCTTGATGTGGCGGTGGAAGTGCTAGGCGACGGTCCAGCTTTAGATCGGTTTAAGTATTCAAAAACAGGCACATTTGCTTCATCTCCTGAAGAACTTTTTAAGGATGCTGCTAATGCGGTCATGGAAGAGCTAGATGGCGTCTGGAAGCGTAAGTCTACTAGCTTGGGTGCTTCACAAAAAACCACCCTTGTTGTGGATTACCAGATCACCAACATCACTGATTTCGGGGATGTGAGGCGCAGGTTAGATGCTTTGCCTAATGTAACGCGACAAGAACTTTTAGCACTTTCAAAAGACCGAGCTCGTCTCCGTATTTTCTTCGACGGGACGTCTGAGGCAATTCGTACTAGTATTGCTAAACAGAATATGGACCTTGTACCAGCGGGTCCTGGTGGCCAAGTGGATTGGGTACTTATAGCAGCGCCAAAGCGTGATTAGAGGTAAGGCCAGGCAATGATTAAAGACCAGAACCCTAAAGCCAATTTAATTCCGGTTTGGCGAAAATTTTTTACTTGGTTTCTGATCATAAGCGCCATGATCATTTTTTTGATGCTTTTCAAAGAAGTCTTGTTGCCATTTGTGGTTGGTCTTGCGGTGGCTTATTTTCTCGACCCGTGTGCCGATTGGCTGGAAGACCGGAAGGTACCGCGCTGGGCAGCGGCTACTCTCGTATTGATAGCATTTGCTCTGACTTTTCTGATGGTGGTCGTTTTGGCATTGCCATTACTACAAACTCAGTTTTCTGCCGCTGCGGAAGCAATGCCGCGATATGCTGAAAAAATTGAGCGTGGATTGGATGGCCTTTTATTATTTGCGTCAGAAACACTTCATGAAGGAGATGCGCAACGCATACGAGAAGCTGTGGGTGCTCAGGTTGGTAAAGGGGTGGAGGTTTTCGGCTCATTAATCCAAAGCATATTCAAGAGCGGTCTAGCGTTGGTTAATTTTTCAACGTTTCTTTTTGTTACCCCCGTCGTTGCTTTTTACTTACTCAGAGATTGGGATCGTCTATTAGGCTGGCTTGATAGTCTTGTGCCTCGACGAATTGTGCCCACTGTCCGCCAGCAGGCAAAACTAATTGATGAAACACTGGCTGGGTTTGTTCGCGGTCAGGCCAGCGTTTGTGCCTTGTTGGGTCTCTTTTACGGTATTGGCTTGACGGCTGTCGGATTACAGTTTGGCTTCGTTGTTGGGGTCCTCGCTGGAATTTTAGCTTTCATCCCCTACGTAGGCTCAATTTTTGGCCTTTTTGTTAGTGTGGGTCTCGCCTTCGTTCAGTTTGATAGTCATTGGGATATCATCGCTGTCGCCGCAGTTTTCATAGTTGGTCAATTGCTTGAAGGAAATGTGCTAACACCAAAGCTTGTTGGTGGACGGATTGGCCTGCACCCTGTTTGGGTTATTTTTGCCCTTTTTGCTGGTGGGGCTCTACTGGGTTTCTTGGGTATGCTACTCGCGTTGCCAGTTGCAGCAGCGGTTGGTGTGCTCTTGCGTTTTGCAGTTGCAGAATATCTTAGAAGTCAGATTTATCTGGGCGATGATGATCAGCAACATGATGACGGAGATCCGGCTTGAGCAAACAATATCCGCTCGAGTTACCATACCAGCCTGCTTACACTGATGCTGATTTTCTTCACGCAACTTGCAATCGCGCCGCTCGAGACCTCTTAGACGCTTGGGAAACATGGCCGAATTATGCATCGTGTATTTGGGGTGCTCAGGGAGCTGGTAAGACCCATTTGGCCCATATCTGGGCTGGCCGTGCTGGAGCCAAAGTGATTAGTTTGAGTGGCCTATCTGCTTTAGACCTCAGCCAGCCTAAGATTTTCAAATTCGTATTGGACTTAGGCCCTGAACAGCTTTCAGCAAACCAGGAAACAAAATTATTTCATCTTTTAAATTTTTCACGCGAAACCAAAGGAGCTTTGTTAGTTGTCTCGAGGGAGGCTCCGGCGCATTGGGTTGTCAGATTACCTGACCTTGCGTCTCGACTGCGTGCATTGCAGGTCGCGGAGCTTTGCCCTCCTGATGATGGTCTTTTTGCTGCTGTCCTAGCTAAACAATTAGCTGATCGACAATTAATTGTTGACAAGGCGACTATCAATTATTTGACCCTACGAGCAGAGCGAAGCTTTGTGATGGCCTCTGAGTTGGCAGCTCGCCTCGATAGGGCTGCCCTAGCCCGCCGGTCTGGTATTACAATTCCGCTTGCGCGATACGTCCTTGAGGAAGTCGAAACTGAGCAGGCAAGGTAGGGAAAATATTATGGATCTTGGAATTAGGGGTAAATGGGGAATTGTTGAGGCAGCTTCAAAAGGTCTTGGAAAAGGATCAGCTGCAGCGTTAGCGGCTGAGGGTGTAAATCTAATCTTGAATGCCCGCGGGAAAGAAACACTTGAGGATACTGCCGCGGAAATTAAAGAGGCCAACCCTGACATTCAATTACTCACCTTTGCCGGTGACATTACCGAGCCACAGGTCCGTGACGCCCTTATCAAAATGGCACCCCAGATTGATATTCTCGTAACGAATGCCGGCGGTCCAGCGCCAGGTAATTTTCGAACAGATACGCGAGAACGCTGGCTAGCAGCTCTAGAGGCCCAGCTCATTGGCCATGCAGATATGATTACTAAAGTCGTTGATGGAATGGTGGCCCGCAAGTTTGGACGAATAGTAAATATCACTAGTGCTAGTGTTAAAATGCCAGTCGAGAATCTCGGTCTCTCTACAGCGGCCCGAATGGCCTTAACTGGTTTTGCTTCAACAATTAGCCGGGAGCTGGTGCAGCACAATGTAGTAATCAATAATTTGCTCCCTGGTCCATTTGAGACTGATCGTCTAACCGGAAATATGCGCTTTGCAGCCGAGCAAGCAGGTGAAGCATATGAAGATGTCTACGCTGCAAGAGTTAGTAAAAATCCAGCGAAGCGTTTTGGAACAGCGGAGGAGTTTGGAGCAGTTTGTGCTTTTCTTTGCAGCACTCATGTCGGCTTTATGACTGCTCAAAACGTATTGATGGATGGAGGCGCATTTCCCGGAAATATTTGACAGCTTATTACATCAGAATGTCATGTATATGATGTATCAGTTCCGCTTTTTCTGCGGGGGAATTAGATGAAAACCAAATCGGATATTCCAAGAACTGCGCGGACGGTATCAATAGATGAGGCCGTAACTTCCCCAGGCGTTAGATTAATAAATAGAGAGCTTTCATGGCTTGCCTTCAATCAAAGGGTCTTTGAAGAGGCATCTAATGCTGCGCATCCGTTATTTGAACAACTCCGTTTTCTTTCAATATCCGCTAAAAACTTAGATGAATTTTACATGGTTCGTGTTGCCGGTCTTAAGGGCCAAGTGGATGCTGGCATAACGACGTTATCTGCTGACGGCATGAGTCCCAAAGAACAGCTTGCCGCGATTGATGTGCGAGCGAGGGACCTTCTCAAAAGCCAGCAATCTCGATGGCAAGAATTATGCGGTGAGCTAAAGTCTGCTAATGTTCACGTTTTGATGCCAAAAGATCTTAACGAGAAAGACAAGGTCTTTCTAAGTGAGTATTTTGATCAGAGCATTTTTCCCGTTTTAACTCCTCTTGCAGTTGATCCAGCTCACCCTTTCCCATTCGTTCCTAACAATGGCTACGGTCTTGCTCTTGCACTTAAGCGACTGACTGATGGCGAACAGGTAACAGCCATTTTACCATTCCCAAATAGGCTCCCGCGCTTTCTTCGTCTCCCTGGGCGCACAATCCGTGCAATAGCTTTAGAACATTTAGCTGGGATGTTTACCGATCGACTTTTTCCTGGATTTGAAGTGGAGGGTAAGGGTTGCTTTCGTGTGATCAGGGATAGTGAGCTTGAGATTGATGAGGAAGCTGAAGATCTCGTTCACCTGTTTGAGAGTGCTCTTAAGCGTCGTCGTCGAGGTCACGTAGTTCGATTGTCCTGTGATGCAGGCATTCCACAAGCCCTGGCAGCCGAACTTGCAAGAGAAGCAGATGTTGGGTTGGATGAAGTCGTTTTTATGGAAGGAATGGTTGGGCTTGGCGACATTTCAGAATTAATTGACGATGTTCGGAAAGATCTAGTTTTTGAGCCCTTTCAGGCGCGTTTTCCTGAACGTATCCGTGATTTTGGAGGAGATTGCTTCGCGGCAATCAAAGCCAAGGATATTGTGGTTCATCATCCCTATGAAAGTTTCGATGTTGTTGTGCAATTTCTCAGGCAGGCTGCTCATGATCAAAGCGTGGTCGCCATCAAGCAAACGCTTTACCGGACAACTCCAAACAGCCCAATTGTACAAGCTTTAATAGAGGCCGCAGAGGCAGGCAAAAGTGTAACGGCTCTAGTTGAGTTAAAGGCCCGCTTCGACGAGGCTAATAATATTTTATTAGCCCGAGACCTGGAGCGAGCTGGTGTTCAAGTGGTCTATGGATTTTTAAAACTAAAGACCCATGCCAAGATTTCTTTGGTGGTTCGCCAAGAAGGGAAGCAGCTACGATCCTATGCCCACTTCGGCACAGGAAATTATCACCCAATAACGGCTAGAGAATATACAGACCTCTCATTTTTTACGTCTGATCCAATTTTGACTCGGGATGCAAGTTTTCTTTTCAATTACATCACCGGTTATGCCAAGCCAGACGCTATGGCTAAGCTTGTTTATTCGCCTGATACAATGCTTCAGACGTTAGTAGATTTAATTAATCAGGAGATCAAAAATGCTGAAGCTGGCAGGCCAGCAGCAATTTGGGCAAAGCTTAATTCGCTTGTAGATCCAACAATAATTGATGCGCTTTACGCCGCATCTTCAGCTGGCGTCGAAATTGAATTGATTGTGCGCGGAATTTGTTGTCTTCGACCTGGTGTGAAGGGGCTTTCAGATAATATTTCTGTCAAGTCATTAGTAGGTCGGTTCCTGGAGCATTCTAGGATCGTTTGTTTTGGCAATGGAGCAGGTTTGCCATCTAAGAATGCAAAGGTATTCATTTCCTCTGCTGACTGGATGCCGCGTAATCTTCATCGACGGGTCGAAACACTTGTACCTATCGAAAATGAAACTGTTCGCAGGCAAATTCTAGACCAAATTATGATTGCTAATCTTCTCGATAATACGCAGAGTTGGCAGCTCAAAGCGGATGGTGCATATGTGCGGGTAGATCCAGGTTCAGAACCTTTTAACGCGCACAGGTATTTTATGATGAATCCAAGCTTGTCTGGACGCGGCAGTGCTCTGAAACCGGCCGAAACTCCCGATCTTCGGTTGTTAGAAGATTAACCTAGGCTTTAGACAGGTTGTCATGCAGGTAAATCCTTTTCGACCGGCAGTCATAGACATAGGCTCTAATTCGGTCCGCATGGTAGTTTTTGATGGTGCCGATCGTTGTTTGGCGCCGCTGTATAATGAAAAAGCTATGAGTGGTTTAGGGTTGAATCTCCTCGCCACGGGGCGCTTAAATCCAGAGGGCCGTAGATCTGCAATTTTAACCTTACACCGTTTTCGGCGGGTAGCTGATGACTTAGAGGTCTCAAGCCTTCGAGCGGTTGCAACAGCGGCTGTGAGGGATGCGGCAGATGGTATTGAGTTCATCCGAGTAGCAGAAGACGTGCTTGGTTATCCGATAGAAGTTCTATCCGGTGAACAGGAGGGACGTCTTTCGGCCTTAGGTGTCATTTCTGGTATTCCAGAGGCCGATGGTGTTGTTGGCGATCTAGGAGGCGGTAGCCTAGAAATAGCTGAGGTAGGAGCGGGAAAAGTCTTCTCTGCCGTCTCATTGCCAATAGGGCCACTAACATTGGGTAACTTGGTTGGTAGCCCGGAGGAAGAAATTCAAATAGCTAACGCCATCGATGGCATTGCTGAAGGGTTGGCGTCTGATCGTGCACTTTATTTAGTAGGTGGAGCTTGGCGATCTCTCGCAAAGCTCCACTTCGAACAGGAAAAGCATCCAATCAAGATCATCCACCAATATGAAATCACCTCATCTCAAGCAGAGGTTTTTGCTAGAAAAGTGGGTAACCTTCTGCCAAAGCAAACAAATCGCTTGAAGGGTATATCCAGTAGACGGAGGTTTGCAGCACCTTACTCTGCCCGACTCCTCGCCGCTCTTTTGGATAGAACAAAACCTAACAAAGTTATTTTTTCAGGGTACGGCCTCAGAGAGGGTGTGCTGCTGGAGAATTTGACTTTGGAGGCCCGTGCTGGCGATCCTCTCATTGATCATTGTCAGCGCCTTGGTTTAGCGGGCGCGCGCATTCCATTTGACGGAGACCATTTAGCCGACTGGGTAATGGGTGCATTCTCCGAATTTCCTACTGATTTTCGTTTGGTGCGTGCCGCAGCTTGGTTGAGTGATATGTCTGGTCACGACCATCCAGATTACCGGGGGCATAATGCTGCTGTGCGAACATTAACGCTTACGGCAGGGGCAGTTGGCCACAAAGACCGAGCATTTTTAGCTTGCGTAGTGTACGCCAGATATCACGGATACGGCATAAAATCGGTGTTGGGTTCAGCGGTCGATTTGCTTGAGCCGGAAGTTCAAGCTGCTGCTTTAGCATTGGGCTTCGCCTTTCGTTTAGCTCATGTCATTGGGCCGAGCTCAGGAAAGAAAAAAAGCCCAAGCCTCCTTGATGAAACCAAGCTAAGGCGTGCGGGTGAGAGTTTATTTTTGATTGTTGGTGATAGAAGAGAAATGTTAGGCGAAACAGCGATTAGGCGATTTGAAAGTCTCGCGGAATCTCTGGGCCTCGAT
>Ga0222714_10005681_pt1 | contig 11786 bp, 11 predicted proteins | sample C33_3DmetaG_FD_165048 | JGI IMG/M metagenome (GOLD analysis project Ga0222714, IMG submission 165048) | Estuarine water microbial communities from San Francisco Bay, California, United States - C33_3D | ecosystem: Environmental > Aquatic > Marine > Unclassified | place: USA: California... | reverse complement strand
TTATCCAGAATTTGCAGCCCAGGCTCAAGTGCGGGGGGAAGGAAGGTCATGAAACCTGTATCGGCATGGGCGCCCAGGCCAAACTCATTATTCTGGACGAAATCGACCTTGGGATACTTTGCAATGCGCAAGTAGCAGTAGGGAGTCTGAAAAAAAGGCTTGAAGAAACCAGGGACCAAGCTTAAGGAAGCTTCCCAGACAGGCAGTAGGGAGAGTCCAAGGGATTCGATGGCGCTCATGTAACGCGTGACGGAGTCTTTAAAACCTGGAAGTTCGGTCTCTGCAGGCCAGGGGGTTGGGCCGTAGAACTGCGTACCCTTGACAACCTCCGGGTGGTCTTTTGGGAAGTCGGTCGCCACCACGTAGCACTCAACGCTGTCGAGCTTCGTATGAGAATGGTACGAGGAGTGGGTGAGGATGGTTGCCTTAGAGGGAATAAAGCCCTTTTGATCTTTGGTAACTCGAACCAGCATTTTTTGGTCAACAGACAAGTCATTATGAACACGGCGTGACTGACGTTCCATGTCCTCGATGAGATCTGCGTTTACGCCATGGTTAACGATGCATAGAAAACCAAGATTCTCACAGGCGTGCCTCCAGGCGGGAGCTATTTTCTGCGCGGCCCCGTCCTCGCCTCGAATGAGAGGCCCGAGGTCGACGACAGGGATTTCCCGATGGTCTGTGTTGGCCAGTCTTGCATCAGACTCCGACCCTGTCTTGAGGGCAGTACTTTCCCCAATGTCACCCATTTTCGCCTCTTTTATCAGGACTCTAAAGGTAATATCTTAACTTCATTTAATAATCTGTTGATCAACAAAACACCAGAACGTTTCACGTAGTTTAGATGATTAGCCAATAAAAACATACTAGTTCAATCGTGAATTAGCCAGTGGTTTATGCAGCAAAAGTTCAAGGCACGGGGGGTGGTTGAGTGAAGGCGATTGGCGTTATTGGGTTGGGAATTATGGGGGCATCCTATGCCCGAAATCTCATTAAGAATGGATTCGAGGTTTACGGGTTTGATGTCGACCCGGCTCGCATGGCAATGCTTTCAGACGAGGGCATACACCCTTGCGAAAATGTATCTCACCTGGCGACCAAGGCAAGCGAAATTATTACTTCGCTGCCCACGCCCCAAGCGCTTCATGAGGTTGTGCGAGAACTCTGTGGTCTAGGCACAAGGCTAACTGAGCTTGTCGTAGCAGATACATGCACTCTCACGCTTGAGGATAAATTACTTGCGAAGAGTAAGCTTGAGGTCTCGGGGGGATGCCTGCTCGACTGCCCAGTTAGTGGCACTGGTGCTCAGGCAGCAAAGGCTGACCTAACTATTTTTGCCAGCGGTGATGATGATGGTGTAAACCGAATGAAGCCTGCATTTGCGGCGATTGGTCGAACAACCCATGAGCTGGGCGTTTTTGGTAACGGCTCAAAAATGAAGTACGTCGCGAACCTCTTGGTTGCCATTCACAACGTATCGGCAGCGGAGGCTTTTGCCTTTGCTCAAAAAGCCGGTATTCATCCAGAGGCTGTCTACAAGGTTCTTCATGGAAGCGCGGGGAGTTCACGAATTTTCGAGGTCCGGGGGCCGATGATGGTGACGGGCGACTACCTGACGGGCCTTTCGGCAACCCACCGCCTCATGCACAAAGACATTTCAATTATCAGCGCTTACATCCAAGAGTTGGCCGTGCAGACCCCCCTGTTTAATGAGGCGGCCAAGATTCACGACGAGGCTATTGCTCAGGGTTTTGAGATGCAAGACACCGCCTCGGTATGCGCTGTGATGGAGCGAAAAAATGGTATCGACCGGGCAGGGGGCTAGTAGTTTCCCCATGTACAAATCGGCGCCAGTTCGTGATACTGATTGACGTTTTATTAACTATTGCTTAGCTCAAAATAGTTGATTGTGTCGTTCATAACCAGTCATAGGAGACAAAATGAATAATTCTCGTCGCAATTTACTCGGTGCTGCAGGCGCGGTTGCAGTTGCAGGCTCGGTTCCCTCGCTTCCAGCCTGGGCCAATAGCCCTGTCAAAATTGGAATGAGCATGCCTCAAACGGGGCCTCTTGGCGGAGGTGGTAAGGCTGCGCTCGTCGCACTCCAAATGTGGGTCGACGATGTAAATGGCAGGGGCGGGCTTCTGGGGCGTAAGGTTGAATTTGTCGCCTACGACGACCAGGGAAGTCCAGCAAATACCCCGGGAATTTATTCCAAACTGCTCGATGTCGACAAGGTCGACCTTCTTATTGCTCCCTATGCAACGGTGCCAACCGCTCCCATACTGCCTCTTGTAAAGCAACGGGGCAAATTACTTATGGGGAACTTTTCGTTTCAAGTAAATTCCAGCGTCAAGCACGATATGTGGTTTAACAATGCGCCCTGGAACGATTCCGATGGATGGTCAGCGGGTTTCGTGGAGGCTGGTCGTGCTGCTGGCGCGAAGACAATTGCTATTTCAGCATCCGACCAAGACTTTGCACAAAATCTTGCCGACGGGGTTCGAGCGTCTATTGGGAAAATGGGATTTAAAAAGGTCTACGATCAAAATTACCCACCTACAACCAAAGACTTTTCAACAATTGTTCGCTCAATTCGTGCGGCAAAGCCTGACCTTGTTTTCGTGGCCTCTTACCCAGGCGACTCCGTTGGCTTTGTAAACGCAGTTCATGAAATTGGCCTAGGCCCTCAGGTTCAGGTCTTCGGCGGAGGTATGGTCGGTCTGCAGTTCACTCCAATCATGACGAACCTCGGCAGCAAGCTCAATGGAATCGTAAATTACAACACCTACGTTCCAGGCATGAAGCTTCCGGGCATTGAAGAGTTCTTCTCGCGTTACACCGCGAAGGCAAAAGCTGAGAAAGTGGATGAACTCGGTTATTACTTACCTCCCTTTAATTATGCGATAGGCCAGATGCTTGAGCAGGCCGTCAAGGCAACGAAGTCAATTGACGATAAGAAATTGGCAGCCTATTTACGAGGCAACGAACTTCAAACCATTGTTGGCCCAGTTCGATTTGATGCAGGAGGCGAAAGGGCTAATCAAAGGCTCATCACAATTCAGTTCCGTGGTGTTAAAGACAAAGATCAAGAACAATTCCGCTCACCCGAGCGACAACTTATCGTTTATCCAGCATCAGACAAGACGGGTAACATTATTACCCCCTACGAAAAGGCAAGAGGATAAGCGCTTAAAACACCCCGACCCCCCGTTTCGGCAGGGGCTTGGGGTGTTTTCTTGTAAATCCACCAAAACAAATATCGCGTGACAGACCCCTCTCGCTCACGACCCATTTCACTTCTTTGCCGAAAGCCCCAAGTCACTTAACATGATTTTCTCTGTTGATCTTCTAATAGAGGCCGTTGCCTTTGGGATTCTTCTCGGGGGTTTCTATGCGGCCGTTAGCCTGGGGCTGTCTGTAGCCTTCGGCTTGCTTGACATTCCTCATGTTGCTCACCCTGCCGTTCTGGTGTTGGGGGCTTATGGCGCTTATCTTCTCGGAACCTACGGGTTCGATCCTATTGTCGCCGGTCTTATGCTTACTCCGCTTTTTTTCGCCCTTGGCGCTGCCTTCTACAGGGTCTACCACTTCACATTTGAGAGTCGCGGGGACTCGGCTGCTGTGAACGGATTAGCCTTTTTCTTTGGCATTGTTTTTATTATTGAGGTCCTGCTCGTGATCTTCTTCGGGGTCGATCAGCGATCTGCAGAGGCACCTTACATCGGGGGCAGTTTTGTTATGGGCGACATGCGCCTGCCTTATCGCCTGCTCGTCGCCTTCGCAGTGGCAATTGTTCTTGCCGCAGCCCTTTCCGCCTACCTATCAAGGACATTCTATGGGCGCGCTATTAAAGCGGTAGGACAAGACGAGTCTGCCCTAAGGCTTATGGGAGCTAACCCGGTTAAGGTTAAGCAGCTTGCATTTGGTATTGCAACGGGAGTCAATGCGCTGGCGGGTGCGGTCTTGCTAATAATGGCTCCTGTTGAGCCTACGATGGACCGTATGTACATTGGGCGTACCTTTTGCGTTGTTGTTCTAGCTGGCCTTGGCAGTATGAGCGGGACGATTGTTGCCGGCCTTATACTCGGTATTACCGAGTCAATTGTTCTCATGTTTTTCGGAACTGCCTGGGCGCCAGCAGTCGCCTTCACATTGCTGCTTATTATGTTGGCAGTGAGGCCTCAGGGTCTCTTCGGTCGATAAGGCATAAAGGATCAAAGCATGCGTTATTGGACTGCCTGCCTCGTCATCGTGCTTGGAATGTCAGCATTAGCCTTCTCTGGCATCAACAATTACTTTTTCTTCGCAGGCTTTGTCGTTTTGCAGGCTGTTGTTCTAGCAACAGCCTGGAATATTCTTGGAGGCTATGCCGGTTACGTTAATTTTGGTGTGCCGGCTTTTTTTGGCGCAGGCGCCTATATGGCCCTTTTCTTGCACCTCGCACTCGATGCGCCTCTCATTGTTCAGATACTTGGAGCGGCTTTGCTTACAGGAATTATTGGCCTGCTCGTAGGGCTTCTAACCGTAAGACTTCGAGGTATTTTCTTCTCCATTGCGACCGTGGCGCTGATTTTCATTTTTGAAACGCTAGTTGTTAATTCTCGCTATCTCGGTGGTGCGACGGGTCTTCAACTGACCCAGCCTGACGCTATCTTTTTTGACAATTATCAACGGGGTCTTGTAGTTCTGATGACCGTTATGGCAGTGATAGCTGTCTCTCTGGCCCGTTATATCCAAGAGTCGCATATCGGACGTGGTCTGCGGGCAGTTCGTGACTCAGAGGAGGCGGCAGAGTGCTCCGGTGTGCCAACGTTAAAACTAAAGCTTTTGGCCTGCACGGTTTCATGCGCGCTGCTGGGCGCTGCCGGTGCTCCAATGCCCATGTACCTAAGTTACATTGAGCCTGCCTCGACGTTCAATTTACTTTACGCCATTTCCGCGCTCGCAATGCCAATTATCGGAGGTATGTCGCATTGGATCGGGCCAGTTATAGGCGCACTTATCATTGCATCGCTTCAGCAAATTGTTACTGTAACTATTTCCAGTGAGCTAAGCGTCTTGGTTGTAGGGGTGTTGCTGGTCGTCTTTGTTGTGGCGGCTCCCGATGGAATTGTTGGTCTGGTGAAGCGATGGAAGACGTCCTCCAAATAAAAACTGTTTCGAAACACTTTGGGGGCTTCACAGCTCTTAGTGGTGTTACGTTGAGCGTGATGCGTGGTGAGCGTTTAGGCCTTATTGGTCCAAATGGCTCGGGCAAGACAACGCTTATAAATTGCATCTCGGGTTCGTTGTTGAACGACGAGGGGGATATCCACTTTAAGGGTGAACAGATCTCAAAGCTTCCCGCCTATCAGCGCACTCGTAGAGGTATCTCACGAAGCTTTCAAATCCCTAGACCATTTCGAAGTATGACCGTGCTTGAAAACCTCTTGGTCCCCTTATCTTACGTGCGTGGAATCACGGGTAGGCAGGCCGATGAAATCGCCGAAGACATTCTTAAGGGGATGGGACTCGCCTACAAGATGAACGCAGAATGCAGTCAACTTTCTCAAGTGGAATTGCGTAAGCTAGAGCTGGCTCGGGCAATGGCGGCAAAGCCAGAGTTGCTTATCTCCGATGAGGCTATGGCGGGTCTTGCGGGCGCTGAAATTGACGAAGTACTTGCCATTCTTTTTTCCTTAAACGAGCAAGGCATAACAATCATCATGATCGAACACATTATGCAGGCTGTTATGGCCTTCTCGCAGCGTGTGGTCTGCCTTGATGCCGGCCAGATTATTTGCGAGGGTACCCCCAAAGAGGTTGTCGCTAACGAGTATGTACAAAGGGCTTATCTTGGCGATTAATCTTCATGTAACGGATGTTCACGCGGGCTATGGTGCCGTAAAGGCTCTCCAGGGTGTTTCTTTGGAGCTCCAGGAGGGTCAGACAGTTGTGCTGCTTGGCACGAACGGAAATGGTAAGAGCACGCTCATGAAATGCCTTATGGGAATGGTACGACCCAGTAAGGGGGAGATGATTCTCGAAATTAACGGCGCCCGCCACGACTTGGCCGCATTAAGCACAGAAGACATTGTTAATTTAGGGGTGGCGCTTGTTCCCGAAGGTCGGCGGCTATTTCCAAAGCTTACCGTCGAGGAAAACCTTCTTCTAGGCGCCTTTCGAAAGGACGCCCGGGACAAAATCAAACAAAACCTCGAACACTGCTTTGGAGCTTTTCCCATTCTTGCCGAGAGAAAAAATCAACTGGCAGGCTCGATGTCAGGCGGCCAGCAGCAAATGCTTGCTATTGCCAGAGCAATTATGTCTTCGCCAAAACTGCTCTTAGTGGATGAGCCGTCTGTCGGTCTTTCGCCGCTTCTGGTGTCTCAGACAATCACCAAGCTGAAAGAGCTTAAGGACGACTACAACCTCACCGTTTTAATGGCCGAGCAGAACTTTAACCAAGCCATGCGTATTGCCGACTATGGCTACATTATTGTTCATGGGGAAATTGTCTTTCAAGGTGACGTCAACACACTTAAAGAAAATGAGCTGGTGAAAAGCTACTATCTTGGGGTTGCCTAGCATGGAATTTCATTTGAAGACTGAAATTGGTATTCGTGTTATTCGTTCTTATCAAAACATATAAAGTTAATTCAATTCGGGGGTACTTCTCAGATGGTGGTTACGCAAGCAGCTATTGATGCCTTATTTTTAAATGCAAGGACGGCCAACGGTTTTGTGTCCACCGCGGTGGACGAGGAACTCCTTGTGAAGGCGTATGAAATTGCAAGCATGGGCCCAACATCCATGAATACGCAGCCCGCACGGTTTGTTTTTCTAAGGACAACTGAACAGAAAGAGCGTCTTATACCGGCCTTACTTCCTGGCAATGTTGACAAGACCCGTTCAGCCCCCGTAACTGCAATTGTTGCGAACGACACCAGGTTTTATGAGCATCTATCAAAGACTTGGCATGTTCCAGATGCCGGAAAAATGTTTGAGTCCAACGAGGCGCTTGCCTTGGCAACTGCAGCAAGGAATGCCACCCTAACGGGAGGGTATTTCATCCTGGCCTGCCGCGCGCTTGGCCTAGACTGCGGTCCTATGAGCGGGTTTGATCCGTCAAAGGTTAATCAGGAGTTCTTCCCTGACGGTCGATTTCAGGTCAATTTTTTGTTGAATTTGGGTTATGCCGATAAGTCGAAAGAGTTTGCTCGAAATCCACGACTTAGTTTTCAGCAGGCGTGCCAGTTACTGTAAGAGGGGTTTGATACGTCAATGACAACCCCTTTGTTGTTTTTAAACTTTTTTTGGGGAGCTTGTTATGCAGAACCCTCGACGAAAAGGGGCCACAGCAATCCATTCGGCCTATCAGTTTTGCTTCAGCGTACCTGACCTCTCAGTTGCTCAAACGTATTACAACCAGTTCGGACTTAAAGTCGATCGCCAGGCCGATCGATTAGCGCTGTCTACCTTTCACAGCCCCCACACCTGGGGCTATGTGCTTGACGGCGCAGGCGCACGGAAAAAGCTCGAGTATCTGACGCTGGGAGCCTATCCCGAGGACTTATCAAACCTTGAAAGCCAGGCACTGGCAAACGGCGCAAAGCCTGCTAAGCCGCACCCCAAGGCTGCAGAGCGAGACGGATTTTGGATACACGACCCCGACGGCAATCTGCTTCAGGTTGCAATCCGTGAAAAAGTCACTGCTAATGAGAAGGCTGTGGGTGACCCCATTCTTTATAAGAAAAACCCCATCGGCGTCCCTATTGCTCATGCACGTGGAGAAACCAAACAGGTTCGCCCGCTAAGAATGTCGCACATCCTTCTGTTTTCCACCAACGTTCCACGCTCTGTTGCCTTTTATTCCGATGCACTTGGCCTGAGGCTGTCAGATGGTTCAGCAGACGTCGTTGCGTTCACACATGGCGCGCATTCAAGCGACCATCATCTCCTTGCTTTCTTCAAGTCATCAGCCCCCGGGCTGCATCACACCAGCTGGACGGTCGCTAATCTTGATGAGGTTGGACTCGGGATGGAGCAAATGCTTGCGGCAGGACACAAAGAAGGCTGGGGCGTTGGACGTCATGTTATCGGGTCCAACTATTTTTATTACGTGCGTGACCCCTGGGGTAGTTTCACCGAGTATTCCTACGACATCGATTTCATTGGCGTTGACACCAATTGGCCCGCGGCAAATTATTCGCCAGAAAGTTCACTTTATTTGTGGGGGCCAAATGTGCCCGACTATTTCGGTGAAAATACGGAAGCCTTATCACCCTAACTAGAAAGGCATCACAATGAAATTTCTTAATTTCTTACACGAAGATCAGAGTCCGCATCTTGGCGCAATAAAAGATGGCCAGCTTGTCGATCTCAGTGAACTGGGGTTTCCGACGTCCCTTGACGGGCTTTTAAACGCTGGGGACTCTCTAATGAACGTACTTAAAGCAGACTGGGAGAATATGAAGCCCACTCGATCGCTTGAGAGTTTGCGCTACCTGCCCCCCGTGCTCAATCCATCAAAAGCCATTGCAGTGGGGCTCAATTACCTTGATCACGCTGCCGAAAGTCCTTACAAAGATGCCCCCAAATACCCCGTGCTTTTTCACCGATTTTCATCGTCATGGGTGGGCCATGGCACAGACTTAGTTGCCCCTAAAGTCTCCCCAGAGTTCGATTACGAAGGGGAAATCGCTGTAGTTATCGGAAAGGCGGGGCGTCACATTGCTAAGGAGCAGGCCTTAGATCATGTCTTTGGTTATTCCTTATTTAACGATGGGTCGATTCGAGACTACCAGTTCAAATCCCATCAATGGATGATCGGTAAAAACTTCGACGCATCTGGAAGTTTTGGTCCGTACGTTGTAACTGCGGACGAATTGCCGGCTGGAGCATCAAACCTTACCCTGCGCACACGCTTGAACGGTCAGGAACTTCAAAAGGCCAATACGAATGACATGATTTTTGATGTCGTCACCCTTATCTGTACCTGCTCAGAAATCTTCAAGTTACTGCCGGGTGACATTATTATTTCCGGAACTCCTTCCGGAGTTGGATTCGCCCGTAAGCCACCAATCTTCATGAAGCCCGGTGACCATATTGAAGTCGAGGCAGATGGGTTGGGCGTTCTTTCTAATCGAATTGTTGCAGAGGTATAAAAGCATGAAGGCCGCTAGCTTCCAGTACGAACGACCCCAGAGCCTGCTCCAGGCAATTTCTTTGCTTGCCAGCACAGATGATGCTCGGGTGCTTGCGGGGGGGCAGAGCCTTTTGCCGGCAATGAATATGCGGCTTGCCTCTCCCGATCTGCTTGTTGATATCCAGGACCTACCGGGGCTTAAAGCCATCGAGGAGACGTCTGACGGCATCCGCCTCGGCGCCTTGGTGACGCACGGCGAAATTCATGCAAGCACTCTTGTCAAGAATAAGGCGCCATTGCTTGCGATGGCTGTTCCCTATGTCGCACACGTTGGAATACGTAACCGAGGCACCATTGGCGGAAGCATCTCGCTTGCTGACCCAGCGGCTGAATATCCTGCAGTGGCAGTAGCGACTAACGCTGTTATCGAGATTCATGGACAGAATGGCCTGCGCCGTATAAGTTCGGCAGGCTTCTTCAAGGGCCTGTACGCGACAGATCTGCAGCCTACAGATATTCTTACTGCTGTAGAGTTTTCCAAGCCCAAACCCAATGAACGGTTTATTTTCGAGGAATTTGCTCGACGAAAAGGTGACTACGCTACTGTAGGTCTAGCGGGTTCTGTGACAGTTACGAGTAACGTGATTCAGTCCGCACAAATTGCCTTTTTCGCAGTTGGCGCTCAGCCAGTTCTTGTTACCCATACCTGTGAGGCCCTGAAGGGTTGTGAGCTGTCGAATAAAGAGGGTCTTCAGAAGGCTGTGCAGGCGCTTGAGGATGACCTCGATCCAATGCCTGATTTGCAGGCTAATCGCTATACGAAACTGCACCTCGCCAAGACTCTCCTGGTTAGGGCACTTCTCAAGGAAGGGTAGTTCTATGCAAGACAATCGGTGTTCCGTCAGTCTGACGGTAAATGGCCAGCAACTGAGCCGAGACATTCCTTCACGCATGCATCTAGTCGATTTTCTTCGTGAGGAGTTGGGACTTACAGGCTCACACCTTGGTTGTGAGCATGGCGTCTGTGGCGCATGCTCTTTATTTGTTAATGGAAAGCTTGTCCGGGGCTGTCTCGTTCTTGCTGCCCAATTGCAAGGGGCTGAGGTGAAGACCATCGAAGGTCTGTCTGACTCGGGCGAACTTGATTCCCTGCAGAGGGCCTTTCTTAAACACAACGCTCTTCAGTGCGGTTTTTGCACACCCGGCATGCTGGCGACCGCATACGACTTGGTGAAAAACAACCCCAAGGCAAGTCGCGAGGATATTCGAGACTATATTTCGGGCAACTACTGCAGATGCACGGGCTATCAAGCCATCGTCGACGCAATTGAGTCAGTCATCATTGAACAAGGAGTGCAGCAATGAACGCACGATCTGAAATAGCCTTTGACCTTCCCACAGATCAGAAAACGGGCTATGTCGGAAAGTCCGTTCCCCGTTCCGGCGCTAGGCGACTCGTCCAGGGTCGTGGATGCTACCTCGATGATGTACGCCTCCCGCGTCTAGCGCATGTCGTTTTTTTTCGAAGCCCTCACGCACATGCTCGGATCAAGTCGCTTGAGCTCTCAAAGGCTCGATCTGCTCCGGGAGTTATTGCGGTCTTCGATGGTTCGGACCTTCTGAAAATCTGTACGCCCTGGGTGGGCGTTCTGGGTCATCTCAAGGGAATTAAATCTGCACCTCAGCACCCCATTGCCATTGATCGTGTCTGCTGGCAGGGTGAGGCCGTTGCAGCGGTTGTGGCCGATACGAGGCGTCAGGCTGAGGACGCGCTTGAATTTATTGAGGTCGAATTCGATCTTCTACCAGCCGTGGTGGACATGCGTGCCGCACTCGAGGGTAAGTATGTCATTCACCCTGACCTTCAAGACAATATCTGCTTTAGCCGGGAGTTAAAGACGGAGGGCTTCGATGAGGCGTGGCAGCAGGCTGACAAGGTTGTGGAGCGTACCTACCGATTCTCTAGGCACACCGGGGTTTGTTTAGAACCCAGGGCAATACTGGCCGATTACAACCCTTCGGACCACAGCCTAACCGTCTATCACGCCACTCAGGCGCCCCATATGATGCAAGATATTTTCTCGAAGCATCTCAACATCCCTGAGTCCGATGTCCGCATCATCTGTAAAGACGTTGGTGGTTCTTTTGGAATTAAAGTGCATGTGTACGCTGACGAGATGGCTACTGCGGCCATTTCTGTTGCCTTGAAGCGACCCGTGAAATTCCAGGCGGACCGACTGGAATCTTTCCTAACCGACATTCATGCACGAGAGCATGAGGCTACGATTCGCATTGCCGTTAAGAACAACGGCGAGATTATTGGATTCGACCTGGACGACCTTACGGGAATTGGGCCTTACTCTGTTTATCCGCGAACCAGTGGTATCGAAGGAAATCAGGTTGTTAACCTTACCGGGGGACCGTACAGGCATAAGCATTATCGCGCGAAGCTAAACGTTGTTTTTACAAATAAGAATGTAACGTGCCAGTATAGGGCGGTGGGCCATCCTATCGCCGTGGCAATAACCGAAGGTATTGTCGATGAGGCTGCGCGCGAGCTTAATATGGATCCAGCCGATTTCCGGCGACTTAATCTTATTCCCGACGATGCCTACCCCTACCTGACCTTTCCATCAGGAATCAAGTTCGAAGGCCT
>Ga0222714_10005678_pt1 | contig 11791 bp, 12 predicted proteins | sample C33_3DmetaG_FD_165048 | JGI IMG/M metagenome (GOLD analysis project Ga0222714, IMG submission 165048) | Estuarine water microbial communities from San Francisco Bay, California, United States - C33_3D | ecosystem: Environmental > Aquatic > Marine > Unclassified | place: USA: California... | reverse complement strand
TCCCTCTGACACAATATTTCAGTCAGGCCAGATTATTGACAAAACACAATGTGAAGTCTATAATTGTGAATGGGACAATATCCATGGTGATATTGTCTTATTTGTATAATCAAAAGCGGAAGTAGCTCAGTTGGTAGAGCTATAGCCTTCCAAGCTATAGGTCGCGGGTTCGAGTCCCGTCTTCCGCTCCATAAAAAGCCGAAGTAGCTCAGTGGTAGAGCAGCTTACCCAAAAGTAAGTGTGACGCAGGGTTCGATTCCCACCTTCGGCTCAATTACCCCCATCATAGTATTTATTATTATGAATTCCAAATTGCTTAGAGAAATAAAAGAGATTAAAAAACAAATCTCTTTATTTGAAGATTATGTCAGAGTGCAAGATTCAGGATTGTCATATATTTCGACAGATAATGACGAAACAAAAACTGACAAGATTAATAGGGCACTCTTAGTAGATTTGAATAACGCGGCAAAAAATGCTGGTGTAAGCCCTGTAATTACAACCGCAAGTACAGGTCACAGTGAAGAAACAATTTCAGGGACGAGAAGTAGACATTCTGATAATAATGCTGTAGATATTGCAATTATTAATGGTGAATCAGCAGATGGTGCAACTAGTTCTAAAGAGGGTAATCCTAAATTCAAAGAATTAGGGGACAAACTCAAAGATGCCTTAGTAAGATTGGGTTATGAGTGGAATAAATCAGAAAGTGGAAACCCCAAAGTAGTTTTATGGCAAACCAATCAAGGTGGTAACCATTACAATCACTTACATGTTTCTAACACCACAGAAGATGCCTCCGATGAAGCATCTGACGATGAAACGACATCATCATCAGGTGATTATAAACAACCTAAAGCAAAAACGGATGTTGGAAAAATCATCCAAGTATTCCAAAAATTTATAAAATAATTGCGGAAGGTGAGGGATTCGAACCCTCGCGAGTGTTACCTCCTAACGGTTTAGCAAACCGTCCTCTTCGGCCTCTTGAGTAACCTTCCTAAAATTTAATCCAAATCAGGATTATCATTATCTTTTATACTATCCAAAATAGCTGGGGTGAATAATAACATCAAAACCCACCATGGATTTGAGAAAAAGTATACAATGTATGAAACTAAACCAATATAGGCCAGACCTAATATCATTTGTGCCAGGTATCTCATTTTAAAAATTTTAAAATTTTATCTTTTATTCCACTTTGTTTGATACCCTCGTAATCTCTTGGTGTATGTACAAAATTTGTAAGACCTGGTTTTTTATCTGAACCATCCCGAGGTGAAAATCTTGGTTCGAGAAAATCAACACTCATATTCAAATCATCTACAGCAACCCAATGAGTCACTTCAGGATGATTTTCCAACCAATGGTTAATCTCCATGTAACGCTCCAATTCCAAATCGGCTCTGAATCTTAACATGGACCATTCTTTTGGATATATGTCTTTGAACATATCTGTAACAGCAATCGGTTTTTTTCTAATCCCTTGTGATGTGTAATATTCCCCAAGTTCTTCCAATGTGGCATGAAATCTCCAATCAGAACTGACCACAATTTCAGCGTCTGTTTGCTCAAGTATTTGATTTAAAACTTTGACGGCTTTTTTATCAAAGTTATCTAATCGAGAGTGAACTGATAATTCTTTCACAGGGGTACCCATCGAGCGACCCTCTTTGATTTGTTTTTTTCTTCGAGAACCCCAATTGTTAGATAGACAAATTACACCATCATTATCTAAAAAAATTACTTTCATCATTCTAAATTTTTATAATGGTATTGATAATAATTTTCTGTCATCAGGTTTCCTGATTCACCCTTAAGGGCTTCATGAAAAGTTGGGTAATGGTGAACACCATTTTTATTTACTACCACCCAATTTTCTTCTTTTACTAAATCTGGGTTTCTAAATTGCATACAGCAAAGATACTACCACAATGGCAATTAAACAAATAAACATAATCTTGTATCCACCAATAATTTGGTTTTTACTACGACCTTGCCAATCCTCAGGATTCCAAGATTCTTTCCAATTATCACTAAGTTTGTTTTTCATGTTGATACAAATAACTTGTAGCCCGACGGGGAATCGAACCCCGCTCTCATCCGTGAAAGGGATGTGTCCTGACCGATAGACGACCGGGCCTAATTGTGGACCATGAGGGATTCGAACCCCCGACCCCCTGCGTGCAAAGCAGGTGCTCTAGCCAACTGAGCTAATAGCCCTTAATACTACAAATATACAATAAAATTTAAAAATACCAAACTACTTTTCAATTCTTTTATTGAAAGTAAACACGGGGTTTTGACAGAATCTTTGGTCAGTCACATAACACCTATCTAATCCTAAAATAATGTGTACATCCTCAGGATAGGAAATCACGGGATGTAAATCTTTTAACATTCCATGCAGTGACACATGTTCCATCCAAAAATAACTCAAAAAAGGTTTGATATATTTTTTTGGTACTACATTGAAAACATTACCTGTCACCCTATTGTAGGTATTCCAAAACCAAAACTCACTACCTAATCCTTCTTCCATTTCGGCTCTTTGGTCAGTGAAAAATCTGAAGTCTGTTTCCGCCCAAAGGTAATTGATTTTATTCTCATCGATATTGAGTTTATTAATAGGTATTTTGAAATGGGCATCAGCTCTGACAAACATATACATGTCATACTCGGGAATATCATAATGTAGTTTGAGAAATCTTCCACCACTTCGGAAATTACCAGGTCCCCACAACATGGGGACTTTAAATTGATAAAGTTTTCCCAAAAATTTCAAATCCTGATTTGATAACTCATCATAATCAAGGTCAATTGCGTAATATTCCTCTTTAAATTGTTGGAAGTATTTGTGTTTGTTTGTAACTAACGCAGTATCAATTTTATATCCGAGTGATTTCAGAGGCTTATAAATCATTTTCTGATGATTGGGTCTATTGTCCCTCATATCAACAGAATAGGTGTATGAACCGCTATAATCTAAAACCTTTTCGGAATATCCGTTACCTATGTAGATAACTAAACAAGTTTTATTAAACATATCCCCATCAAGGTAATAATTCTTTCAAGAATGTAAATTACAGGACTTAGTGTTTGAACTAATTTAAGTTTACTGAATTCCTTCTGTTACTAAATCACCGTAGTCTTCTTCGACCACCCCATCAGTGGTGAGACTCATAAACTCTTGGTTTCGTAAATCCTGAAACGCGGGCTCACTGCCGTCCTCTTCAACTTCGCGAAATTTTTCATGTTGTTTAGTCGACAATTCTTTAGAATTTTCCCAAACATTAAGATTTAATAAACGATTAGTAAGTGGATTATCGGTAACAATTCCACGGATGACATCTAAAATGTGGTTAGGTAAGTTAGAAAACATCGAGTCAATTCTATCGTCCTCAGCAGACCAAAAAGATAGTCCTTCTTGTTTTTCATAATATGCCGAAACCTTATCACCTGTTTTTTTATTAAGACAATAAATCAAAGTACCGTTTCGGGAATACCGAAAAAAATGTTCAGGATTTTTTTCCATCGCGGTACACCATTTTGAACCATAACCATACTTAACCGATGATTCGTAGCTGAAAGGTCGAACAACCAACCATTCCTCATCTTCAAAATCTTTTTGGACTTGTTTTGCCAATTCTTTCCCAATTTTATTTAAAGAAGTGAGACCGTTCAATCTATTCATTTCTTTTATACTTGAGATGGTGGTGATATCGAGACCTTTGAAGTAACCTTTTTCGTTGGAATCCATAAAATTCATCAAATCTTTAGTAAAGTCCGAACCTACTAATTGCAATAATGAGTATGCCACCTTTGGGTCAATATTATCGGGTAAATTCGAAATTCCATAGTATTCTTGTAACTCCATACCGAAATCTTCATCTACTCTATTATTGGTTTTTTCAAGATTCTTGTTCTGAAGAACCTTCATCATCATTGGGACATATTTTTTTGTCTTCGATGGGTCCATCCCAATTAATACATCCAACAAACTTGTCTTAAACGAGGCTGGTGCCATATTAATGATATCTTTCATCTTTGCCATTTTGAGAAATAATTTGATACAAAGATAATAAATGAAAAAGACTTAATCAAAGACTATTTATTAAAAGTTAGAAGAAGTTATGCCTACAACCCATGTTTTTGCCAGAAATACAGGAGGTACCATCGAAGGTACTGAACAAATCGGGGATTTAGCTATCGGTGTCTTAAGTTTAAACTATACCCAAAGTCCTGGTGGAGTTAGGTGGTGGAATGGCCCCGAAGAAGATACGGGATATGTCATTTGTTACCCAGTCTCATCTCAGGATAGACCAACACCTGATGGAAATATCGGAACTGTGGGTTTTAAAAGGTCACAAGACAAAACTGACGCATCATTTATTGAAGTTGCGAACTTGATGACATCAGGTACAACAACCTTCACAGGTACCACAGAGGCTAAAACATGGTTAAATGATAATGGGTATTGGACTTCTTATGGGTATGCACCTCAGAATAACATTGAATTAAGTGGTCTTTTTGCACCCGGCTCAATCCAAGCAGGATATCAAGCGGTTGCAACATTTCCTGTGGATTCTGAAGTTACAATAAATTTCACAAACTCATTGGGTACCACCACAGGTAGTCCAATTTCAATAACAAGTAGTGTTGTCATTCCAAACGGGGCAACCTCTGGATTCACTCAACTTATAATTGATGCTGATTACGCAGTTCTAAATGATACCAGTTCATTTACTTCGGTAAGTGTTACGGGTACAGGAGGCACTGAATACAACTATAGTTCCGCCACACAATCTACATTCAATGTAACACCTACAGCAACAAATACTCCTACCCAAACTCCGACACCAACAGGTACAATTCCACCAACTCCAAGTATAACATCATCTCAAACCCCAACAAATACTGCAACACCTACTGTAACCCCAACTAATACCCAAACCCCGACAAATACGCCAACTAATACTCAGACTTCCACTGCAACTCCAACTAACACTCAAACTTCAACACCAACACCCACTGTTACTGCGTCTCAAGGGTTCGTAAATCCAAGTTATATCTATAGTGGAAATGCCGTACAAGAATTTAGTAAACCATCCATAAATAACATGTTCTATATTCCAACTTTGGACCGAATTTGGATGGATGGTCAAAACAGTTATGCACCACTTGTTGATGCTTCAAATTATCAAAGAATAAGTTCTACATTCCAAATTGATAAAGACAACACTGAACCATTTTTCGATTCGAATTTTGCAGTACCATCAACATCCGCTCTTTACAGTAACTCATATGTTGCTTGGACTTATAGTAACACCATTCAAACAGGAACTAGTTTGGTTGCTCTCTACAATCTTACGACAAGTGCAACAACCACCATTGGACTCCAATCTGTTGGTGGAACAAGTGTAACAGCAGGAAATCCAACAACAGTTGCCTTCAGTAATACACAGCACAGTATAGGTTACATATGGAATAACTTCATTTTACATTATTCTTGGAGTCTCGGTGACCCCTCAAGTCTATCATACACTAATAAAACCAATAAACCTGATGATGGTGGTAACGGATGGCAAACAGGTGTTGTAATTGCTGGTACTTCCAACATGGTAGCCCTTACCAATAAAAGATGGTATAAAGTCAATTATGGTGGAGGAATCTCACAAACAGGTACCACTTTACCTGCTGGTAGTAATCCTAATAATTCTATCTATGATTCATTTATGGATAGAGTTTATTTTACAAATACAACAACAGGTACTCTAAATTATATTTCAATAGCAAACAACACAATCACGGACACAGGTTACGAAGCCAAAGCAACAAACTACAGAAATTTAGTATATGATGAAAGTACATATACCCTATGGTTTGTAGATTCTAATGATGTTGTTACAGGATTGTACACACCACAAAATAGAGTTGTCAGGAGATTTAGCTCACAAGGAAATACATTTAGAGCATTAGCAATCGATACCTCAAGAACAAGATTATGGGCATCAACGGCTGATGGTGAATTCATTGTCTATGACGCTTCTGTTGAACCACAACCCACACCATCCAACACCCCAACAGGTACTGTTACACCAACTCCGTCTTTTACACCAACTAATACTATTACACCCACAAGTACAGTAACACCAACAGCTTCATTACTTCCTTTGACAACAAGAAGCTTTAGTGGTATGTCCTATTGGCTTTCTCCTTCAGATGTAACTTCTGTAGATGTCTTCCTCGTAGGAGGAGGTGGCGGCGGTGGTAATGGATATGATTCAGGCGGGGGCGGTGGAGGTGCCGGTGGTATGGTTGTTCAAGAATCAATCAGTGTTACAAGTAATACGGTTTACTGGATTGAAGTTGGTGATGGTGGTAATGGTGGTTTTGACACAAGAACAAATTACGATGGTTTTGATGGAGACCCAACTTGGATTTCTATAGCATCATATAGTGCAACACCTCCTCCAGGTGTAAGTTCTCAATTTTTCTCAGGTGTTTATTGGTATGATAGTGGGGTTATTATAAGTTCCGCATCAGGAGGTACCAAAGGACAAGGAAGTAGAACTGTTACACCAACAGCAAGGTACACAGGTGGTGCGGCCCAAATAGGTACAACAAGCAGCGCAACAAGAGCCCTCGGTGGAGGAGGTGGCGGCGGAGGCGGTGCTGGAGGTGGTGGAGGAGGTGCCGGTGGTGCCGGAACTAACAGTACAAGTTCTTCAAATGCTGGAACAGGTGGTACGGGTATTTCTTTCTTGGGAACTCTTCGTGGAAGAGGAGGAAATGGTGGAACCGCTAATGCGGGAACTGTTAATGGAACCGCAGGAGCCTTTGCAACAGGTAATGGTGGAGGTGCCGGTAGTTCAAATGGTTTTGATTCAGCATCAGGAGGTAAAGGTGGTAGTGGAATTATAGGACTATCTTATAGAACACAATATTGAGGTCTTGGTCAGATTCGAACTGACGAATAACGCTTTTGCAGAGCGCCCCCTTGAGCCACTTGGGTACAAGACCAATTTCGGGTGAGTAATGGGAATCGAACCCACGACCTTCTGAACCACAATCAGACACTCTAACCAACTGAGCTATACCCACCATAAAAAAAGGGAAGAAACTATCCCCCCTTTTAAAACAAACCAAACAGATAGTTTAATTAATGGTTGAACCGTCCTTTCGGTAAATTTCGACGGTTGCTCCTTTACCACGATTATCCAAATGGTCTGAAATTTCTAAAAGTTGATTCTTGAAAAAGATTCGTGAAATAAAATCCCAATCACCATCAGGGGTATCTACACTACCAGTCTGATATGAGAAATCGGAAGGTTGGGGAGTTTCCTCACTTTCGAATTCCATCTCGTAGATACCACCTTTATTTTCATCGATGATGATGAAAACATTCTCAACCCCATCCATATCTTCAGGAATTGCCAAGTGACCAACATAAGGATAGTTTGCTTCAATCACATCATCCTCACCAACATTGTCGTAGATGTCACCACATTGTTTATCTTCGAAGGTGAGAACTTCTTCACCAACTTCGTTTCGTACAACAAAATGAGTCATTCCATTGTCCATGGGGGCTGACATGTGAAAAAGGTCAGGATTATAGATATCCTCAATGATTCCTTCCTCTTCCAAATCCCAACGAGCTTCACTCAGCTCATCGTATTCGTTTTCATCGATGAGTTCTTGGATGCGGTCGACTTGTTCGTCGGTAATGGAATGACCGACTGCTTCCATTTCCCAACCATAAACTTCTAATTTGTATTTTGCCATAGTTTTAAAATTTAAAGGTTTGTTTTATTCGAAATCAGGATATGCTTCTTGAAATTTTTGTAGTAATTCGAATTGCCATCCGATTTGTTCTCCTTTGACAGAACGAGAATTAAGTTCTCTCAAAAGTGTTTGTGAAATATTATTCGCTTTCAAAGCGTATGATAGTAACAGTGAGTCTGAAATATCATCATCTTTCAGATAAGTTTTGAAACTGTCGTTTAGGTAACGAGCAGTATCTAAAATATCGTTCTTTTCCTCTTTTGTCAGTGCCATTTTACAAAATGTATTTGTCAGTACGGTTGTGTGCAATATAGAGAAAATAAGCAGTAAGTGCTAAAGTAATAAACATAGAAACCCAATCCCATGTTGTGAGTTCTTGTTTAATGAAAAACAAAGTAGTTTTGGCACCTGTATAAAAAACAAACAGGTAAGCCATAAGGTGTTCAAACATTTTCAAATTTGACATAACTTAATCAATTAATTCGATTTCATCTTGACCTTGGTGGTCGTTAACATATTCCCACTCAGGGTCTACTTCCTCCCAAAAACGGTCTTTATCTTCTTGATAAAGCTCCAATTCGGTGTCAGACAATTCGTACTCGTAGTAACGGAAGTCTGATTCGGTTTTTTGCAATTTTGCCATAGGTAAAAATTTTATACTACAAATATATGAAAAAAAAATGAGGGACACAAGCCCCTCATCAAAAAATGTTAATAATTTTTTTATTTTAGAAGTTATACTTCAAAGATGCGTTCCATGTTCTTCCGAAACCGAACCATACAGAGTTACGAACATCAACACCATTCCATGTAACTGAGTTCTCATCAGCGTGAATGTTGGTGTTAGATTCCGCAATGTAAACTTTGTCAAACAAGTTGTTCACATTTAATCTGAGTGTCCATTTTTCACCGATTCTTGAAGTTGCACCGAAATCAAATAATCCATAAGAAGGAAGTTTGATAGCTCCTGCGTTATCAGGTTGAGTGAATACTGCATCTACTACTGAGTAGTCTGCGTAAAGTCCATCAACAAAACGATAACCTAAATCAAAGTTGAATTTACCAACTCTGTAATCAGCATTCAATGCTGAAGTGAATTGAGCTGCGTTACCAACTTTAGCACCTTTCAAGTACAAAGTACCTGTTCCGATTGACTGTTGGTTAGCGTCAAACAACTCTGCAGTAAAATCTTTGGTGTATCTCCAATCACCAGCAGAAACCATGTATTGTAGTTTCAATTTGTTGGTAGGACGATAAGTACCTTCGATTTCGATACCATTGTGTCTTACATCAATATCACGGAATTGTGCTGTTCCTTGGTCACCTTGTGCGTTGAACAAAGAACGAGTGATAAATCTGTTACCCCAAGTTGTTGAGTAAGCGTTTACATTCAAGTTAAACTTACTTGCAATAAATCCATAACCCAATTCAACTGAACGAATTTCTTCGTTTTGTAAATCATCGTTAATTGTGTTTGCAAAGTTGGGGAATACTGCGTCAAACATAGGTTGACGAGAGATATAACCCGCATTAAAGAAAAGGTTTGACTTTTCATTCAAATTGTAGTTAGCGCCACCCTTAAGGTATCCACCACCTACATTAGCCACCTGTGAAATTGGTTCATTAGGTTGGTCAAAGAAATCTTCTCTTTGGAATGATTGGTTAGACAAACCACCTTGAACAACAGCGTTCAAACGAGTGTTAGAATACTCTAACAAACCGTTCACACCTTGCCATCCTACAATACCATTGTTGTAGTAGTCAATCTTTGGACCATTCAAACCAGTACCCATAAATGGAGATGCAGATACAGTTGTATTGATAAACTGACCTGCAGAGTTCTTATTACCTGTTGAGTAGTATGCATCAAGACCCATTAAGTCATTTAGGACACGATAGTGGTAACCCTTGTACTGTCTGAGGTCAACACCAATGGAAGTTCTCCATTTACCGATTTGACCCTCCAAGTTAGAGATGACACCGTACCAGTCGTGTGAGTTCATAGATGAACGACGAACCAATACCGCTCTGTTTACATCATTATCTCTATATCCGTTAGAACCCACCAACAAACCATAGAATGGTGAAGATGTTAGTGAATCAGATGTTCCATAAGGAGTTGTTGATGATTGGTTAGTTGCAACCGCCGCGTCGAAGTCAATGAATCCATTCTCATCACGAGTACCTCTACCATTATCCAAATAGTGTTGAGTAAGGTCAATATTGAATGGGTAGAAATCAATTGCACCATTACGGAAGTTACCACCACGAGGACCAGTACCACCACCTCTACCATTTGAACCATAGAGAGATGTGTTTAATTTCCAATTGGAAGAAATGTTCCAATCCCAGTTCAAAGTAGCTAAAGGTTTATTGTAGAAGTTTCTTCTCATGTTGTACTCTTCACCATTCAAGAAACCTGCATCGGTATTCCATCTACGGTCAATTTCAACATCGGAGTCACCAGCAGCTTCACCAAAGTTTTGGTAGTCACGAATAGAAACCCATGAACTTCTTTGATGGTGCCATTGACCAGCACCCAAATAAGAGAAGTTAAGTGAGTGGTTCGAACCATTAGGTGCATACCCAATAGCCGCGAAGTAAGTCCATCCTTCACCCTGAGTACCATAAACATAACCGTTACCTACCCAACGAGAAAGTAAGAATGAGGTTGCCCATCCACTCTTATTTTTGCCGGTGTTGATAACAGCAGATGTTTTGTAGAACCCATCATTACCAACGGTTTGTGCTACAGAACCACCTTCTTTGAGTTCCGCTGCTTTGGTGAAAATGGAAACGGTACCACCAACTGATGGAACCGCCAAACGAGATGCACCCAAACCTCTTTGAATTTGGATACCACTTGCTACATCAGTCAAACCTTGCCAGTTAGACCAATATACCCATCCGTTCTCCATATCGTTTACAGGTTGCCCGTTGATAAGGAACGAAGTGTTTCTTTGGTCGAAACCTCTCAATGAAATTCGAGAATCACCATAACCACCACCTGTTTTGGTTGCATAGACACCAGGGGTTCGGTTCATTACTTCAGGAAATTCTAAGTTTCCTACTTTAAGTGCAATTTCTGCGGGAGAAATTGTTGAAACAGCAACGGGTGTTTCTCTTACTTTAGCAACATCAATAACACCTGATGTCACTGTTACTTCATCCAATCTATAAATTGAATCAAGTTTTTCGTATTCAGCGGTTGTTTGTGCCAAAGAAATGTTTGACAATAACAAACCACCAACTACTAAAATAAAATTGGTTTTTTTCATTTTTATTTTTGTTTGTGATTATAATAAAAAAACCGGGTTGTCGCCCGGCTTTGATATTCAGTTTGAATACATGAGTACATCACATAATAATGTGTTGTTAAATTAATCATGTTCTGCACATTTTTCATATTCTCGAAAAATATAAACATAAATATCACCCAATCAAGTCAAACAACAAAATGGAAAAAAAAGTCATCAGTTTTTTTAAACCGCAAAATTAACAAATTAAAACATCCAAGAATCTATTAATATGTTTATACTTAATAACAAATGTATGTTTCTGACCAATATAAAATTCAGTGGTGGTTTCCTCTTCATGTGGGAAGTACGGTTACCAGACACCTGTTAACCGATATTGGATTTCATGCTCATTGGGGTCAACACCCAATAGACCCAAGTTGTGATTATGATATTATTGTAAATGTGAGAAATCCTTATTCGTTAGCTCTTTCTATATGGAGACATCATACTCCATTCCAAGAATATACTTTTGAGGAATATGTTCGTGATTACGGTGGTGAATATGTAAAATATTCAAATCTGAATGAAATCGACTATGTTAAACATTTAGAAAATCGAGAATATAAATTAAAAAAAATTGTTAGAGTCGAAAATCTTTACGACAATTTAATTTCAATTGATTGTGTAAAACAAAACGAACATTTAATTACAACCAAACTTTTAGATATAAAGGAAAAAAGGGGGGTAAGAAGAGGTGAGAAAATAAA
>Ga0222714_10005674_pt1 | contig 11795 bp, 12 predicted proteins | sample C33_3DmetaG_FD_165048 | JGI IMG/M metagenome (GOLD analysis project Ga0222714, IMG submission 165048) | Estuarine water microbial communities from San Francisco Bay, California, United States - C33_3D | ecosystem: Environmental > Aquatic > Marine > Unclassified | place: USA: California... | reverse complement strand
AACCTCGATTCTATGGAACGAGCCTATGAATGGTATACTTCAGGACCTCGTCAGCGTTTGCAACCAGGCGGAGCCATTGTATTAGTTATGACGAGATGGAACACCAAAGATCTAACCGGCATGTTATTAAAATCTCAATCCGAAGTGAAATCAGATCAATGGGACATCGTAGAGTTTCCTGCTATCTTACCATCTGGTAAACCTGTATGGCCAGAGTTTTGGAAACTAGAAGAATTAGAAGGAGTGAAAGCTTCTCTATCGGTTCAGAAATGGAATGCACAGTGGATGCAAAATCCAACTTCAGAAGAAGGAGCTTTGATCAAAAGAGAATGGTGGCAGAAATGGGACAAGGAATATATCCCGCCATTAGAACATGTCATTCAAAGTTATGATACGGCGTTTATGAAAAAAGAATCTGCCGATTATTCTGCTATTACCACCTGGGGAGTATTTCATTTAAACCAAGATAGTGGGCCACAATTAATATTATTAGATGCTGTTAAAGAACGATTAGAGTTTCCAGAACTAAGACGTAAAGCTTATGAACAATATCAATATTGGAATCCTGAAACAGTTTTGATTGAATCTAAGGCTTCTGGTCTCCCGCTAACGTATGAATTACGTAAAATGGGTATCCCCGTTATCAACTTTACACCGAGCAAAGGAAATGATAAGCATACAAGAGTTAACTCAGTTGCACCTCTATTTGAGAGTGGATGCATATGGGCGCCCACCGACAAGGCGTTTGCTCAGGAGGTAATTGAGGAGTGTGCTGCTTTTCCTTATGGGGATCATGACGATTTGGTCGACTCCATGACACAAGCAGTGATGAGATTTAGGCAAGGAGGATTTTTGGAACATCCAGAAGATTATAGGGATGATCCAATACCACCGGCAAAAAAGGAGTATTACTAATGGGTAAGACGTATGACATACCAGGAATAGGATTATTAAAATTAGGTGAATTAGAATCAGCTGTTAGTAGAATGGGTACATCGGCAATAAGAAATTTTATTGAAGCAGGAAACCTTCCTGACCCAGTAATGGCTATTTTAAAAGATGAGTTAAACAAACGAGGAAAAAAAGATGGTGGACTTATTGGAAAACCATTAGGAGCAGGAGGAAAATAATATGGTATTTGGAATAGCAAAAAAAGGATTTGGTTTATTAGGTAGAGTTGGAAAATCTGGAGCAAAAGAAATTACAGGTGTCAAACCTACTACGAAAGTAACTGGTACCAAACCAAAAGTTCAAAAGACAGAAGAGCCACCTATGGCAAGAATGGAATACACTATTGATGTTAAAGACCAAGAAGGAAATTTGATTACCAAAAAAGAACAAGTCATTGGAGAAAAGAAAAGAGATTAGTTTATGAATAAAGCACTAGCAGAACTTTTAAAATTAATTGAAAAACTATATGGTAAAGGTGCTCTATCTAAAAATATAGGCACACGAACCAATGTTATTAAACTTCCCGATAATGAAACTAAACGATATATCAAACAAGAATTAAATATCGAAGCAGCCTCTGATCGACTTGCTAAAAAAGCATATGAAGATATCAAAGAATTAATTCTTGATGTTCCTAAAATGAATGATCAAGAAGTTTTAACGTTAAAAGGAAATCTTCAAAGATTAGATAACAAATTAAATCCACCTATGGCGGAAGTTACTGAACTGGTAACTGGACAAAAAGTTTCTCCTGAAGGAATTAAAACTTTGATTCAACAAAAAGGACAAACATCTCGTCCAGGTACTTTAATGGGTAACTTGGAATCTCGCATCAAGCAGCTAGAAGCAAGCGGCGAGGATCTATCTAAGATGAAAGGTCAAACCTTTGATGAGATTATAGGAGATGTAATGCAAACACAAAAGACTGCATCTCGAATGCAAGTCGAAGTACTCTTTCGTGCTGCAGTTAGATATAAAATGATGGATGATTTAAAACGAGGCACGTTAAAACTTCCTAAGAATTTAGAAGACGTGGTACGAGGAGCATCCAATGAAGAAGATGTGATTACGGTATTTAGAAATAATTATGGAGAGGATGCATTAGAACAAGTAGATAGTTTAATTCCTGATTTTTATAATATGTCTTCTGCAACAGAAGCAGTAAAAAAAATTGAACAAAAGTTTCCTAATATTAAACCAAGAAAATTTGAAAACAAGCAAGTTATGGACTTGGATGAAGCTACTAAAGCAGAACAAGAACAGAAAATTATTCCAGCAGATTCTCCCGAAGGAAAAAAGATTACAGAAGGATTAATAGGAAAACCAAAAGCTTCGGTTACGGAATTAATAACAGCGGATAAAGTTATACAAGATATGACTAAGATGGATCCTATGGATGCTATGAAAGAAGCCAATAAAGTTTTAAAAAAAGAAGGTAGATATAAAAATTTAAAAGAAGAAGATGTAAAAAGAATTATGAATGAAACCGAAGATCATATTTTCGGAAGAAATATTCCTGAAGATGAATTTGCAAAAGGCGGACGAGTTGGTTATTCAGATGGAACCAAACCATCCGCAGCAGAAAACACACCTTCCCAAGAAATTATTAATAGAATGATTGCGCAGATTAAACAGCTTAGTCAACGAGGTGTGGATGTCGCTACCATTAAAGATATTACAGGAGCATCGGATCAAATGATTAAAGACGTACTAGGTCAAGCATCCGGTGGAAGAATAGGTTTTCAAAGAGGAACATCTAAAATCTATGATCAATTAGAACATAAAGTTCCTTTTCCACATGCTCAAGACGTTAGAATTTCATCTAAAGGTTTAGACTATTTAACGGGCATCGAGCGACGAGGATATGCACAAGGAACTTTATTATCTAGGTATCAACAGTTATTAGGTCAAATAGAAGATCCACAATTATCTTCCATGGTAGCTCAACAACCAATATATAATTCTGCAGATGGAGGAAATACTTCTCCTGATGCACCTGGTACAGCAGATTTTTCAAATGCAGCTCCACCGGGATTTCTTAGTGATATAGGAAAAACAGTTTTTGGAGTAGCGCTAGGTGCGATGAATCCATTTGCAGGTATTGCTATGTCGTTAGCTAACCCACAAAGTTTTGCAAGACAAGCTATGAATGCTTTTACAAATGTTATTTCAACACCATTTTCAAGTTCAACTTCAGATGTAGGTCAAGCAGGTGTGGATACTGGAGACTTAGGATCTGAAGCAGCTAATGCCGCAGCAACAGCCGCTGCAAATGCTTCTGTTGGAATAGGAGACGTAGGTTCTACCGACACAAGTGACGCAGGACCTGGTCCAGGAGCAACTGGTGCAGCAGGAGCCGATGGCGGAGCAGGAGCCGACGGTGGAAATGGAAATGGAGATGGCGGCGATGGAGATGGCGGCGATGGAGATGGCGGCGATGGTGGTGGCGCAGACGGAGCCGGAGATGGAGGAGACGGATACGCAATTGGTGGAAGGGTACGACCTAAAACTGGTTTAGATTATCTGTTCGGGTTCTAATATGGAACTAGGAAAATACAAACAAGTACTTCGAGTCATGACGAAGCCTACAGGGCTGCGTACGGTTGTCTATGATGACACAATGGATGACACTAGCAGCGAGCAGCTAGGAGCTCGAGAAGGTTTCGCAGAAGGAACCAACCCTAAGAAAAAACAAATGGTATTAGATATGATGAAGCGAGGAGCAGACTCTGATACTATTTCTACCATTACTGGATTAACCTCAGAACAAATTAATCAAATTATTCAAGAACAATATAATAATAAACCTTTTAATAACATGTCTACCGATGAATATAAATACGATAACAAACCATTTAAAAAAATATCTATGACAACAGAAGAAGCTGATTCTACAATGGAAGACTCTTCTATACCAGAATTATATCCAGGTCTTACTGGTCTTGAAGTCATGCCTGAATTTACTCCTGGTATAGAACCAGTTATGCCAACAGCACCTGGCATGGAAGATCCTAGATTAAGACAAATAGAATTAGCAAATGGTGGAACACCTGCAGGTAAGAAGACAGAAAAAATAACTAGAGTAGGAAGACCTGTGTATGAAACTCCTGAAGGAGAAATGGTATCGGAACAATCTAGAACTCTTAAATTAGGAAATTTATATTACAACGTTCCTAGCATTCATGATGGAATGAAATATACAGATGAGCAATTAGTAGAACTGTTAGATAAAAATTTAATTAGTCCTACCAGTGTACATTCTAGTTTACAAGGAGCAATAGACGAATCTAAATTTAGAAGTTCTACTTTGTTTGATACGGAAGAAAATTATGGACAACAATTGTCCGCGCGCGAAGGAAGTTTTGCAGATGGTGGAGTCGTGGAGAGAGAAAAGTTTGGTAAGGGGTCAGAGATATTACAATCATCTAATCCAGAATTATATAAACAAATAGAAGACCTTAAAGAAAAATATAAAGGAAAAGGAGTTCATATATTTGCAGAAAAAGCAAGAGGAAGCGATAAACTTAATATTAGATTAGATGTACATGATTATTACAGAAAATTCTTAGATAAAAATATTAAAAAATATTTTGACATAGAAAAATTTGGGGAAACATTAATACCTGAATTAGAAAAAAATATAAATATTATATCATCTAATATATCCAAAGAACGTGCTGCACGAAAAGAATTAGTGCCTGGATATTTAAGAGAATACGCTAAAGAAAAAAGTATAAAAGGTGCTTATGGAACAAGGGAAGAAACGGTAAAACAAATTAATAAAGTTGTAGAAGAGGTTGCCAATGGAGAAAGACCTATACTAGATGTTATCAAACTTCGTAGAGGAGAATTGTTAGACACCCCAGAATATAAAAAACCTTCAGATTTTTTAGCATATGATTATGCTAAATCTAAACCACGTTATTTAACAAAACAAAATTATAAAATTTACGAGAAAGAAATATCTCCCTATTTAAAAAGTATTAGTTCAACTGTTTATCGAAATGTAAATCCCGTTGCTACAGAAGAGTTTAAAAACGCAACTTTACAAAATATCGATGATCTTTTACAAAAATATCCATCAAAGCATTACGGTATACCCAAAAATGCTGGAGAGCATCTCATGAGATCTATCGAGAGACATGCAGACAAAGGAGGAAAAAAATTTGAAATAATAAGTGGAGATAATGTATCTAATTATGTTGCTAGAGAAAAAGCAACAGGAAAAAAATTTAGTGCAGATATTGTAAACAGTGATCCAACAAACAAAAGGTGGAAAAAATATGTAGATGCATATAATGGTGTAAAAGAAATTAATTATGGTACTCAGTTTATAGACAAAACCACAGGAAACTTAATTACTCCAACAGAGGCATACCGAAAAATAACAGGAATTCCAAAAGGAGTACCAGTAGAATTTGAACACTTTGATAAAGCAGGAGTGTTTGGAGATCCCATCGATAATGTAGGTATTTCATTTTCAAGAACCAATAAAGCTGCCAATCTAAAAGGACTGGATGATGAAACATTAAAAAAAGTATTTGGAAGAATGAGTAATATAGACACAGAAGGAAATAAAAAAAGAACAGTTAAATTTTTAGAAAAATTATTAATAAAACAAAAAATGGATCCGACATTTAAATTAGATACACCTACAAAGGTTTTAGAAAAATTAAATCCAATAGAAAAACAAACCTTTAGTAAATTTGGAAAACTTTCTATGGGCTTTGATCCAATCGATGCCATGAAAAATCTTTCTGGGAAAGAAGTTGGGATTTTGAAAAAAGGAATAAGTAAATTAGGGAATGTTGCTAAAATGGGAGCGATAGGAGCCGAAGGATTATTAATAGGTGGTCCAGTCGGAGCTGGAATTGTTGCTGCTTTTTCAATTCCAGAATTTTTATCTGATGTATCAGAAGGAAAAACACCAGGAGAAGCTTTCCAAAATGTAGCAAGCTCATTTACCCTTGGTGCTATACCAAGAGCAGACAAACGTAGTATAGAAGAAATAGGTGGACCAGAAGCTGGAATAGGTTTTGAAATACAACAAAACATAGATAAAGTTATTGGACTACAAGAAGATTTAAGAGAAGCAGAAAATAAACCTAGAGAAGACATGATGGATCCAGAAGCAGATTTTGCACAAAGTGCTTATTTAGATAATACTAGAAGAGAAATAGATGATACTTTTAAATTATTAGAACCTTATGTAGATAAACAAGGAAAAATAATTGGTCCGGAATATCAATCTTATTTACAAGCTAAAAATAAATTAGAACAGAAACAAGCCTATCGAAAAGCAATTGGTCAAATGGAAGCGTATAATTATGGATTGGATGACATGACACTCCCAGAAGAAGGAGCGTTTGCTCAAGATATTAGCAAAGCTTCTAAAGGTTTAAAAAAATTAGAAGGAAGTTATTATGAAAACAAACAACCAAATAATATTAATTTTTGGGGAGGAGTAGACACCAATAAAGTAATACCTGCAGAAGATCTTATAAACATGTACGCATACGGAGGAAGAGTTAAATTAAAAGATGCTGGAGATCCAAAAGACAAACCTATTCTTCCTATCAATCCCATGATGGATGAAGGTCCACAAGATCCAAGCAAGCGAGGATTTCTAAAAGGCATGGCAGGTTTGGGAGCTTTAGGAGCAGGTATCAAAGCAGGTTTAATTGGTTTAGGTAAAGTTGGACAAACAGTTAAAGCTGCTAAAGCAGCTCCGCTTACTGAAATTGTTGCACCTATTGGTAAAACACAAACAGAATTTCCAACATGGTTTCCTAGTTTAATTAAACGAGTAAGAGAAGAAGGAAAACAAATTCCTATTTTTAAACAAGTAGATGTTCCTTTAACAGAGGCACAATTTAATAAATTACAAAAAGAAGGAGCAAAAGGTCTTGAAGATCGTCATCTAGCAAGAAGCGAAGAATTTATTAGAGCTTCTGAAAAAAGAGGTGAACCTAGATATGTTCAAGTAAAAGATACAGATGAAATTATAGGTTATAAATATGAAGTGAAAGACATGCCTGATTTAAAAGTAAAGGAAATGAGAGGAGAACAAATTACAGTAGAATTCCCAAATGATTATAGACAAGAGGTTTACATGACATATGAAAAACCTAAAGTATCTATAGATTCAAAAAATCAAAAAGTAAAATACGATGCAGAGTTTTCCGTAGAGGATGGCGTTCCAGAATTAAATTGGATGGGACAAAGAGATGACCACCATGTAGATTTTTATTCTGAAATTGTAAACAATTTAGATGAAGTTTATGGTGGAGCTTCTCGAGTAGAACAGTATGCTTTAAAAGCAAAAAAACCTAGATTTACACAAGGAGATGAGGTAGTGGCTAGAGCAGAAGGACGATTTGAGGAAATGATGGATAGTATCGATGACATTGAATAAACCTAAAAAACTAACCACTACTATACCACCAAAATCAGGCCCGCAGCCACAAGGCTTGAATATTAATTATAATACTGTTAAAACAATACGATTGGAGAAAATAAATGGCCGAAATAGACAAATCATTACCAAACGTTAAAGATACTGTTACGCTTCCTAGTCCGGAAGATATTGAACTAGCACAACAAGAAGATCAAGAAATTTTAAACGAAGCTGGTGAACCAGTTGAAATTACTGAGAACGAAGATGGATCGGTAGATATTAATTACGATCCTGCAGTAGCTTCCGTAGAAGGATCAGAAAATCATTATGCTAATTTAGCAGATTTCATTGATGAGACTATCTTAGGAAGATTAGGAACAGAACTTACACAAAATTATCAAGACTATAAGAATTCAAGAAAAGATTGGGAAACAGCATATAAACAAGGTTTAGATTTATTAGGATTTAAATACGAACAACGAACAGAACCTTTTCAAGGTGCATCAGGTGCAACTCACCCTGTATTAGCAGAAGCAGTCACACAGTTTCAAGCTTTGGCGTACAAAGAATTATTGCCAGCAGATGGACCGGTACGAACACAAATTTTAGGAAACCCAACTACCGAAAAAGAACAACAAGCTAAACGTGTTAAAGATTTTATGAATTATCAAATCATGGATCAGATGAAAGAATATGAACCAGAATTTGATACTATGTTATTTCATTTACCATTAGCGGGATCTTCTTTTAAAAAAGTTTATTTTGATGAAATAGAAGGAAGAGCAGTTTCTAAATTTGTACCTGCAGATGATTTAGTAGTTCCTTATTCAGCAACATCTTTAGATGATGCAGAAGCAATTGTACACATGATTAAAATTTCTGAAAATGAATTACGTAAACAACAAGTAGCAGGATTTTATAGAGACATAGAATTACAACCAGGTGATAATAAAGAATCTGAAATAGAAAAAAAGGAAAGAGAATTAGAAGGAATTAGTAAATCTAATTATGAAGATGTTTTTACTTTATTAGAATTTCATGTCAATTTAGATCTAGAAGGTTTTGAAGATATTAATCCTCAAACTAATGAACCAACAGGAATTAAACTTCCTTACATTGTAACCATAGAAGAAAACTCTAGAGAAATTTTATCCATCAAACGAAACTATGAAGTAGGTGATCCTAAAAAATCTAAAATACAATATTTTGTACATTTTAAATTTTTACCAGGTTTAGGTTTTTATGGCTTTGGATTAATTCACATGATTGGTGGATTATCAAGAACAGCAACCGCTGCTTTACGACAATTATTAGATGCTGGAACACTTTCTAACTTACCAGCTGGATTCAAGCAACGAGGAATACGAATTCGAGATGACGCACAAGCTATTCAACCAGGAGAATTTAGAGATGTAGATGCTCCAGGTGGAAACATTAAAGATTCGTTTATGATGCTTCCCTTTAAAGAACCTTCACAAACATTGTTAGGTCTTATGGGTGTCGTTGTTCAAGCTGGTCAGCGCTTTGCTTCAATAGCTGACATGCAAGTGGGAGATGGGAATCAACAAGCGGCCGTGGGAACGACAGTTGCGCTGTTGGAAAGAGGAAGCAGAACGATGTCCGCAATCCACAAAAGAATTTACGCAGCATTAAAACAAGAATTCAAATTATTAGCTAGAGTATTTAAATTATATCTACCTCAAGAATATCCATACGATGTTGTAGGAGCAGAAAAAACAATTAAACAATCTGACTTTGATGACAGAGTAGATATACTGCCAGTTGCTGATCCAAATATTTTCTCTCAAACACAGCGTATTTCCCTTGCGCAAACAGAATTGCAATTGGCAGCATCCAATCCAACTATTCATAATCAATATGAAGTGTACCGAAATATGTACGAAGCATTAGGTGTAAAAGATATTGATAAAATACTTATTCGACCACAACCCCCACAACCAAAGGACCCAGCATTAGAACACATTGACTCTCTTGCTGGGAAACCATTCCAAGCATTCCCAGGTCAAGATCATAGAGCACACATGACAGCTCATTTGAACTTTATGGCAACCAATATGGCAAGGAATGCTCCTATTGTAATGGCTGCATTAGAAAAAAATATTTTTGAACACATTTCTTTAATGGCTCAAGAACAAGTTGAAATAGAATTTAGAGATGAAATGCAACAACTACAGATGATGCAACAACAAATGGCTAATCCACAATTACAACAAAACCCTATGATGGCTCAACAGATGCAACAACAAATGCAAATCCAAGTTAGAATGCTATCTGAGAAGATAGAATCTAGAAAAGCAGTATTGATTGCAGAAGCAATGGAAGAATTTATGAATGAAGAGAAGAAAATTACTTCTCAATTTGATAATGACCCGATTGCAAAACTAAAAGCAAGAGAATTAGATCTACAAGCACAAGAAAATGAACGTAAGAAAAAATCAGATCAAGATAGATTGAACATAGATAAAATGAAAGCTATGATGAATCAGATAACAGATCAACAAAAGCTTGATCAAAATCAGGAATTAGCACGCTTAAGAGCTAATACGTCGTTAGAAAAAACAATTTTAGCGGCGCAACTTAAAAACACAGGACCAAAACAATGAAAAAAATGAGTAAAGGACAGAAAAAAGTAGGAAAAGTAATGAAAGAATTCAAAGCAGGCAAACTTCACAGTGGAAAATCAGGAAAAATTGTGAAAAATCCTAAACAAGCTATTGCAATTGCTCTTTCAGAAGCTAAAATGAGTAAAAAAGGAAAAAAATAATGAAAAAAAATAAATCAAAAGCTAAAAAAGATTCTAAAGTAGAAACTTGCGGACACGTTGTGCCTGTTGAGATGACTAAAGCAAATGAATCTCAAAAAGTTACTGTTAAAGGAACTGGAAAAGCTAGAAAACAATCCGCTACTTGGTACTAAATTATGTTTCCATGGAGTTTATTAGGCTCTGGAATCAAGGCCGCAGCAGAAATCTATTCTAACAAGAAGAAATCTGAAATTGCTATGTCAGAAGCAGCATTACTACATGCTGAGAAGATGAAGCGTGGAGAAATTGAATATCAAGGTAAAATATTCGAATCACAAAAATCAGACTGGAAGGACGAATTTATTTTATTAGTGCTATCAAGTCCTCTGTTTTTGTTAGCCTACTCTGTATTTGCAGAAGATGAAAAAATTTCTAAAAAACTAGACCTCTATTTTGAAAAACTAGAAACTATGCCATGGTGGGTGGTCGGTCTTTGGATTTCAGTAGTTGCTGCTGTATATGGTATTAAAGCAACAGATATTATCAACACTAAAAAAGGAAAATAACATGCTAAACAAACTAAAAAAACTTTTATGCAAAGTCTTGAAAATTATACCATGTGTGTGTAAACATGACTGTAATTGTAAAAAGGAGAATAAATAATGAAAAAGAAAATGATCAAAGAGTATGGCGGAAAAGAAAAATATAAATCTAAATCTGCTATGATGAAGCATGAGAAAAAAGAATCTAAAAAAATGGAAGCTCGTGAAAAATATAAAATGGGTGGAAAAGCTAAAAAGGGTAAGTGCTAATGGCTACTAAAAATAAACCAGGACTTTGGGCTAATATTAATAAAAGAAAAAAATTAGGTATCTCAAGACCTAAATCTAAATCTACTATTTCAGCAAAAGCATATGCTAATATGAAAGCTGGCTTTCCTAAAAAGAAAAAATAATGACAGTATATAAAGATCAAACAGTAGATATTGTTTTAGATGAAAATGGTTATTTCGAACACGAAGATAAACAAACCACTTGGGGGGCTAAAATAGATTTACACTATACTATTTTAGGTGTTGATTTTGGAGATAAGATTGATCCAAACCAAGATCAAGGTTGGAATTTTGAATTAGATTGTAGTTGTAATAATCAACATAAAGAAAAAAGAGATGTTCCCACAGGTCAAGAATGGAAATGTTCAGTAGATACTAATGGTATGGGACACGACACTACTTTTAATTTTAAATGTACTGCTATTACTGGTCCTGATATGGGCCGTGCAATAGTAACATTACATTATTTGTGTAAGGATTAAATAATATGGCAAGAACAGCAGCATGGCAAAGAAAAGAAGGTAAATCTAAATCAGGTGGATTAAATAGAAAAGGAATTGCATCTTATCGTGCAGCCAATCCAGGATCAAAACTTTCTATGGCTGTCACTACGAAACCTTCTAAATTAAAGAAAGGTTCTAAAGCTGCCAATCGTAGAAAGAGTTTCTGCGCTAGAATGAGTGGAATGAAAAAAAGACTTACATCAGCAAAAACTGCTAATGATCCCAATTCTAGGATTAATAAAAGTCTTAGAAAATGGAATTGTTAATGGATGCAGTTGAATTTTTAACTAAATTACGAAAACTTATAAGAGGATCCTACCAAAACATTGGAGACAATATGATCTCTGG
>Ga0222714_10005673_pt1 | contig 11797 bp, 18 predicted proteins | sample C33_3DmetaG_FD_165048 | JGI IMG/M metagenome (GOLD analysis project Ga0222714, IMG submission 165048) | Estuarine water microbial communities from San Francisco Bay, California, United States - C33_3D | ecosystem: Environmental > Aquatic > Marine > Unclassified | place: USA: California... | reverse complement strand
AAAGATCGAAGATCTTGCGGCTCACATCACAGATATCAAACAAGGTCTTGATGACCTTAGAGGTGGTGATCTGAGAAGTCTTACAAATTACATTTTTAGTATCGAAGTCAATGACAATGGATTTCTGGATGACGTCGGAAATGACTTTCACAAAAAGGTTCTTGGCACCTACACTCAACACATGATTGCGATGAGTGCCGTAGAGTCGCGGTTTCATACAGACGCCAAGGACATGGCAGATGAAGCCAGTATGGACATACGAATCATAAGGAACACGATTGACAAGGTCTACAAGTATGTGTGTCAGTTACATGCACTTCAGGAAACACTGATGCAGCCCATGCTTGCTGATGGAGAGACTAGCAGAACGATAGAAAATTCAGAAGATCTGAATCCTTATCAGGTGATCATCCTAAACATCCTGGATGAACTGGAACGACAGAAACTTCGAAAGTCCAAGGAAATGATCTGCGAAGAGGTCATCACCGAGAAGGGGTATCGAACCATGGCATGGAAACCGATCTGCACGATCAAGGAAAAGATCCACCACCTGAGTGAAAAGAATTCTTCGCCTGAGCGCTGGAAACTCATCACCAAGAAAGCCACGATGCCCAAGGATGTTGCGATTCATCTGGAGGAGTGCAATGATGTACAATTGCCCGAGTTGAAGAAGAACCGTCACGCCTGGTCATTTCGAAATGGGGTGTTCGTCGGTGACCTCGAGGGGAACCGGTTTTACTACTATGGCACGAACGAGTTCTCTAAACTTGACAGGCACATGGTGACCTCGAAGTACTTTGATCAAGACTTTGATGATCACACATCAACGGACAGTTGGAAAGATATCCCTACACCTTTTCTGGATTCGATCATGGACTATCAGGGCTGGAACGAGGATGTGAAGCGATGGATGTACATCATGCTTGGTCGCCTGACCTTTCGTCTTAATGAGGCGGACACTTGGCAGGTCATCCCATTTTGCAAGGGTATCGCCCAAAGTGGCAAGTCAACGCTGCTGAACTACGTCACCAAGTTGTTCTACGAGCCTTCTGATATTTCTGTGATGGCCAACAACATCGAAGAAAAGTTTGGTCTTTCTTCTATCTATCAGGCTAATCTTTTCATTGGACCTGAGATCAAACATGATTTTCGGATTGATCAAGCTGAGTTCCAGAGTTTGGTTTCGGGCGAAGAGATTCAGATTGCCAGAAAGAACAAGAATGCCGTGACCATTCAATGGGATGTCCCTGGAATTTTGGCAGGTAACGAAACTCCGGGTTTCTCGGACAACAGTGGTTCCATCCTTCGTCGTCTTCTGCTGTTCAAGTTTGGACGTCAGGTGTCTGATGGAGATGCAAGGCTTGGCGAGAAGTTGGCTGGTGAGATTGGTTCGATCCTACAGAAGTGCATCTGGGCTTACACCGAAGCCGTAAGGGATTACGGCGACAAACTGATTTGGAAAGTGGTGCCCAAGCAGTTCATGGAATGGCGCGAGGAGATTGAGGGTCAGCTACACACGTTGGTTGGCTTCATGAAGACCACCCAGTTGAAGTACGGCGAGGACAAGCAGATGCCCCTGCACTGGTTCAGGCACAAGTATCGCGAGTACTGTTCGAGCATGGGTACGCGACCGCGTCAGTGGAAGACGGAACTTTACGAAGGTCCATTCAGTCAATGGAAACTCAGGATCGGGATCGGCACCATGGAATGGATGGGTTCGGTCAAGAAAGATCAGGAGATCGTTTATGGCGTCACTATGGTCCAAGATGACGAATAAGAAAAAACATTGACCTTTAGTAAGAACGGCTTATGTCGTATGTCAACGTTACTCCGCGGACTCCGGGACCTAATCTCGGTCTGCCGAGTAATCGCATATTGCTCACCAATCCAGAGACGGGCAACGTTGTCCAGAGGATTGCGGCACCCCGCGACGAGAAGTGGGTTTTCAACACGAGAACCAAGCGCTTCAACTTGATTCCCAAGAACAAGAACGCGGCAAAGAAACCCATCAGAAGGAACGTGCGCATCGAGAACGCCGGTTTGATGAACATAAATCTTAGGGCAGTGAATAAAGTTTTCCCGGAGCCCAAGAATACCGACGTCAAGTTCTCGCCACTGCGTCCATCGCTGTTCGGTCTCAAGGTGAAGTTTCAGAAGGAATTGGGATTCCAACAATTTTCAAAACTTGCCTACGACTTCGCCAAGAAACCGTTTCCCAATGGCGTAACCCGCGTCGTGGTCAGAGGTGACCGCTTCCGTGCCCTAGTGGACATCAAGACCAAGGAGCAACAGAACCGCCTCAACAAGAACCTCTTCAAAATCGTTCGGCGCATCGATGTCAACATGGGCGACTACAATATCCAGATCTTCCGAACGGGAATGATCATGAATGGTGGCTACGAAAAGAACCCGATCGAAGTTCCACTGAACTACATCGACGGGAGGAAAATTTTCGGAAAGGCACTGGACACGATGGAGGACTTCATGAAGAAGTTTGTCCCCACAGAGAAGCGCGTGCTTGAAGATTTCACGATCACCAACTTCAATGCTGATTTCTTCGTGAACCAGAAAATCGTGAATCCCTTCGTTGCCACCGCCAACGGAAATGAGATCTACAAGTCGCTCAAGAAAGCTGTCTTGGGAACACCGAGCGTTCCCAATAAAGTGGCGGAGTTCATTCCGGATTTCGAATACGAGTTTGGGAATAAGAATAGCAACTTTATGCAGGAATTGAGAGAACTTGGTGGAAAAGTTCCCAAGTTTCCCGACAACATCTATCTGAAGTTCCCCAGTGAAAAGGGGAAGGATAAGAAGCGCGGGGGATCCTACGTGTCGTGGAAGAAGGGCTACATCCGCATTCAGGGCGCAGACAGTCTCACCAAGGTCCTGCTCATGGTTCGCACCATCCAGATTTGGTACGATCAGATGAACAGAAACAATCCAGACGTACTGGACACCATCAACATTGCTGGCGCCAAGGTCAAGAAGGCCAAAAAGATTGTGGCCGCCAAGGAGAACATTGAAAAGGTGGGACGCGTCAGACTCAACGTCTACAAAGGCAAGGACGGGACCAACAAACTCAAGTTGAATGATATCCGTTGTGAAGATACCACCAAGAAGGGATACACCACCAAACAACTTAGGGTGATCGCAGCGCGACGTGGCATTCCAGGTGCAGACAAATTGAAGCGTGAAATTCTGTGCGAGAAACTTTTGGCTCTGGCCAAGGCAAACCAGAATCGTGCACAAGCTCAGAAGATGGCCATGGCTCGCAGGGTCATCCGCAAGCCAGTGCGCCGTTTCGCCATTAAGAAGCAAGCCGAGCAGGAGGCTCTGCAAGCCGAGTTGGAAGCCGAGATTGAGGCCGGATTTAACAATATGTCTTCAGTAGAATCAAATCTCGGATTGCGTCAAACGCCCACACCCACGCCACCAAGGACGCCCACGCCCAGACCTTCACCTGCTCCGATGCCAAAACCAAGGACGCCCTCACCGGTCGAACCCATGGAGTATAATGAAAATTGGTTCAATAAGATGGAAAGGAATGCTTCCGCGCAGGAAAAAGGTGAGGAACTCCTTAACAACATGATTGGAGCCGCACCAAGTCCTTCAAGTCCTCCACTGAACCAAAACAACTATCAGAGGTACAGGGACATTCGTCGGACCGCCACGATGTCTGCAAATGAGGCACTAACCAACTACATGAACTCGCGCAGGGAGTTTGGCATCAACGCCGAACCCACCAAAACTGCCTATGCTCGATACCGTGCCATAAAAAATCTCAATATAAAGTAAATGAACCATCAAGCAGTTTATAATGGTTTTGCTTCGATGTTCCGAAACATGCTAGTTTCTATGACAGTCGCGATTACATTGATCGGATTCTCAGAGAAGTTTGAACTCATGGCGCCGGTGGTGCGAATTATTGGATTCATGGCAATGATCATTGCCGCATTCATTGGATTCAAGACCTACCGCGACTTTTTAGACTATATCAAGAGTATCGAGAGTGAATTTCCAATGGCCCGCAAGTGGAAGACGTGGGCATACATTACACTTCTTTACACGGTGATAATTTTCATACTTTCGCTAATTTACCTTTTCAGGAAAGTATTAATTTTTTAATTTCAGGACCTTCGGCTCCCGGTTTATTTGGAAAATTGATCACATACCCCTCGATGGCCTTGACACGTTCCATGTAGTGCATGGTTTGAATGACGTGTTCGGGTTTGATGGACGGGCATGCCTTCAATTCAATGACCCACTTGCCATCGATGATGATGTCGGCGCGAATGACCCCGACGATGTTCTTTTTGTAGTATACCGGTATGTTGACCTCGTGACTGTAGGGCATCTCCTTTTCGTCCAACTCAACCATGAATGCCCTCTGATAAACATTTTCCAAGTGACAAGGTCCAAGTTCATCGAAAATATTCTTGGCAATCCTTTTCAAAAACTTTTCCATTAAAGAAAAAGCGCACCTAATCATTAAATGACTGTTACATTGAGACCTCCAGTCGTGGTTCGTCCCAAACGTATTCCACCACGATCTGATCTATTTAGTGCGACCACTTCGGCCGTTACTGCGGGCGTCACCATCTACTGTACTCTCAACTGGTGGCACTACAGGAAGATCCGCAAGGAACTTGAAAAGCGTTTAGATGATAACATTAAAGAAAAGAATCGTGGTAAGTAATAGTATGAGCTATGCACTCGGTGGTATATTATTGGGTCCATTTTACAAAGGTCGTAGCTCGATTCAGGCAAAGAGTACGGTCAACGATGTCATAAGATACACGTGGGTGGTTGGAAAAGTGCCAAATATTAACCACGTCATCAAAACGATACCCGAGGGTGTAAGGTATTCCATTCAAGATCATCGTCCAACTGTCATGCCTTATGACGGCGTTCACATCACACTGAACTATCTCATCGAAGTCCAGATCCACACCCCCGAAAGTTTGGCCGTGAGACAAAATGAGATTCATCACCGAATCTATAGGATGAAAAAATACAATGATCACATCGCCATGAAGTACGATGAAGTGATGGAGAAAAGACAATGGAAGATTCTAGAAGAATGTTACAAACTTCCAATGCCTATGAGTTTGTCACTTCCCATCGAGGGAAATGTAAATACTATGTGGGAAGACTTGTTAGACTCTATTGCTCTCAAGTATAACCTTGAACTTCAAGAAGTTTAACCAGGACTCTAATTTCTTCCTCGAGGTCTTCACTTATACGTTTACCGTCCTTTTCCACACGAAACGTATCATGTGCAATACCATTTTGTGTCGTGATACTTGCGGCAAGTATGTTTATGTTTAGTGAAACAAAAATCATGGAAAGATCACTCAAAAGATTTGGATAGTCTTTGATCTTCACCCATACTCTTGTTTCATCATCTTTGTAATGACTGAAGTATACGTCGGTTTCGTTGTCTTCATCTAATAGACAAGGTTCAAACTCAAATTCATCCTCGACCAACAGTTGAATTCTAGAACACAACGAAGTAGTCAATGGTTTTCCGGAATAGCTGAGCATCGTGTACTCGAGATCTTTTTCGTTGTCCATGTTTCTCCATGCGTTAATTTGGAGACCTCTTAGTTTGTGACCGAACCCAACTTCCTTGGTGAAAGGTTTATTACATCCAGGGATGATGAGACGGGTCTTGTTTCCATCATTGATAATTCTATAGGGTTGACTGCACTGCACGAGCAACATTCTTAAAGAATTAATAATATCTTTAATTAGTAGATGCAACAACCAATACACAGAATACAGAAACTGGGAACATTTGGTGCAAAACTAAACTTGAAATTACTCAGATCAAGGAAGACGCCAGAAGACAACAGGCGTATAGCCAAGTGGGTGACCGGCGAGTTGGTGGACCTTGGACCGACCTTTGTAAAATTGGGGCAGTTGATAAGCACCAGAAATGACATTCTGTCTGCCGAGGTCATCGAAGAGTTTTCCAGTCTGCAGAATGAAGTTCCTCCTTTTCAAGATGTCCTTAGTGTGGTGGGTGAAGATTACGTCCGTGAAACGTTTGGGTATTTTGACACGCGACCGATGGCGTCGGCGTCGTTGGGGCAGTGTCACCGTGCCATCGCCAAGGACGGCACCGAGGTGGTCGTCAAGGTGCAGCGACCGGGAATAGAGCAGGGTATCATCAATGATATTGAAATCATCAAACAGATCTCAAAGATAGGTTACTTTTTCACTCGCGACTCGAACTACACAGAGTTCATGGACATTCTGGACGAATGGAAGCCCCTGATCCTGGAAGAGATAGACTATGAAAAGGAGGCACAAAGTATGATCGAGTTCAAGGAACTTTTCAAGAATAGCGAATGGGTCAAGGTTCCAGATGTCTTCCCTGAAATATCCTCGAAGCGTGTCTTGGTGATGGCTTACGAACCTGGTGTAAAAATTGTAAATATTGAAGAGCTGAACAAGCTCAATGCCGACCTCGATCAGATTGCGTTCTTCGTGGTTCGCAGTCAGTTCATGCAGGTGCTCGAGAATGGGCTCTTCCACGCGGACCCACATCCGGGCAACCTGGCACTGAATCCACAGGGTCAAATTGTCTACTACGACTTTGGACTGATGATGAAGATTGACCCCATGTACAAAAAGAACTTGTATCTATTGCTCGAAGCTGTATATAAAAAGGATCTCGACAAGATCTACACGATGATGATCGAACTGAACATAATCATCCCCACGGGCGATCGTGCGTCGGTGAAGTCGTTCATCAAGTTGTTCCTGAATTATGTAGAATCCGTAGATTTAGATAAATTAGATGTAGAAGAATTGAAGGCCATGGAGGAGGACAGACCGTTCCGTCTTTCCACCATGTGGGTTCTCTTAATCAAGTCCATCTATTCGGTGGAGGGCATTGCCAAAACTCTCTCTGAGAACATTGCCCTTTCGGATGTGCTTGAGCCCTATGCCGAGCAGGTACTCGAGGAGAGTGGACTTCTCAACATGGCATTTTCGGACATTCAACAAACAGCCATGAAAATACCAAGTTCCATACAATCTATCAAAAGCACCGTGGATGCCTTGGAGGCGAGCAACATGCGCGTGCGACGGAGTATCACCGACAACGAAAAACTGCTGACGAAGAACAAGATTCTTCAACAGAGTATTTTGGTGTTGGTGGTTTCCACGATGTTTGTTGAGCAAAATGTGACCTACATATTTCAGACTGTCGCGTTCTTTCTTTTTATATACAGTCAGATTTAGTCCTCGTCTTCGGTGGAGTCCTTGATGAGCTTGGGCTTGGCGAACTTGTCAGCCTTGGACTCGAAGAAAAAGTCCAGAAGATCCTTCTCGAAGTCCTTGCGCTCGGCGTACAGGTCGGTGGAGCGCTCGAGTTCCTCGGTGATAAACTTGATTGCGTTTTTTCGACCCTCCACGCGGCGGTCCTTGCGATTCTGGAGAAAAGTCTTGCGGCGGTCCGACAGCTTGCGCATGCGACCCTGCATGCCCTCCGGGAGCTTAAAGGGTGTCGATGTTTCGGCACAGATGGTAATCATTGTTACTGATAACGGAGATTTATTTCTTTAATATTTTTAGTAATCCATGTGTGATAGAACTCACTGGGTGATTCCACGAGAAATGATACAGGTGGATGAAACCCAAATACTAGGTAAAGGTAAGTACGGCAATGTATATTTAGGTAATTGGTTAGGAACTCCAGTAGCAATCAAACACTTTGAAGAATATCTCCCCTTGGAGATAAAGAGCATAATTCAACGTGAATTTAGCACCATGACACGAATTCACCACCCTCATGTGTGCCAGTTGTTGGGATACACGGAAGAACCTTTTCAAATTGTAATGGAATATTTTGTCAATGGAAATCTTAGAGAATACATTGACACAAAGCCCACAACCCTGGCTGATCGAGTTGGTTTCATGGTTGACATTCTCAGAGCTCTTGTTTATTTGCACTCGCGCAAACCCGAGCAGGTCATTCACAGAGACTTGAAACCTGAAAACCTATTGGTGTCCAAGAGTGGTAAGGTCAAGATTGCAGATTTTGGATTAAGTAAGATACTGGTCAGTGACAACACCATCTATTCGGACGGGTGGCGAGTTGGCACGGGAAAGTACATGGCACCCGAGATGCGTGACGTGGAACCTTACAACGAAAAGATCGACATCTATTCACTCGGAATGATAACCAAGGAAATCTTCAAAGACATGAATCCCCCTCCAGAGATTAGTGAAACGATAAGTCTAATGCTGGAAAACAACTATAAACGTAGGCCCTCTGCCGAGAAACTTTTAGAGTTCTTTTTAGCATATCATAAGAAAGTCCTTAACGAACGTCCCAAAACATCATGTTGTGGCATTTACAAGACTACCTTGTAGATGCGCCTGGTGTCCTTGTCCTCCGCGGACAAAATCTTGAACTTATCCGTCTTGACAAGTTTCACCCCCTTATTTGTCACGAAGGATTTCATGCGCTCGACTTCCTTGGCCGGCATCTTCCTAGCGTATTTCAAGACCATGGTCTTTCCACCGATGATGAATGCGGTCTCCATTTGATATTAAAAAATAAAATTATCAGATAAGTAGAGGGGATGAGAATTAGACCTACAGCTTTTCAGGTGGATCCGGATCATGCCATCAGCACGATATCTCTAGGCATGTCCGTGTATCAGACCTATGAAAACCAAAGGACCCTGAAGTTACTTAAACGGATTCATAGGTATGGTTTTAGACAGATGTTAAAAGAGAGGAAACTCGTCATGCCTCCTCCAACAAACCTGAAAACTCCTCCAAGGAATGGAAATAACGTTTAATGTCTTTTACGAACCGTTTGTCTTTTCTTAGTTTGTCCCGTTCTTCATTGGTCCAGAGCCACGCGAGGTTGGACTTTGAATACTTGGTGTCGCGCTGATTGGGTGTGGGTCTGCGCGGTCGAATGACTTCCTTGGTCTTCTTTTCGGGTTCGGGTTTCTGCTGGCCGATGTAAGCCAGTGCCTGCATCACCGTATCGGCAAGGTCGTCCTTCTTTTTATGGTTATTAAAGAAATCAAGCCAAGAAGAATTAAGTGAATTCGTCGTGACCCATTCGCGGGCACGTTCGATGGATGTGTTCTTTCGTTTGATGTATTGCTTTCTTCCGGGTCCGACGACATCTGGGATCTTATATTTAGCATCAAAAACAATTGTGTCTAAACCACGCCCACAGAAAAATCCATGAAGGTAATGTTCGATGGCCTTCATCTTCTTGTTTCGATCTGGCTGTCTCTCAATCACGACGGTCTTGGCATCCCTTAGCCACTCCCTTCTATCCAAATGTTCTTTCAGAGCGGGCAAAAGTCCACCCTGCCTCTCTGAAGGAACACTGGCAACTTCCCACTCGATGATTCGCTTCGTGTCGGAATCAATAAAACACATGGCTAGATTTTTTATTCCCACATCTATGCTTATCAACATCTTATTAAAGAAGAGGCGATCGTCTTCTTTAATTAAATGGGATGACATGTTGTTGGTGGTGTTGCCATGGAATTGATTCACAGATCTTACACCTACCATACAAATACGACGCCAAATTAGATCGCTTTTCTATGATGGGTCAGTTCTGTTCATGGGAATGCATGAAAGCATGGAACATGGATAGTAAGAATGTTCGTGCACCCGAAATCAACCAGTTCATTACACTTTATAAAAAACGAATTTTGGGAAAAGTAACGCCAACACGTATAGCACCTTCGCGTTATTCATTGGAACTTTTTGGAGGTAGTATGACTATACAAGAATTTAGAAGTGGTACAGAAAGTACATGGGTTCAAATACCCAATAGTAATTATTATCCTTTGATTGTCAATAAGTATAAAGAAATAACGTCTAAAGAGAAGAGAAAAGAAAGTATAATTATAACAGAAGAATCCAAAATTGATGACATAAATAATTCAGAATCAACTTCAGATGACCTAAGATTGAAAAGACCGATCCCACTCAAGAAAGCCAAAAACAACTTAGAAACACTAATGGGATTAAAGAAGAGAACCAAAGAATAATAAATGTGGTATGAACCGGATATGGAATATGACACAAGAGTAGTTGACCTTAAACAGATTATGATGACGCCGGCTATATTTCGTGCCGTGAAGAGGGCTGGTGGCAAGGTCAAGGAAAAGGACTACGAAAAGGATCCTCACCCGGCACCGACGCCCCTAAGGGAAGACATAGCCAAGTTGGACTTTTTTGAGGGATCGCCTGTAAAGGTCAAGGAGCATGGTGACTTTTACAGCATCATCGATGGTCGCCACCGGGTCGCGGCGATGTTGCTAAAGGACTTCAAGCAGATTTCTGTCGAAGTCGTTTCTGAGTAGTGATGAAAAACTTTTCCTCTTTGGTGAGGCTCTTATTTCTCATGGCAACCACCTGTTTGAACAGAGGGTTTCCACGGGGTTCATCCCAGGTACCGCGCATGGCATAGTACTCTGCGGTTTCTGGATTCTTCCACGCAATAGTCCCGTCCTTCATCGTAATTGCCTTGTGTGACGTGGTGTAGCGGTATCGTTTCTTTTCGGCGTATTCAGGGTCCACCCTTGACCACAGATCGTAATCTCCATAACCAGCCTGCCCGAAGTAAATGGTTTCACCCTTGGGCGACTTGATCATGAACTTCTTGACGGGGTAACTACTTCGTTCGACCTTTGCCATATATAATTTCCCAGGATAATAATAAGAATGAATCTTTACTTCATCGCATTTTTGCTTGCCCTGGTGTTCCTCATCAGCTACAAGCCTGGTTCAGGGGCGCTTCAGAAGTGGTTAGGAATCAAGGAGGGGATGCACCACGAGATGATGGAGGCGCCCGAAGTCATGGCACCTTCTTACAAGGTCACCAGCCGTGACGAGATTAACGCGCGAGAACTGGATAATATTTTTGGCATTCAACGATAAATGCTTAACTCATTCGTGAACAAAGAGATGATCCTCATGGCGCTCGTGGCTTTCCTCATTGGTTTCAGTTTCTATCTTTACACAGAGACTAGGTGGCTAAAGTCATCTCTGTATGCCCTTGAAGATGGTGTGAGGTCTATGCCTGTCAATGTCGATGAGGAGCCTAATAAAGAAGAGGAGCAAGAAGAAACAAATGGATCAGCAGACACATAAGGCGATCACTGTCCTAGTTGTCCCTTCTGGAGATGAAGTACGTTACTTGACTGTATGTGATAAACGTTGGGATGACTGGACATTTGTGACGGGTGGTTGTAGAAAGCGCGAGGTGGGATGGCCAATACGAACGGCGCTGAGGGAACTTGAAGAAGAAAGTCGTGGCGTCATAGCCATCTCAGAGGGAGCCTATCGTTATTTCTATTTTGAAGATGCTGAAAATGAAGGAATCATATATCACGTTTTTGTGATTGAAACTTATATCCCCAGGGAGACACAATTGAATATGATTGAACGATTCAATCGCGAAAAGGAAATCACAGAAGAACGCAAGCGAAATCGCCAATCTATCCGGAGAACCTATGATGAAAATAAGTACATGTCATTTGATACGATGCAAGAATTTCAAAATAAAGCAAAGTGGCCTCTAATTGAAAACCAGGTGCTAGCCAACGATGACTTTCATCGCGCGTTGAATCCATCGTTTCCAAAAATCCCATTTAATATAAGGAGAAACAGATGCGAAAATCAAAACAGGAACGTATCACAGAACTTAGGAACCTCTTAGGTCTAGATCCCGAAGATATCGACTCAGATGAAGCCAAGCGCGTCCATGAGCTTACCGAGGAAGAAGTGGTTGGTGAGATCT
>Ga0222714_10005672_pt1 | contig 11798 bp, 11 predicted proteins | sample C33_3DmetaG_FD_165048 | JGI IMG/M metagenome (GOLD analysis project Ga0222714, IMG submission 165048) | Estuarine water microbial communities from San Francisco Bay, California, United States - C33_3D | ecosystem: Environmental > Aquatic > Marine > Unclassified | place: USA: California... | reverse complement strand
TAGCAATTGCCGTATCCAAGTTCCCACTGAAATCGACATATCCAACCACCCCTGCGTATGGCCCCCGCTTTACTGGTTCGAGCTCATCGATGATTTCCATCGCTCGCACCTTTGGCGCACCGCTCACGGTTCCGGCTGGCAGTGTCGCCCGCAATACATCGATTGGCCCAAGACCTTCTCGGATTTCTCCCGATACCTGCGATGTCATGTGCATGACATGGCTGTAGCGCTCGAGCGTCATCAGTTCGTCAACATTCATTGACCCAAACTTGGCCACTCGCCCAACATCGTTACGAGCCAGGTCCACCAACATCACGTGTTCGGCAACTTCTTTTGGATTTTCACGCAACTCGGCGGCAAGTTTGCGATCGTGTTCATCGGTTCGACCACGCTTGCGTGTTCCAGCAATTGGCCGACTGATTACCTGGCCTCCCAACAACTGCACCATTGGTTCAGGAGAGCTACCAACGATGGTCACCTCATCATGTTTTAGGTAATACATGTATGGGCTTGGGTTAACTTGCCGCAATACGCGATACATATCGAATGGTTCGGCATCAAGTGCAATGTCGAAACGCTGAGATAACACCACCTGAAAGATGTCTCCTGCGCGCACATACTCTTTTGCTGCCTCTACCGAACGCTGATACGCCGAACCATTTGTCGGCGCAACGAATTGTTGCAACTTATCTTCTTCCGTTGGTGGCTCAACAGGAAGATACGACAGCGGTTTCGTGAGATCAGCAACTGCCTGATGAATCCGCACAATTGCCGCATCGTAAGCAGCGTCGATCTGTGCACTGCTCAACTGATACACAGGAACGCTTTCCAGCAGATACACACGTTGCTTCCAATGGTCAAACGCGGCAAGCGACCCAATCATGCACATCACCGCATCGGGCAAGTTGCGGTCATCTCGTGGCGTGTTTGGCAGATGCTCCACCTCACGCACCACGTCATAGCCAAGGAATCCCATCAACCCACCTTGGAGCGGAGGAAGCTCAGGGAACATTGGTGACGTATAGACCGAAAGCAACGATTCCATCGCTGCCAACATTCCCTCTGAAGTGTTCAGAGTTGCAGGCAACTGCCCCTCAATAGTGGTGTTTCCATCGCGGAGCGTCAATGTTGCCAACGGATCACGTCCAACAAATGAATAACGGCTCCAACGTTCACCGTGATCCACTGACTCCAACAAAAATCCAGGTTTATCGCCAACAAGTTTCATATACGCAGCAACAGGAGTCTCGACATCGGCAAGCATTTCCGTCCACACCGGTAACACGGTGTGCGATGCGGCCAACTTATGAAACTCTTGGCGGGTGGGAGAAATATTCATCACACGCGTCCTTGTCGAGCCGCACGCTGCACCAAGCGAATTGAATTATTGAGGCCACGTTCGGCCTCGTAAATTGCAGTGAGCAAATCGTCGCCCGAATCTGCGTTATTTGGATCACGGACCGCCATTGCACGAGATTCGGCAAGCGATGCAATCCGATCGCGGCACTGCTCGAGCGTGCTCGATAGCGCCGCCAACTCTGCGCGTGTGCTTGCTGTGTTGGCAGAAATATCGCGAGGCACCGAGAAATACTAGACGGCACATTTTTAAAAACTGATCCGGAAAATGACAAGGGCCCCCGAAGGGGCCCGTATCACGCGATTTCAGGCGGCGGACCCGAAATCGCCTTCGCTCTAAACATATGTCTAGGCGGACCCATAATGTAGCGAAAACTAGCGTTTGCTGACAAATGGACAGATGTCATGTAGTTCACACAAATGACATGCTGGTTTTTTGGCTTCGCATACACGGCGTCCGTGCAAAATCAGTCGCAAACTAAATCCGCCCCAGTCTTCGGGGGGAAACAGTTTGTTCAATTCGTATTCCACCTTGACGGGGTCTTCTTCTTTGGTCAGACCAAGTCGCCGTGACAGTCGTCCAACATGGGTATCAACCGCAAGGCCCGGCAGATCAAAGACCACGCTGCGCAACACATTGGCAGTCTTTCGCCCTACCCCCGGAAGCGTAACGAGGTCTTCCATTTCGTGAGGTACCACCCCATCAAAACGATTGACGACCGCAGAAGCCATGCCGATCAGATTTTTTGCCTTTGATTGATAGAAGCCAGTCGAGCGCACCAGTTCTTCCACCCGCGCTATGTCGGCCACTGCCAATTTCTCTGCAGTAGGAAACTCGGCAAACAATCCTGGCGTCACCATGTTTACCCGTGCATCGGTGCACTGCGCAGAAAGGATGGTTGCCGCAAGCAACTGAAACGGGTTTTCATGGGTGAGCTCGCAAATCGCGACCGGATACAACACCTTCAGGCGCTTCAAAATTTCTGCAGAACGATCAACAATTTTCTGAGTTGGCTTTGCCGACTTAATTGCCGACTTTTTTGCTGCTTTCTTGGCTGCCATGGCTCCGAACACTAGCGAGCTTCACCGCTATCCTGAGCGCTATGGCGCAACTCGACATCAAACGTCGTCTGCCCACCGACGGCCTCTCCGAAGTTGAAGAGCTGTTGTTCGCTGTCGAGCGCGCCGATGGACAGCGACCACTATCGGATCACCTGTGGATCGATCTTCGCCAAGGCGGCAGACCGGGGTACGTCGGACTGCTTGGCTGGCAGCCTGGGCACGACCATCTTGTTGCCTATTGCCAGGTATCGCGTGGAAATGATTCGTGGGCACTCGACTTAATCGTGCACCCGCACCATCGTTACGAGATGTCAAACATTGGTCCACAGTTGTTGAGTGAGGCCATCGGTGTCATTCGTGAAGCCGGAGGCGGGCACGTGCATTGGTGGGTATATGAGCCCACTGACATTCACGCAACACTTGCTGAGTCAGTTGGTCTTCATGCTGGTCGAACCATGCTGCAAATGCGCGTATCTCTGCCGATCACTGAGTCAACGTCAATTGAGACTTCGCCATTTCGTAGCGGTATCGACGACGAACCATGGCTAGCAGTGAACAATGCAGCGTTTGCCGACCACCTCGAACAGGGTGGATGGACAACCGAAACCCTGGAGTCACGAAAACAAGAACCTTGGTTCAACCCAAACGGTTTCTTATTGCATCGAGTTGGCAATGAGTTGGCCGGCTTCTGCTGGACAAAAGTTCACGTAGATACCACACCGGTGCTCGGCGAGATCTATGTCATTGCAGTTCACCCGAAGCATGCAGGCAAGGGACTCGGTCGTGCCCTTACCGCTGCCGGTCTCACCCATCTCGGCCGCAACGGCGTAACTACAGGAATGCTCTATGTGGATGCAGACAATGCGCGCGCTGTTGGCCTGTACCGATCAATGGGGTTCACCGTTCACCACCATCAACGTGCCTATGTTGGAGATGTGAACTAGTTTTTTGGCATGTCTTCAACAACAGATCACCAGTCGTCACTACCCCGTTGGTCGGTACACGATGTTCACGAGTCCTTCGACAGCCGTTCGTTTAGCGACTCGATGGAACGAGCCGGAGCAAATGTCTCGCGCCTGGAAGCACTTTTCGAGACCCATAACATTCGCTCGATCGATCCACGTACTCCTACCACTCAAGATGGTGCTGCTGCCGACGAAGTAATTCAGGCGTTCAACAACACGGTTGACGAACAAGACATTCTGATTTCCTACATTTATGCAACAGTCAGTACTGATTCGCGCCACGAACAAGCACAGGGCTTGCTGAGTGAAATGGAAGATCTTGATGCCCGAATCTCACCACTCCTCGCCAGGCTTGCCGACTGGGTTGCAAGTCTTGATTCACACGCATTGAAGGAAGTAAGCGTCGAAGCACGCGAGCACCTCGGCCCACTGCTGCGACTACAAGACCGTGCGATTCACCAGATGAGCGAAGCCGAAGAAGGCCTCTATTCCGAGCTAGGCACGACTGGATCTTCTGCGTGGGGCAGGCTGCAAAGCGATCTCACGTCGCAGCTATCAATTGATGTTCATCTTCCATCCGGATCGGCTTCAATGCCCATGGCTGCCGTTCGCGGCCTTGCAACCGACAGCGATGTAGAAGTGCGCAAGGCAGCGTATGAAGCAGAAATGCGCGCATGGCCACAAGTGGCGGTCGCATGTGCTGCGGCAATGAACAGCATCAAGGGCGAAGCCAACACGGTGAACAAGCGTCGTCACTGGAAAGCACCAATTGATGCCTCGCTGTATTCAAACTCGGTAAGCCCGTCAACGTTCAGTGCAATGCAGTCAGCAATCATCGATTCACTCCCCGATTTTCGACGTTGGATGCGAGTGAAGGCACAACTACATGGCGACAAGAATGGCTTGTCGTGGTGGAACCTCTTTGCGCCTCTTTCCGTTTCGCCAGGTGCCATTTCATGGAATGAAGGAATCTCGCTTGTTAAGGACGCCTTCGCCAGTTACAGCGATCGCCTTGCGCATCTGGTTGACCGTTCAATCAACGAGCAGTGGCTTGATGCAGAACCACGAGAAGGAAAAACAGGTGGCGCCTTTTGCATGTCATTTGTCGATGATCGTTCGCTCGTACTACTGAACTGGAGCGGAAGCGTCGATTCTGCGCAAACCACCGCGCACGAATTGGGTCACGCATATCACAACACCCAACTCGCGCACCGAACACCATTGCAAAAGCGACTCCCGATGGCACTGGCAGAAACCGCCAGCATCTTCTGCGAGACCCTGGTCGTCGAGGACGGCCTTTCACGAATGCAGGGCGATGAACGACTTGCCCTTCTTGACGTCAACCTGATCGGAGCATCGCAAGTAGTTGTCGACATCCACAGCCGCTATCTGTTTGAAACCGAAGTATTCGCACGACGCCAACGCAGAACGCTTGGCGTGAGTGAATTCAACGAGATGATGTTGCAGGCACAAGCAGATGCTTATGGCGATGGCCTTGATCTCAGTACTCGCCATCCACATATGTGGGTGCTGAAGCCCCACTATTACGGAAGCCACTTTTACAACTGGCCGTATACCTATGGCTTACTGTTCGGTTTGGGCCTTTACGCCAAATACCAATCGAATCCCGACCACTTCCGCGAAAACTATGACACCGTGCTTTCGCGTGCCGGAATGGACACTGCCGAAGAACTCGGACAGGCATTTGGAATCGATGTCACTGATACCGCATTCTGGACATCAAGTCTTGATGTTTTACGTGCTCGCATGATTGATTACGAGAAGTTGGCACAAAAACACCTCTAACATGAATGCATGACCAGTCTTTACGATGCAACTCGTGAGGACATTGCCAGTCTTCTTGATGGCCAGCCAGCATTTCGCCTGAAGCAAGTCTGGGAAGGTTTGTATACCCAGTTCGCCGAACCGGCAAACATCCTTACCCTGCCAGGCGCTGTACGCGAACAGTTGACTCAAGGTTTTCCTCAATCACTCCACCTCACCACTGCAAGCGTGAGCGACAAAGGCGACACCATCAAATTTCTCTGGTCGCTTGCCGATGGTGGCCACCCAATCGAAACAGTGTTGATGCACTACAAAGAGCGCGCAACCGTGTGCGTCAGCACACAAGCAGGCTGTGCAATGGCGTGTGGCTTTTGCGCCACCGGCCAGGCCGGCTTCACACGACACCTCACCGTCGGTGAAATAGTTGAACAGGTTGTGCATGCTGCTCGCGAGAGCGCCAAACGCAAACAACGACTCGCCAATGTGGTGTTCATGGGAATGGGCGAACCCCTTGCCAATGAAGAGTCAGTTTGGGGAGCAGTTGAAAAAATTCATGGCGACATCGGGCTTTCAGCGCGCCACCTCACCATCTCCACGGTTGGCATCGTTCCTGGAATCCGCAAACTTGCCACACGGCCACTACCGGTCAATCTTGCAGTATCACTGCATGCTGCTCGCGACGTGCTACGCGATGAACTTGTTCCAATCAACAAGCGCTACCCCATTAACGAGTTGATGCAAGCCTGTCGCGATTACCTCGACACAAAGAACCGTCGCATCAGTTTTGAGTGGGCGATGATTGACGGCATCAACGATCAGCCTCAAGATGCGCGCGAACTTGCCCAACTATGCCGGCAGCTCACGCCATCAGCACACGTCAATTTGATTCCACTTAACCCCACGCCGGGTTGGCCAACCAAGGGCACAAGTGCAGCAGGGGTGCGCGCGTTTGCCCAACAGCTCGAAGACCTACAAGTCAATGTGACGATTCGCCGTAACCGTGGGACTGATATTGATGCTGCGTGTGGACAGCTTGCCGCCGGACAGCCAGTCAGGCTTACGAATCGGCGAGGACTCGACTGAGCCTAATCTTGCCGCTCTCAATCTGATCAGCAAGCACTCGCTCCACTACTCCACCATCAAATAACGAGCCACCGTAATGAAGGTGAACTCGCAGTGTGGTTGTGCCGAGATGTGCAGAAATTTCGGAAGTCAATACCCACTGTGCGTGTTTCTTCCCATCTAATTCACTGCGTTCAAAGGTGACCCGAGTTGGATGTTCATCAATCGTGCGTACCATCCGCAATCGTTTCGACCGAGCAAACGGTCCGATTTTGGCCCGCAACTCCACGTTCCATCCGTGCTGACCAGACTCTGATTCGTTGGGTTCAACCTGATGAACAATGTCGAGCCACTGCGGATATGTGGCCAAATCTCGCACAACCCGAAACACCGCATCTGCAGGTACATCCACGTCCATAGACGCACGAACATCTATTGACATTACGGAATATCGTTTTCGTCAAATGGCTCGCGCTTAAGTCCATCTGCGTTGGTGTCATCAAAATTAAATGCACGGCTGAGCAGCCGCCCTTTAGGGCGAAGGACCCCACCCAAGTCATCCGTGTGATCAAACTGCGGACTCCAGGGAATCGCCTTTGTTTCTTCAAGATCATCGGTTTCAAGTTGAACTTCTTCAATTTTTCTTTCATTCTTCAGATCATCAAAAATGCTCGGGCGCGGTGGCTTCAGGCGCGTCTTCTTACCTGCTGCCTTTTTATCAACAGCTTTCTCTGCGGCTTTTTCTTTCCCCTTATCGTTCAGTGAAGCCACGGGAAATAAGCGTGGAACATTCTCGCGTTTATCTTCGATCCGCCAGCCCCGCGGCACCACGAGCGCATCTGCATGGCGGCGACACAACACGTTGACATGAAGTCCGTCAACAGGAACATAGTTTTCGAGTGTCATCACCAACTCGGATGAATCCATGAAGTATGCGGCAATCGCTGCTTCTCTGCACGAAGGACGCTCGCATTGCCTGGACACGAAAATAGACTACCTATCTCGCATGCAACGGGATTGACTTAATCCGGATCCACACACGCAATCCCCATACCCTGCCGATCTCGGAACGGCTGAGTATCCGTGGGACAGGTCATATCAAAGCCAACAAGCGTGCGTGCGACCCCGTAATGCGGCTGATCGCAGGCCACTTCATTAGCTAATTGGTTTGCATCAATTACAACGCATGATCCACCCGAGATGAGTCCATCTGGCCCACTTGGCAGTGCTGGCTCAGACAAGATGTTGAGCAATAACACTGCCACGATCCCAATACCCAACATCCAGCCGATCATTTTCCACGGAAACTCCCCGCGCACAATGACAGGAATTGGCTCGTATTCGACACCAGTATTGCCGGGGATATTGAACGAAACATTCGTCGAACCAACAAGTAGCGATCTGTCGTATTCCATCCGCAATGTGCGGTCAGATAGCACCCGCCAGGCTTGAGACAAATCGGCCATCCGTTGCGAAGACTGGGCATCAAGCACTACCGATGAATCGGGATGTGTTTGGCGTGCTTTGATGCGATAGGCAACCTTGATCTCATCGGGAGTTGCCGTTGGCAATACACCCAACACTTCGTAGTGAGTGCGTGCCATTACTTGCGGTGAAGAACGTTAAATTTTCTTGCGTTCTTCTGCTTCTCCGCAGACTTTCGCATTCCTGAAATTGTGCTGGTCATCAAGATTGCAACGCTTAAGAACAAAATCATTGATGCAAGAACATTGATCTGCGGAGGGATTCGCACACGAGACGCGCCGTAAATCTGCAATGGAAATGTTTGAATCGAGCCAGAGTTAAAGAATGTGATGATGAAGTCATCAATTGATAGCGCAAACGCAAGCAATCCTGCGGCCAAAATGCCAGGAAGAATGAGCGGAAAGGTCACCTTCGTAAACGTGCGAAATGGCGATGCGCCTAAATCCTGGGCGGCTTGTTCGAGGGTCCAATCGAAACCACGAATGCGGGCCCGTACTGTTAGCGCAACGAAACTCACCTGGAACATGATGTGGGCGATGATGATGGTGGTCATACCGAAGTCAATGAAGTTCTGTCCAAGAAACAACGTTGCCAGGCTGGACCCCAAGACAATCTCGGGGGTTGTTAACGGAAGCACGAGAAACAGATTGATGCTCGAACTTCCCTTAAACGCATAGCGCGAAAGTGCAAGCGCAATCAACGAGCCAAGCACAGTCGAGATCAAGGTAGAAATCGCTGCGATCTCCAAGCTCTTCCATAGCGCGCTTGTCAGCGACTTTTCAGCAAATGGATTCAACCAGTTATCGAAAGTAAAACTCTGCCACGCGATATTGAAATTGCCATTGGGCTTGTTGAAACTGAACGCAATAATGAAAAAGATCGGCGCAAACAGGTACAACAGCCCAAGTCCTGCAACTACATTTATGGCAATGCGACCAAACTTTGTCCGTTTGCGCATCATGCTAAATCCTCAGTACCAAAGATTCGCGTGTACAACAGCACCAAAGTAGCAATACTCACCATGAGCACTGCAGACATTGCAGATGCCACTGGGTAATTGTTCTGTTTTAAGAACTGGTCTTGAATCGAATTGCCAATCATGGTGGTATTTGGATTGCCTAGAAACTGGGCGTTCACAAAGTCTCCTGCGGCAGGAATGAACGTCAGCAAGGTTCCGGCAAACACTCCCGGTATGGACAGAGGAACAACAATCTTGCGAAATGCACGCGATGCATTTGAATACAAATCACCAGCGGCGTTGACCAGGTTGACATCTATCTTTTCCAGGCTGACATAAATCGGTAACAACATGAACGGAAGGAAGTTATAGGTAAGGCCCCCAATAACCGCCGCAGGGGTGTTGAGCAGCTTCCCGTTGTCCATAATGTGCATCCACTCGAGCACTGTTTGCAGTCCAACCGCATTCATCGCACTGACCACAATGCCGCGGTCGGCAAGAATCGTTGACCATGCAATTGTCCTGATCAAATAACTTGTAAAAAATGGGATGACCACTAGTCCCAACAAGATGTTCTTATACTTTCCACCTCTAAACGCAATCACGTATGCAAGCGGATAGCCAATCGCAATCGTCAGGACCGTAGCAATTGCTGCATACAGGAAAGCTCGCTGAAACTGAGCACCGAAATCACTAAATGCCTTCGAATAGTTCTCAAATGCCCAGTTGAAGTCGTAGTTAACCGAGAATCGGCTTTCCTTTGTCGACAACGAAATGCGAATGAGTGACCACACTGGCGCCAAGAAGAACAATGCCAACCACAGCATGCCTGGCTTCAGCAGGCCGTACGGGGCCAATAACCGCCTGGCCTCTGGCCCACCACGGGCGGCAAGCACCAACACCCCGACTAGATCGAGGATCAGCACCAGCACAATCACCGAAACCATTGGGCCACTTACCCAACGAGTTCCGAGGGCCACCAAACACACTGAGGCAACGATCATCGCGCCCAACCCGACGCGATCGGCATTACGAGCGATTCGGTTGTGGCGAACGACCGTTTCGGTCATGACAAGTTCAGCGTTTTGTTCGGTGCTTATGCGCCGGTAATTGCCGAGAATTCCTCGTCGAATCGTGCTTCAACATCTTCGCTCAACGTTGCAAATGAACGCAACCGAGCATTTGTTGCATCGTCTGGGAACAACAGTGTGTTCTCTGCTAGTTCTGGATCAAGTTTGGCGAGTTCATCGCGCACGCCCTTCACTGGCGACAGGTACTGAACGTACTGCGTGATGAGTGCAGCCTGCACTGGGTCGTAACAGAAGTTCATGAACTTGGCTGCCGCGTTTGCGTTAGCAACACCCTTTGGAAGAATCATGGTGTCACACCAACTGGTACCACCTTCTTCTGGAATAACGAAGCGCACATTTGGACTGTCTTTGCCAAGTTGCAACACGTCACCCGACCAGCCAACACAGGCTGCAAAGTTTCCGCTGACCAGGTCGTCGGTGTAGTCGTTGCCCGTGAATGCGCGGATCTGACCGTCTGCCTTAGCTTGAGCAAGTTTCTCAAACGCTGGCGCGGCATCTTCAAATGATGTGATCTGTGACGGATCAATTCCAAGCCCCAAGCAAATCAAGCCAATGGTGTCACGCATTTCTGTGAGCATGCCGATCTTGCCTTTGAATTCTGGATCGAACAAATCGGCAACACTATTAATCTCGCGACCCGTTACATCGATGTTGTACGCGATTCCTGCAGTTCCTCCTTGCCATGGCATCGAGTACTCACCTGTTGGGTCCCATGTTGGGTTGACGTACACATCTTCAATGTTTGAAAAGTTTGGAATGAGATCCTTGGGAAGTTTTTCGGTCCAACCCAAATTGATCAAACGACCAGCCATCCAAAATGTTGGGGCGATGATGTCGGGTTCTATTGTCTTTCCAGCACCCAACAACGGTTGGATCTTTGCAAAATACTCGTTGTTGTCGTTGTAACCCTCTTCGTAACGCATCATGACACCGGTTTCCGCCATGAAGCGATCAACCGTTCCCGTAAGACCATCTTCTGTTGGGTCGATGTACAATGGCCAGTTGTCAAAGTACAACGACTCTTCCCCAGACGCTGTGTCGGATCCGCCACATGCAGCAAGTAGCGCAGGTAGCGACAAACCAAGAGCGCCGAGTGCACCTGATCGTGCCAAGAATTGGCGCCGTGTCATGGTGTTCTTGTGGTTCTGAGTGGTCATAACAATCTCCTTATTTAGTGGCTAATGCGATATTAGAGCGTTGACTCGATGTGATCGACATCTGTTGAGGTGGAACCAGCTTTTCCGGGCCATCCGGCAAGTACGTACCCGCCATCAGCCCCCCACGAGATCGAGATATTGCTGCCCACCTGGGCGTCGGGCATCCGCGCCGATGAGTCTGCCAAGCAAGTGACTTCAGAGCCATCCGGCAGGCTCACGATCATGCGGGCGGTAGCACCCTGAAACACCATGTCGGTAAGCACGCCGTTGAGTCCTTGGCCACTCACTCCCACATCCGATGATGGCTTCATGCATTCTGGGCGCAGCATCACCGAGACTTTCTCACCGATTGCACAACTTGAAAAATTGCCCGTTACCCGAACCGTCGGACCAGCCTGAAGTGTGACCACCACATTGTCGCCATCATGTGACTTCACGGTTCCTGGAAGCAGATTTGCCGAACCAATGAACCCCGCGACAAACAACGAACTTGGCGACCGATAGATCTCTTGTGGAGTACCAATTTGTTCAACATGGCCTTGGCTCATCACCGCAATGCGATCGCTCATGGTGAGTGCTTCACCTTGGTCGTGCGTAACAAAGATGAAACTAATTTCCACTTCGCGTTGAATGCGCTTGAGTTCTATTTGCATTGCTTCACGCAATTTCAAGTCAAGCGCTGCTAAAGGCTCATCTAGCAGCAACGCACTTGGATAATTGACTAATGCTCGAGCGAGGGCAACGCGTTGTTGCTGGCCACCCGATAGCTGAGAGGGTTTGCGATGTGCGAACTCGGAGAGGCGCACGATCTCGAGCATCTCCATCACACTCGTCTTCAATTTTGATTCATCAATCTTTTTTGAACGAGGGCCGAAAG
>Ga0222714_10005671_pt1 | contig 11800 bp, 12 predicted proteins | sample C33_3DmetaG_FD_165048 | JGI IMG/M metagenome (GOLD analysis project Ga0222714, IMG submission 165048) | Estuarine water microbial communities from San Francisco Bay, California, United States - C33_3D | ecosystem: Environmental > Aquatic > Marine > Unclassified | place: USA: California... | reverse complement strand
CATGGGTTCAGGCGCTGAGCGCCCCGGCTTTCAGGTCCGCATGCAGCAGCTGGTGGAACAGCTGCTCGCCGCCTTCGCGGCGCAGCGAAAGGCGGCCCGTGTCGTAAGCGCGCGAATTAAGGCCCCTTTGTACCGACTTGCAGATGTCCTGGTCCTCACCCTGGATGCGGTTGGCGATCTGGATCGAGTTGCGGTTGAACTCCCGGGCCTCCTCGGAGACGTCCGCAAACCAGAAGTCGAAGATCACCTCGGTCCGGTTCGGGCCCCGCGGGTAGACCAGGTTGGTGTCCATGATGCCCTGGTACCAGTTGAACATGAAGTTGGGGTAGAACCAGTAGTACAGCGCCCGGTCCCCCTTGCGTACCGACCCGGTGGCAGCCTCGGCGCCGCGGCTCACGACGGGGCTCGACTGCAGGCAGTGCCGGCGGCCGTTCTCGATGGTGTACTTGTGATAGTCGAGCACGCTGTCGAGGCCCTTGTGCAGGTAGGGGACGTGGTAGCCGCCGTCGAGGTAATTGTCGACGAAGACCTTCCAGTTGCAGTCGAACAGGTAGTGCTGGCGATCGAACCAGTGCAGGCTGCCGAGGTCCAGTTGGGCGACTTCCGCCATCACCTCGGGTCCGAGGAATTCCTCCAGCGAAGGGCCTTGCGGGGCAATGCGCACGAATACCCAGTTTTCCCAGGTGGCGGTGGCGACCGGGACCAGCGAATGATCTGCGGGCTCGAAATTGATGGCGCCCTCGAAGGCGGGTGCAGCCTTCAGGTTGCCTTCCAGGGTGTAGGTCCAGCCATGGTAGGGGCAGGTGAGGCGCTTGACGCAGCCCGCGGGTTCGGTCATCACGGCCGCGGCATGGTGCCGGCAGACGTTGAAGAACCCGCGCAGGGTGCCGTCGTTGCCGCGCACCACCACCAGCGGTTCGCCGGCGAGTTCCAGCGTGACGTAGCAGCCGGGGTCACGAACCTGGTCTACCCGGCACGCATATTGCCAGGACCGGGCAAAGGTGGTGTCCCGCTCCAGCTCGAGGAAGCGCGGATCGGTGTACCAGGAGGCGGGGGGCGTCGAGGCCTCGGCCAGCGTCAGTTCCGGGCGATAGCGTTCGATCTCTGCAAGCAGCGGGCTGGGCATCGTCCGGGGCTCCCTAGTGCCAGGACGAGACTATATCAGCGCCGGGGTGCGACAGCCTTTACTCGTACAGCAGGCTCCCCTTCCGTCGCTCACTGAACTTAAGCAGGCTTCCAGCCCACGCCTGCTCCATCTTTTCTGCCGAGGCACCGGCGCGCAGCAACTCCACGGTGGCCACGTTGCCCCAGTGCCGGGCGAGGTAGGCTTCCTCGCCGACCGTGAGGGCCTCCGGATACAGGCGCCTCAGGGTGGCCTGGATCTGCAACCCGGTGTGCAGGGGGCGATAACGGCCGGGTTCGGTCAGCCTCAGCCGTACTCCCGATAGCCCCTTGCCCGCGAACTTGCCGTAAAAAGGCCGGAAGGTGGCGGGCTGAAAGCGAATCCCTGGTAGCGCCAGCGCATTCAGTTCGCGGGCCAGGGCGGTCCCATCGATGAACTCGGCGCCGATCAGCTCGAAGGGCATGGTGGAGCCCACGCCGTCGCTGAGCACCGGGAAGCTGGCTGCCAGCATCCCGGTGGTGATGTACAGGTGGGCCTGCAGGATATGCGGGATGTGGGGTGAGGTGATGGTCCACTCAAGTCCCGTGTCGCCCCAGGTCATCTCGCGCTGCCAGCCGCGCATCGGCACCACGTGCAGTTCGCAATCGATGCCGAGTTCGCTCCTGAAGTAGCGCGCCACCTCGCCCATGGTCATGCCGTGGGAAATTGGCACGGGGCCCCAGCCGATGAAGTTGTACCACTCGGCTTCGATGACCGGGCCTTCGAAGAGCAGGCCGCCCAGGGGATTCGGCCGATCCAGCACCACCAGCGGCTTGCCGTGCTCGGCACAGGCCCGCATGACCTCGCCCATGGTGGAGATATAGGTGTAGGTCCTCGAGCCCACGTCCTGCAGGTCCAGCAGCAGCAGGTCCACGTCGGCAAGCGCCTCGGCGCTCGGGCGGCGACTCTTGCCATAGAGGCTGGTCACCGGCAGTCCGGTGGCCGCGTCACGTTCGTCGCCGACGTGATCGCCGGCCGGCACGTCGCCGCGGATGCCGTGCTCCGGCGCATAGAGCCTGACCAGGTTGACCCGCTCATCGGCGGCCAGGCGATCGACACTAGGCACCAGCTGGCCGTCCACTCCAGAGGGGTTCGTCACCAGCCCCACCCGCTTGCCCTCGAGCAGGGCGAGGTGTTCGCTGCCTTGCTCCAGCAATACGTCGATGCCGAGCGTCACCGCCGGACTTTCCGCCTGCGCCGACAGCGTCAGGCAGCAGGCGAACAGCGCGGCGACCAGGCGCCTCATTGGGTCAAACCGGCCTGGTCGAGGATGAAGGTGTAGACCTCGGCCAGCTCCCGGTACCGCTCGAAACGCCCCGACTTACCGCCGTGCCCGGCTTGCATGGTGGTCCGGAACAGCAGCGGATTCTGGTCGGTCTTGCGATCGCGCAGCCGGGCGACCCACTTGGCGGGCTCGAAATACTGCACCTGGCTGTCCCACAGGCCGGTGGTGACCAGCATGGCCGGATAGTCCTGCGCCTGGATGTTGTCGTAGGGTGAATAGGACAGGATGTAGTCGTAGTAGATCTTGTCGGTGGGATTGCCCCACTCGTCGAACTCGTTGGTGGTCAGCGGAATGCTCTCATCGAGCATGGTGGTGACCGCATCGACAAACGGTACCTGGGCAATGATCCCGCGGTAGTCACCCGGCGCCTCGTTGGCAATGACGCCCATCAGCAATCCCCCGGCACTGCCACCCTGGGCGAAGACGCGGGCTGGATCCACATATTGACCTGCCACTAGGAAGCGCGTTACGTCGACAAAATCGTTGAAGGTGTTGCGCTTGGCCAGCAGCTTGCCGTTCTCGTACCAGCTGCGGCCCATTTCCTGGCCGCCGCGCACGTGGGCGATGGCCACCACGAACCCGCGATCCAGCAGCGACAACCAGGTGCGGCTGAAGAACGGGTCGGTAGAAGAACCATAGGAGCCATAGGCGTACTGGAACAGCGGGGCCGTGCCATCCCGCGGCGTATCCTGGCGATAGACCACGGAAACCGGTACCCGCGTGCCGTCGCGGGCGGTGGCCCACAGGTACTCGCTGGCGTAGCGCGTGGCATCGAAGTCCCCAAGCACCGGCTCGCGCTTGAGCAGGGTGCGTTCCCCGGTGGCCATGTCGAGGTCGAAGGTCGACAGCGGGGTCGTCATCGACTCGTAGGTGTAGCGCAGGGTCGTGCTGTCTACCGAGGGGTTGCTGCCCAGTTCGAAGGCGTAGGTCGGGTCGTCGGAGTCGACGTAGTAGTCCTCGCCGCCAGCCCACCGGCGGATGCGCAACTTGCGCAGGCCGCCGGAGCGCTCGTCGACCGCCAGGAAGTCCCTGAAGATGGCAAAGTCGTTGATAAAGGCATCCTCGCGATGCCCGATGACCTCCCTCCAGGCACTGCGGTCGTCCGTCTGGCCATCGGCTGCTTCCATCAGCCGGAAGTTCCTGGCCTGCCAGTTGCTGCGGATGATCCAGCGGCCGTCTACGTGGTCGGCCTGGTATTCGTGGTCGCGCTCGCGGGGCAGGAACACCCGGAAGTTCAGTTCGGGGTCGCTGGCTTCCGCGTAGCGGATTTCGCTGGAGACGGTGCTCTCGGCCTGGATCAGCAGGTAGCGATCGTCGCTGGTCTTGCCCACCCCGGTGTAGAAACTCTCATCGTCCTGTTCGTAAACCAGCGCATCCTCGGCCGGATCGGTGCCGAGCACGTGCTTGCGAACCTTGAGGCCCAGCAGCGTCTGGGGGTCCTTCTCTACGTAGATCAGCGTGCGGCTGTCTGCGGCCCAGGCCAGGCCAGCCTCTGCGTTCTCGATGCGGTCCGCCAGCACCTCTCCCGTCACGAGATCCTTGAAACGGATCGTGTACTGCCGCCGGCCCACTGAATCCTCGGCCCAGGCCAGCAGACGGTTGTCCGGCGCGACTTCCCAGTTGGCGACCTGGTAGAAGCCGTGGCCTTCGGCCAGCTGGTTCAGGTCCAGCATCACCTGCTCGGGCGCGTCCATGCTGCCTTCGCGCCGGGCGTAGATCGGCCGTTCCTGGCCGGTCTCGTAGCGGCTGTAGTACCACCAGCCGTCGTCCAGCACCGGCACGCTGGCGTCGTCCTGCTTGATGCGGGCCACGATTTCTTCGTAGAGGCTTTCCTGAAGCCCACGGGTGTGCAGCAGCATGGCATCGACGTGCGCATTCTCTGCCTGCAGGTAAGCCAGCACGTCGGGGTCGCTGCGGGTGTCATCGCGCAGCCAGTAGTACTCGTCCTCGCGGTTGCCGGCCTCGGCCACCACGGTAAAGGGTCGCTTTTCTGCCATGGGCGCGGAGCCTGACACGGAAGACCGTTCGGGCACCAGCGCGACCACCCGCACGGGTCCCCCGGAGCCTCCCTCGATCTTCATCGGCAGGGCGATGAGGGTGGCGCCGCGCACGGGCAGTTGTTCCAGTCCGGTCAGGTTCTCGAGGCCGGGCACGTCGCGAGCCGCCGCCACCCGGTGAACCCTGAAGTCCTTCGAGTTGCCCGGATCGATGGAGGCGGTGTCCACGCCGAGGACCGCCACACCCCGTTCCTCGACCAGGAGTCTGGCAGCCTCCTCGCCGTAACTGGGAAAGGACAGTCTGCTGGCATCGCCCGCGGTGTCGTCGCCGAGGTAAGCCTTGGCATCCGGCCAGCGCCTGCTCCAACCGGTGCGCAGAAGCACGACGGCGCCGGCAGGGATGGCGCCGTAAGTGCCCTCGAAATCGAGCACGTCCTGCCGTTGCAGCTGGTAGTCCGGATCACGGGCCGCTTGCGCGCTGAGGTCGATCACGATGGCCGGCGCGATCAGGTTCTCCAGGGGGATCTTCTCCGCCGTGATGCCGGCTTCGGCGAAGTGATGGGGGGCATCGAGGTGCGTCCCGCCATGCTCAGGTGTGCATACCGCATAAGAAGAGTAGAACCAGCCGCCCGGTGTATGTCCTTCAGCCAGGGTCTTGAGTTCGAAGCGCGACGGGGAGGTCGGCCAGTAGAGGGTGTCCGCGTTGTAGGCGTGGGTCAGGTCTACGATGCGGTGACCGGTGAGGTCGAGGGCCTGGGCCGGCCCGATGATCAGCCCGAGCAATCCGAGCAGGTGGAGAAGTCTCGACATGGTTTCAGCCCCTGGTGTGGGTGGGTGGCAGTCCTCACATCATAAGCAATCACGGTCCTGGGCGAGGCCGGGCAGGGTCGCCGCCACCATGGCGGCAGCGAATTCGGCGTAGGCGTCATGGGAGGGGTGAAAGCCGTCGGCCGAGAACTGCTCACGGCCGGGCGCGAAGTCGAGCGGGACTGCGATGCAGCGCGACCGGTCCTGGACCGCGTCTGCCAGCGCTTGGGCAAAGCGCTTCCCGCGCAGGCCGATGACCCACCTCAGCGGCTGAGGCAGCAGTGGAAAATGCTGCAGTGGAGGAATGCCGGCCATCACCACCCAGGCAGCGGGTGAGTGCGCCCGCAGTCCGTCGAGCAGCCGGTCCAGGTCCCGGCGCCAGGTGGCGAGGGTGGTCATGGAGGTGATGTCGTTCACCCCGACCGACACCACGAACAGGTCGACTGGCTGCGTAGTCAGTCGGGGCAGCAGGCGCTCGGTCACGCCCCGGGTCGTGGCGCCGATCTTGCCGAGTGACTCCCAGCGGATACCGACGCCCAGGTGGTCCGCCAGCATCACGACCATGCGAGGGAGCAAGGCAGCCTGCATATGGTGGGCGCCCACGCCGGCGATGATGGAATCCCCGATGCCGACCACCCGCAGCGAGGGATCGCCGGGAAGGATGCCCCTGGGCTCGCCGGGCGGCGGGGCAAAACGGGGTGCTCTACGGCGCACCCGGAGCGCCTGGGGCAACAGCCAGGGTAGGGCCAACCAGAAAAGCAGCGTTCTCACGTCCGGGGAATCCTGGGAACCGGGGGCGCAGTGTAGACTGACGCGCAACAAGGGGGTCGGCATGTACGCACATGGCTTACTGGCGCCGATGACCGCACTGATCGGCTGGTCACTGGTGATGCTGATCTGGCTGGGGTGCACGCGCCTCCCGGCCATGCGGCGGCTGGGCATCAGGCCCGAGACCGGCAAGTTCGCCGGTGCCACCAATGCGGTCATGCCGGATCGGCCACGCCAGGTAGCGGACAACTACAACCATCTGATGGAACAACCCACCCTCTTTTTCGCCATTTGCATCGTGCTGCAGTGGCTGGGGCAGGGCGATCATCCAATCAACATCGGTTTTGCCTGGGGCTACGTGGCGCTGCGGATCGCTCATTCGCTGGTTCAGGCCACCTTCAACCATGTGCCCACCCGCTTTGCGCTGTTCGCGCTCTCCAGCCTGCTGCTGCTGGGCCTGACGCTACATGCGGCCCTGGGCATGGCCCACCATTGAACCGGACCGTGAGTAGCCTGCCAAGGTCAGTCACATGAACTCAATCCAGCGTCTGCTCTGCCTGCTGTCTTGCGCGGTTTGCCTGCTGTCGACGCCAGTGACAGCGGAGCAGGATCCCCTGGTATTGAGGCGCCAGACCTTGATCGTCCGCAACATCGAGGCCTCGCTGGCGCTTTATCGCGACGCCATTGGCATGGAAGTCTTTTACGACGAGGTGATCCGACGGCCGCGGGGCGAGGGCCAGCCGGATCAGCAGATCAGGCTGATCTTCCTGAGGGCGACCGACACCTACATCGGCGTACTGGGACTGGTTGATTTCCAGTATGACGATCGGGGCCATCCTGATCACAGCAAGCCGATCAGACGGGAGGGCATGACGCCCGGCAATGCGGTGGTGCTCTTCAACACCACGGAACTCGAGGCCCGCTGGCCGCGCATTGTGGCCACGCCCGGCGTGGAGGTGATGCGCGGCCCGACCTTGCGTGAGTACCCGGGCTACGCGAATCAGCCGCCGATCCGGGTGATGGTCACCCTGTTTTACGATCCAGACGGGTTCATCGTCGAGTTCAACCAGCCGCTCGATCCCATTCAGCCCTAGTCAAGTCTCAAGTCGACCAACCGTCGCGATTGACATATCTCAGCGATGCCGTGAATTGGCTCCTTGCTTATGTTTATACGGGCGCATTGTGAAAGGCGTCGCGCTTAACCTTTGCGGCAGGTCACAAAAACTGGAGTAGGGGTCATGGAAGCACTGATTCGTCGTTCTGTCGCACTGGGGCTATCTGCGATGGCGGGGGCAGCCTTGGCGGATGGCTCAGAGACCCTGGGAACGCCCTCGATCCCGATCGCGTCGGGTAGTGGGTTGGTCGCTGCCGGAGTGGGCCTTCACGTTCAGCCGGGTACGATCAATATCGACGTGCCGGTGGATGCTGCTGTCAGGCAGGTGCTGCTGTACTGGCATGGAACTGCCGACGGCGCTGCTGCAGACACCGTGGGCGACGATGAAGTCCGCATTTCGGACGGCGTGGCCGACCCGGTCCGCGTGGAAGGATTGCAGATCGGTCTGACACCCAGCACTCTGGGTTTATACAACTATATCGCTTATCGTGCAGACATCACCTCGCTGGGGCTGGTAAAGGCGGGGAGCAACGCCATCACCGTAGATGAAATGGACTTCAGCGCGGCGGTGGTGGATGCCGACAATGGGGCTGGCCTGATCGTCATCTACGCCGACGGGACGCTGCGTCAGGTCGACCTCAGGGATGGCAACGACGTGGCCTACATCAGGAGTCCGGCTCCCCTGACCGATACGGTGCCCCAGGTGTTCAACTTCCTGCCCGCCGACTATGACCGGACCGCCCAGATGGCGCTGTTCGTGACCAGTGTGTCGGATGACGGGCTGCGTCCCACCGTGGTCGAATTCATTACCGACGGTCCCGGTGGTGGGGTCACCCAGCTCAACAACCAGCTTGGCAGCTTCGACGGCCCCGAGTGGGATACGCTGGTGGCGTCCGTCAATGTTCCCGCTGGCGCCACCTCGCTATCGGTAGAGGTCAAGTCCGAGGACCTCACGGCGTCTGGGTTCACTCCTGCTTCCTTGCGCTGGGTAGCCGTAGGCTCGGTGCTGGAGTATGTCGACACGGAGTGCGGACGTATTACCGGAGGTGGCAGCGTTTTGACGACCGACGCGCGGGTAACCCGCGGTTTCGAGCTGCACTGCGACCTTCGCTCCCCCAACAACCTGCAGGTCAACTGGGGTGGCAACCGCTTCCATCTCGAGAACCTCGCCGCTGCCGTATGCGAGGACACGCTGGTGGAACAGGCGCCGCCGCGTTCGGCGCCTTTCGATACCTTCCGTGGTGTCGGAACGGGTCGCTACAACGGGCAGGCGGGTGCCACGATCGAGTTCGAGTTCGTCGATGCGGGCGAGCCGGGCACCAATGATTCTGCCAGCCTCATGATTCGGGATGCTTCCGGTAATCTCGTGCTCGAGGCTGCCGGCTTCATTAAACATGGCAATCTGCAAACCCACAAGGACCGGGCCTGCTCCCGGTAGCTGTCTTGCCTTTGACCCCCGGCCCGCAAGGGCCGGGGGTATCAGTCAGCTCATTACGGCGCTCAGCTTCATTTTCAACCAGGTCACCATTTCCCGACTCTTGAGCGGCAGCTTGCGGACCTTGCCGGTACCCGTGCCCATGGGCGCGTAGGGAATCAGCAACATCAGGGCCAGGTACAGCAGGACCATGCCGCCGCCCGTGAAGAACAGCAGGATCAGGGCTACCACCCGGACCAGGGTGACGTCGAGGCCGGCGTGATGTGCGAGCCCGCGGCACACGCCGCTGACGAAGGCGCCCTCGGTGACTTGCTGCAGCGGGGGAGACGCCGGCGCTGCGGCGGGCGCTGAGGTGGCAGTGACTTCCTCGGCGGGCAACTCCACCTGACCGATCTCATTGAGCGCGGGCTCGAGTTCCTCGAGGGTGATGACGGTCTGGTCGTTGCGCATGCGACGCAGGCACTGGTCGGCTACGGCCTGTTCGAGATCCGCAAGGATCTCGACCCGGTCCGGGTTGTCGCGCAGCCGGCCAGCGGCTTCCAGCAGCCAGCTGCCCAGGCGGGCATGGGCCATTTCCTCCAGTTGATAGGCGTTGCGGTTCAGGCTCACAGTGATGATGCGTTGCATGGTGCTTGTCCCAGGTCGGAAATGGTTTGGTTGAGTCGATGCCAGTAGTCGTTGAGGGCGGTGAGCCTGGCCTGTCCGGCTGCTGTCAGCCGGTAGTACTTGCGGGGCGGACCGACGTCCGATTCCTGCCATTCATACTGCACCAGGGCCTCGCGCCGCAGTTTGCTGAGGAGCGGATAAAGCGTGCCTTCCTGGGTGGCGAACTCCGTGATGGCCAGGCGCCTCAGGATGTCGGGGACGTATACGCTGTTCGCCCCGACAATCTTGAGCACCAGGAACTCCAGGAGTCCTTTGCGCAGGGAAGACATGTTCAGATCTCGTTCCATTGCTTGATACCAGTACCTTTATGAAAAAAGGTACCAGTATTCAAGAAGGTTCGCAATCGCGGTTTTCCGAAACATGCTTGACAATATTTCGCTAATTCGCAAAATAACGAAATGCGTGACGTGTTTACGGCCCTTTCCAGCCCGGCCCGCAGGCAGATCCTGGAACTGCTGCGCGAGCGGGCTTTGTCCGCTGGAGAGATCGCTGAGAGGATCCCGCTGGCCAAGCCGACCCTTTCCGGGCACTTCAACGTCCTGAAGGAAGCCGGACTGGTGTCTGCCGACCGCCAGGGCAACAGCATCGTTTATCGCATCAACACGTCGGTGGTCGAGGATGCGCTGGCCGCCCTTCTCAGGTTGACCCGGCGGGAGGAGGTCGAATGAGTCCCCAATACCGATGGCCACTGATAGTCGGGCTAAGCCTCTGGCTGGCGATGGTGGCCCTGTCCATCTGGGCCTGGACGGCTACGCCGGCAGAGTTTCCATTCGCCGTGCATTTTGATGCTGGCGGGCGCGTCGATCGCTTCGGGGGCAAGGCCGAGGGCCTGTTGCTGCTGCCCGCCATCGCGCTGTTGCTGGTCGTGCTTTTTCCGCTGCTGCCAAAGCTCGATCCCAGGCGGGAGAACCTAGAGCGCAGCATGCGTTTCTATGGAGTGGTGTGGATCGGGGTGGTGGTCATTCTCGCCTTTGCCCACGCGTCTGTAGTGTTGGCGTCGATGCAGGTGGCCTTCAACCCCGTGGCCTGGCTGCCGCTGCTCATCGGCGGTTTCCTGATGCTGCTGGGTAACAACCTGGGCAAGACCCGCTCCAACTTCTTTGCCGGCATCCGCACTCCCTGGACGCTGTCCAGCGAGTACGCATGGATCCGCACCCACAGGCTGGCCGGGAGACTGTTCATGGTGGCTGGCCTGGCAACCTGCCTCGCCTTTTTCCTGTTCGGCTGGGATTCCGAGCCCGACCGGAAAAAGGTGGCCTGGGTCCTCCTGGCGGGCATCGTCACGGCCGGCATGGTGTCCGTCGCAGCCAGTTACCTGTTCTGGCGGTCTGACCCGGAGCGAACGGGTTAGGGGTAATCCCTAATGGCGTGGAGCGGGTGTTATGGTCATATAATACACCATCTCACCTCTACTGGAGAACGGGACATGCTCAAACAAATCCTTTGCGGCGTTGGAATGATGGCTGCGCTCGTGGCGCCTGTGACCCACGCAGAGTCCGCCGACGAGGTGACCCGTCGTCACAGCATCAAGTCCGATGGGATCACCGGGCTGGACATCGATGCCGGTGTCGGTTCGGTGCGCGTCGAGCCGGGCAGCACCGCCAACTACGAACTGACGGTCACCATCGAGCCGGCCAAGAAGGGCTGGTTTGGCAAACCGGCAGACGTCAGCACGGCCAAGGTGAAGATCGTTCGCCGTGGCGATCGCCTGGAATTGTCGCTCGACCCGGATTCGGTGGACGGCGGCAGCCTGCAGGGCACCTGGCGGGTGCGGCTGCCGGTGCCAGCTCCGTCCACCGTGGAGGTCGACCTCGGGGTGGGCGAGGCCCGCATCGAGGCCCCGAGCTCTGCGGTCCGCCTCGACGTCGGAGTTGGGGAAGCCAAGATCGTCACGCGCCTGGACTCCGCCGGTCCGGTTTCGGCAGCGGCCGGCGTCGGCGACGCCAGCATCACCGGTATTGATACCTCCCGCGCACGCCACGTCGTAGGCGGCCAGAGCAGCGGCCGGGGTCAGGGTGAGCGCGAGATCAAAGTGAACGTCGGCGTCGGTGAAGCCGGGGTGACGCTCACCAAGGACTGACCCTCACCCCCCGTAGCGGCGCACGCGCAGGTCGGCCTGCTCCTTGTGACCGGCAAAGCCCTCGATCTCGCAGAGGCGGGAGCAGTAGTCGCCAACCAGCGCGGAGGCCGAGTCCGTGAGCACCCGCTGGTAAGTGCAGGTCTTGATGAACTTGCCCACCCACAGGCCACCTGTGTAGCGCGCAGCGCGCATGGTCGGCAGGGTGTGGTTGGTGCCGATCACCTTGTCGCCGTAGGAGACGTTGGTGCGATGCCCAAGGAACAGGGCGCCGTAGTTGGTCATTCGCTCAAGGAAAAAATCCGGGTCGCGGGTGAGCACCTGTACGTGCTCGGAGGCAATCCGGTCGGCCTCGGCCACCATCTCATCCAGCGTGTCGCAGAGGATGATCTCTCCGCAATCCTCCCAGGCCACCCTGGCGATATCGGCAGTGGGCAGCCACGACAGCAGCTTGTCCACCGCTGCGGGCGTTTCCCGAGCGAGGGACTC
>Ga0222714_10005669_pt1 | contig 11802 bp, 7 predicted proteins | sample C33_3DmetaG_FD_165048 | JGI IMG/M metagenome (GOLD analysis project Ga0222714, IMG submission 165048) | Estuarine water microbial communities from San Francisco Bay, California, United States - C33_3D | ecosystem: Environmental > Aquatic > Marine > Unclassified | place: USA: California... | reverse complement strand
TTTCAATGGCAGATATTACATCTGAGATTGAAATATTGTGTTTGATAAGTTTTTCTGGGTTAATTTGGATTTGAATTTCTCCTATAGACCCACCAAAGCGATTGACATCAGCAACACCTTGAACAGATAGCAGTTGAGGAATAATCACCGACTCAGCAAATCCTCTAAGCTCTATTTCATTTTTTTGTTCCGACACAATACCAATACCTAAAACAGTAGAGGCAGATGAGGTTAGGGGCGTAATGATGGGAACAATACCTGAAGGCATTGATGAACTTAGTGTGGCTAATTTCTCAGCAATGGATTGTCTGTTAAGGTAAATATCCGTATCTTCATCAAATATGACAGTGACTACCGACAAACCAGGTATGGATTGAGAGCGAATCTGTTTAATACCAATAGTTCCTCCAATAGCCTGTTCTATAGGCTGAGATACTAGTGTTTCAACGAGGTTGGATGAGAATCCAGGTGATTCAGTTTGAATAACGACTTGTGTTGGAGAGAACTCAGGGAAGACATTAAGGGGGCTTAGTTTAATTTGGTAGATACCGTAAACAATGATTAGTAAAGCAAGACCAATAACAACGCCTGGAAATCGAATTGAAAAACGAATTAGCGCACCCATCATAGGCGGTTAATCCTCATTTTCATTTTTAATTTGGTACTTAAATTCTTCAGAGAGCAAGAGTTGACTACCATCGATGACAATTAATTGACCTTCTTTAAAATCACCCTCATTAATGATAAATCCATTCTCAATTTCATGTGCATCAGATAGAGACTGCCTTATAAATTTTGGTTGATTTATTTCTCGAGTGTAGACCCAGGCCTTCCCATTACTCCATATAACAGCCTCATTAGGGATAAATAAATGATTTTCATCATCAACAGATTGATTAACGCTTGCTTTTATTTTTGTTCCCAACGCATATTTGATATTGTTAATCAGGTAAAAATAACTGTAACCCTGGATTGTTGGATCAGCGACTGGGGAATGACTAATGTATAGAGCCTCAGAATATTCTTCATTATTATTAAAGCTAGAAACAAAGATTTTTTTTAAATTTAAATCTTTATTTAAGAATGAATCAAAAGTGACTTTTGCTAACCTACAGGCATTTTGGAAAAGACATCTTAATTTATTGGAGTTTTGGTTTTTTAATAAAGATACGAACTCATTACCCCAATTCTGATTAATGTTATTGAAGAGCGCCTCAATTTGGTTTTGAGTTAATTGTCGATCAAATTTTAAATTTTTAATTTCTATCTCTTTTTCTTGTACCACTAAATCTGATACATTTTTATTATCCTGGTTAAGCTCAACCAGCATCTTATAGTGTTTTTCTGATTCATTAATTTTTTGATCCAATGCATTTTTTTTATTAGTTACATTTTTAAGCTCAGTTTTACTATTTAATAATTCTGCAGAGTCAATAACTAATCCATAGGCATAATTTATCTTTGCAAAACTGGTCTTTTGAAGTGGTTGGCTTACAATGTGACTATTCTTTTCAATGGCATCAGTCAGGACAACATAGGTCTGATCATTTTCAGTCTGGGTATAATCAGTTACAACTAAATCATCGTCTTGCTCTTCACCTTGGGTATAAACATCTTGGGATAGAAGAATCACAATCCAAATTAAGATGATGATCAGTAATGACTGAATCATGATGATGAAAAAGGATTTATTATTCATTTAAAAAGTTCACTCGCTGTATATTGGATATTGCATTATGGTTTCTGCGGTAAAACCATATTCAATTAAATTATATATGGCATCTTTATGATTTCGTTCATATTGAATTAAATCAAGTAGATTTTTTTCATACCCCATTCTGTCAATGAATCCTTTTTGAAATCGTTGCGTTAACTGTTTTTTATATTCTTCATTTTGCTCTATAAGTTCTTTTGAAAGTATTAACTGTTGATTAAGGTTCAAAAAATTTTCTTTAACGATGCTTAATTCATTGATAAGTTTAAATTGGGCTGCCTTTACAGCTGATAATTTATTCTCTCTGTCCAAGCTTTTCTTCTTGATCATTATATTATTTCTGTCCTCATCGTTTAAGATAAGACTGCTACCAATTTTCCAAACATTATTTCCAAATTCATAAACGTAGGCTGGAGAAAAGACAAGATCAGGATATTGTTTTGCTACTTCATATTTAAGTTCAGAATCAGCAATTGCATATTCGGATAAATTCATCCTTAAATCGATATTATTTTTAATGGCTTTGTCTTGCATGTTTACAATCTCATCTGAGGTAAAGGACTTTGTGATGATATTTAGTTTTTCCTCAATGGATTCTAATTGAAAGGGAATTAGATTTAATTTTTCATAGGTTACACCCACCAAGTTGGCTATATTTTTTAAGATGATTTGTCGATTTAATTGTAAAAAGTTAAGCTTGTTATTGAATTCGCTAAGGTTAATACTTAAAAAATCATAATCTGGCTTGGAAATAAATCCGACTTTTAGCCTTTTAAACTCCATATCAAGAATAGATTTTTTTAACTTGACCTCTTTGCGAGACAATTTAATCAAACTTTGATTTTTTGCAAGATTAATAATTTCTTTGATTAATAAACTTCGTTGTTCCCAAAAAATTAATTCTTGAGCAATTAATACTTTTTGACTTTCATTAAAAGCTAATTCATGTCGAATTAATTTCTTATTAGCGGTTTCAAATGTGAAGTTGAAACCACCTCCAAAAAGATTTTTTGAGATCTCTTCATTGCTGTCACCACGACCTATCTCAATACCCACCGATGAAGGGGGATTTAAAAGTGCTAATTCTTCATTTAGCTGGATGGATTGCCACGTTTTTTTTGCGATCTTGTAGTCATGGTTGAAATATTCTTGGGCTAATAATAATTCTCTAAGGCCCCACTCCTTAAAAGGGAATAAATCAGGGGGGTAGTTTTTTTCATCAATTAAAAATGATTTGAAATTATTGTTAAATATATCTTCGTTTTGAATTTCCAGATTGAGGGATTGGGTATCAACTGGTGCTTCTTCATAGGGCAAGTGGCTGCACCCTGTTAAAAAAAACAACAGAAGGAGGCAATAAAGGTTTTGTGACTTAAAAAATGTAATTTTGGTAAGGAAATTCAATCTTATAATTATTCTTATTTTTCACACCCAATTTTAAATTAATAAGGCTCTTTTGTGCGATTAAAATAGTGGGAATTATTATTCTTATCAACTGACTAAACTGATATAATCCTCGATTATTTAAAATTTATTGATTTTGCGAGAGTGGCGGAATTGGTAGACGCACTGGATTTAGGTTCCAGCGCCGCAAGGCGTGAGAGTTCGAGTCTCTCTTCTCGCACCATTATTTAGGGAAAAAGTATGGCAGAAGCAGTTGAAAAAATTAATGAAATTGAGCGCAGAGTAAAGGTTAAGGTGCCCATTGCTCCGCTTCAAAATGAAATTTCTGAACGATTTAAGCAGATTATGAAAACTGCTCGAGTTCAGGGGTTTAGACCGGGTAAAGTCCCCTTAAAAATTGTAGAGCAACAATATGGTGGTGATGTGAAGTCCGAAATATACTCCAAGGCTATCGAGCAGAAGTTTGGTGAGTTTGTTCAAAAGAACAATATTCGTGTTGCTGGCATGCCTGATATTCAACATGACCCGCTCGGATCCATAACCAAAGATTTTGAATTTACTGCTACATTTGAAGTTTTCCCTGAATTCAAATTAGCAGACGTTAAAACGATTAAAATCAGTAATCCTGAAGTTAAAGTTGAAAAAGCAAATATTGAAAAAACGATTGACGTTATTCGAAAACAACGCGCTACTTACTCCTCTGTAGATAGAGCTTGCAAGTTAGACGATAAGGTCAAAGTTCATTTAAATTCATTCATTGACGATAAAATTGCGGAGTCTACAGGTCAAGAGCCATTTGAGATTATTTTGGGTGACTCCACACGCATTAAAACATTTGATGAACAAATTGTTGGCTTGAAAAAAGAAGATGGAAAAGAATTTGAACTCAAATATCCTAAAGATTATCAAACAGAGCAGCTTGCAGATAAGACCGTTAAATATGTTGTAAAGATTTTAGATGTTCAAGAGGGAAAACTCCCAAACATTGATAGTGATTTTGCAAAATCTCTGGGTGTGGATGATGGTGATGTAAAAAAACTTAATGAAGAAATTAAAAAATCATTAGATCAAGAAATTAATCGTCGATCACGCCAATATGTTAAAGGACAAGTGTTTTCAGCTCTCATTGATACTCATAAATTTGATCTTCCAAAGTCGTTAATCAATGCTGAAATCAATCGTTTAGCTCAGTTGGCTTATCAAAATATGAAGCAGTCCGGAGTTGAAGATAAGGATATTAAAATTAGCCCTGAGATGTTCCAGGAAAGGGCGTTTGAGTTAAGTAAGACAAGAATTATTTTATCTAAACTAGTTGAGGCTAATAAGCTTGAAGCAACTGCAGATCAAGTTAAATCTAAGGTTGAGGAATTTGCCTCCAACTATGACGATACAGAAAATGCTGTTAAATGGTTCTACGAGGACCAAAAAAGATTAGAGGAACCAAGAGCATTAGCTACCGAAGACAATGTTGTTGATTGGGTTCTTAAAACATGTAAAGTGGAAACCAAAAAAGTAAATTTTGATGACGCATTGGCAGGAAAATTTTAATGGCTGAGATAAAGAGTCAAAGTCAGTTTAGCGCGAATAATCTTGGCTACGTTCCTATGGTTATTGAGCAAAGTGGAAGAGGTGAGCGTGCTTATGACATTTATTCTAGGTTACTCAAAGAGAGAGTTATTTTTCTTGTGGGCCCCATTGATGATATGACAGCTAACGTTGTCGTAGCTCAGATGTTGTTCCTTGAGGCTGAAAACCCTGATAAAGATATTTCTCTATACATCAATTCTCCAGGCGGCTCAGTAACTGCTGGTATGGCTATTTATGACACAATGCAGTTTATTAAGCCTGATGTTAGTACGCTTTGTATCGGACAAGCAGCCAGCATGGGAGCCTTGCTTTTAACTGCTGGTGCTAAGAATAAGAGGTTTTGTCTTCCAAATTCAAGAATTATGATTCATCAACCTTTGGGTGGATTTCAAGGGCAAGCTTCTGATATCGAGATCCATGCAAAAGAAATACTTTACCTCAAACAAAAACTGAACGAAATATTATCCAAACATACAGGGCAACCGCTTGAAAAAATTGCTATAGACACAGACAGAGATAACTTTATGAGTGCTGATTTGGCACTTGACTATGGCATGGTCGATCAGGTGATTGATAATCGTAAAGATGTTAAATAAATATTTCACTTATGGCTGATAAAGATAAAGAAAAGTCGCTGTTTTGTTCCTTTTGCGGCAAAAATCAATCAGAAGTCAAAAAACTGATTGCGGGTCCTTCTGTTTTTATTTGTGATGAATGCGTTGATCTTTGTAATGACATTATTACGGAAGAGTCAAAACAGATTGAGGAGAAAAACCTTGATTCGTCTATTAATTTACTATCCCCCAAACAGATTTTAGATAAATTAAGTGAGTATGTGATCGGTCAAGAAGAGGCTAAAAAAAGTCTTGCTGTAGCGGTCTATAATCACTACAAACGCTTGAGTAGCTCTGATATTGATACTGAATTTTCTGATGTAACCATTGCGAAGAGTAATATCCTCTTTATTGGCCCTACGGGTTCTGGTAAAACGCTACTTGCCCAAACCTTGGCAGAGTTATTACAAGTACCCTTTGTCATTGCTGATGCAACATCACTCACTGAGGCTGGTTATGTGGGCGAAGATGTTGAAAATATTATGCAAAAATTGCTGCAAAAGTGTGATTATGATGTTGAAAAAGCTCAAAAGGGAATTGTTTATATTGATGAGGTCGACAAGATCTCACGTAAGTCAGATAATCCCTCCATTACTAGAGATGTGTCAGGAGAGGGTGTTCAACAAGCTCTCCTCAAATTAATTGAGGGCACCACTGCCTCAGTACCTCCACAGGGCGGTAGAAAGCATCCTAACCAGGAATTTGTTCAGATAGATACGACAAATATTTTGTTTATTTGTGGTGGAGCTTTTGATGGATTAGAAAAAATAATTCAAACTAGGACAGAAAAAAGTAGTATTGGTTTTAGTGCTTCTGTCCTTAATAAGTCTAATTTTACCCAAGTCGATAGCTTGTTTAAATATGTCGAGCCTGAAGATTTAATGAAATTTGGGTTGATACCAGAGTTTCTTGGTAGATTACCTGTTATATCAACGCTGGAATCACTGGATAAAAAAGCTTTGATTTCTATATTAACTGAGCCAAAAAATGCACTCGTCAAACAATATAAAAAACTTTTTATGATGGAGTCTATAGAGCTTGATTTCAGAGATGATGCCTTGGATGCAATTGCTGAAAAAGCGCTTGCTCGAAAATCGGGTGCCCGTGGTCTAAGATCGATATTAGAAAATGCTCTTAAACAAATCATGTTTGATTTGCCTAGCTATGAAAATCTTCAGAGAGTCGTTATTGACAAGAGTGTTATAAATAACAATAAAGAACCTTACTTAATATTCGCTAAAACAGAAAGTAAAAAAACAAGTTAATAATTAACCTTGTTTTTTTAGAAATCGTAACCATAATATAAATATATAAACTTGTAAGTCCAAAATAATTATGAACTCATCAGACCATTTATTAATACCTATGCTTCCTCTAAGGGATGTTGTGGTTTACCCACAATTAGTGATTCCTTTATTTGTTGGTAGAGATAAATCTATTAATGCGATAGAAAAGGCAAATGGTTTAGACAAAAAAATCTTTCTCGTTGCGCAAAAATCTGCTGACAAGGATGAGCCTGAATTAACTGACCTCTATTCATCTGGAACCATTGCAAATATTTTACAGATGTTAAAACTTCCTGATGGCACAGTTAAAGTGCTTGTAGAGGGAACAGATAGGGCAGAGATTGCACATTTTGATGATCAAGGTGATCATTGGACTGCAAAGATAACAAAAATTAAATCTAATGAACGCAAAGACAAAAAAAGTCTAGCCCTTATGCGTTCTGTTTTTTCTCAGTTTGATCAGTATGTAAAGCTGAATAAAAAGATACCCCCTGAAATTCTTACCTCTTTAACCGGAATTAATGAACCTGGAAGGTTAGCTGATTCAATTGCTGCTAATTTGACCCTTAAGATTGATCAGAAACAAAAGATCCTTGAGACCTATGATGTGAGGGAAAGACTCGAGATTTTGATGAATATTTTAGAGTCTGAGATAGATATTCTGCAGGTTGAGAAGAAAATTCGCGGCAGGGTTAAACGTCAGATGGAAAAATCTCAACGAGAATATTACTTAAATGAACAAGTGAAAGCCATTCAAAAAGAACTCGGTGAATCGGATGAGGGCGCTGAACTTGATGACCTTGAGAGAAAAATAAAAGAAGCCAAAATGTCTGCAGAGGCTGAAGAGAAATGTTTTTCTGAACTACGAAAATTAAAAATGATGTCTCCTATGTCGGCCGAAGCCTCCGTGGTTCGCTCTTATATTGAAACTATCATTAATTTACCATGGAATAAAACGACCACAATTAATGAGAATCTTATTCAGGCCGAATCTAATTTAGAGGCTGATCATTTTGGCCTAGAAAAAGTTAAAGAGAGAATAGTTGAGTACTTAGCTGTGCAAAATCGTGTTGGTAAAATTAAAGCACCTATCTTATGTCTTGTTGGACCTCCGGGTGTGGGTAAAACTTCATTGGGTCAAAGCATTGCAAAAGCAGTCAATAGAAAATTTATTAGGATGGCTTTAGGTGGAGTTCGTGATGAAGCTGAAATCAGAGGTCATCGAAGAACTTACATTGGTTCAATGCCAGGCAAGATCCTCCAAAACTTAACAAAAGTAGGTGTCAACAACCCACTTTTTTTGCTTGATGAAATAGATAAGATGGGACAAGATTTCAGGGGAGACCCCTCCTCTGCCTTGTTAGAAGTTTTAGACCCAGAACAAAATCATACTTTTTCTGACCATTATGCTGAGATTGAATATGATCTATCAGATGTCATGTTTGTGGCGACAGCTAATTCAATGAATATACCTGAGCCCCTCCTTGATCGAATGGAAATCATTCGACTTGCTGGCTACACAGAACAGGAAAAGTTAAATATCGCTACGAAATATTTACTTCCGAAACAATTGAAAAATAATGGATTAAAATCAAGCGAACTGAAAGTTACCGACAGTGCGATTAAATCCATTATTCAATTTTATACTAGGGAAGCAGGTGTTCGAAAACTCGAACAAGAAATCGCAAAGATTTGTAGGAAAGCTGTTAGGACAATCTCATCATCTAAAAAAATTAAAAATATTTCTGTGACCGCTAAAAATATTGCAGAATTTATTGGCGTTAAAATTTTTGATATTGGCTTGGCTGCGAAAAAAAATCAAATTGGTCAGGTCACAGGTCTCGCATGGACTCAGGTGGGTGGTGAGCTTTTAACTATTGAAACTGTTTGTTTGTCAGGTAAGGGTAAAGCGATTCTCACAGGGAAACTGGGTGATGTGATGCAAGAGTCCATTCATGCTGCTTTAAGTGTTGTCAGAAGCCGTGCTAGAAAGTTTGGAATTGATGAAACATTTCATGAAAACAAAGATATCCATATTCATTTTCCAGAGGGTGCGACACCCAAAGATGGACCAAGTGCCGGTATAGGTATTACAACCTCAATTCTATCTTCCTTAACAGGAATACCTGTAAAAGCTGATGTAGCTATGACAGGTGAGATTACATTAAGGGGAGAAGTTCTTGCTATTGGAGGTTTGAAGGAAAAACTATTAGCTGCTCACCGTGGGAATATTAAGAAGGTTATTATTCCTGAGCAAAATGTAAAAGATTTGGTCGAAATATCTGATGAAATTAAGAAACAATTGGATATTATTCCGGTGAGGTGGATCGATGATGTTCTAGAGGTGGCATTAACGAGAAAACCTGAGCCAGTTAAAGCTCAGCCTAAATCTAAGCAAACTAAAAAACAAGAAAATATCCTCAGAGTAAATAAGTCTGTAAGGCATTAGTAAATTCCTAATAATTACTAGCATTGATTCGAACATTATTGTAGAATTTCGTGTTTATTTAAGCATTTGGGTGCTTAGCTCAGTTGGTAGAGCGTCGCCCTTACAAGGCGAATGTCGGCGGTTCGACCCCGTCAGCACCCACCATGTATAGGGAGTGGTAGTTCAGTTGGTTAGAATACCGGCCTGTCACGCCGGGGGTCGCGGGTTCGAGTCCCGTCCACTCCGCCATTCTTAGGCGAATACGTTATTCGCCTTTTTTTTAATGAGAACCAAAGCCTATAAAAAGGGTCTTTTATAAAAGTTAGTTAAGTTTTTATTATGCTTGAAAAAATAAGAAATTCTAAAGATTCTAAATTAGCCAAGGTTATCCTTGTCATTATCATTATCCCTTTTGCACTTTTTGGTATTGATTCATACCTAAGTTCAATCACCACCAATAATTATGTGGCAAAAGTAAATGGCCAAGAACTCTCGCTCCAGCAGTATCAAAGAACAGAGGATATCATTCGCCAACAAATGACTGATGCCAATACCGATCCGGCTCTCTTTGAGAGTAATCAGTTTAGACAGGCGGTTGTTGATAATATGGTCTCAACAGAGTTAATAAGCCAAGCCATTAATGATTATGGCTTTAGTATCAGTGACGAGCAGTTAAGGGATTACATTGTTGGCATGCCAGACTTTCAGGTGAATGGTAAGTTCTCTCAAGATAAATACGATGAGATTGTGCGCTACAACAATATCTCTCCCAAGCAGCTCGAAGAAAAAATTCGTAATGACTTAGCAGGTCAACAAATAAGAGATTCTCTTAATAATTTAATTTACACACCAGATGAAATTATTCAGCCATTAGTGAATTTAGCTTACCAAAAAAGGGATATTAGTCTCTACGAAATTTACCTTGATGATTACAAGGATAAGATTAAACCCACTGATGATCAAATGAAAAAATTTTATGAGGATAACAAAACCTCTTTTACAAGACCTGATCAGGTAAAAATAGAATTCATTATTTATTCAGTAGCAGGTCTTGTACCAAAGACTGTGATTACTGATGAAGAAGTCAAAGAGTTTTATGCTGCCAATAAAGATTCATTTCAATCAAATCAAGAGCGTAAAGCTAAGCATATCCTCTTTGCGTTTAAATCGGACATGTCAGAATCTGATAAAGCAAATCTTAAACAACAGGCTCAAAAAACATTAGAGGCAGTCAAAAAAGATCCCAAAACGTTTGAAGCTAAGGCAAAAGAATTATCACAAGACCCTGAGTCAGCTAAGAGAGGTGGGGACCTTGGTTTTTTTGCTCGCGGCGTCATGGTCAAACCATTTGAGGATACTGTGTTTAACATGAATAAAGGAGACATCTCAGATATCGTCGAAACAGACTTTGGGTATCACATCATCATGTTGTCTGATATCCGTGGTGAAGAGGTAACTTTTGATTCATTAAAAGCTCAGATTAAAGGGCAAATGCTCTATGGTAAAGCTTTAGAAACGTATGCATCCAATGTAGATAGTTTTAGTAATGATGTGTATGAAAACTCTGATAATTTATCTTTTGCTGCCAAGAAATATGATTTAGAAATTCAGACCAGTGAATGGTTGTCTATTGATGATGCCAAAAGATTTTTTAATAACGATGCCTTTGCGAAATCAATTTTTAGCCCTAAGTCATTAGAATCTAAGCGAAATATCCCTGCGCTTGAGGTTTCAACTAACAATCTAGTTTCAGCGCGTGTGATTGAGTTCAGAGCCTCTGACCAAGAACCTTTTGCTGATGTTAAGAATAAAATTAATGATTTTTTAAAAAACCGTGACAGCCAAGAATTAATTATTAAGGATGGAAATCAATTGGTTGAAGATCTAAAAGCGGGCACTAAAAAAGTAAAGTGGCTTGATAACTTAACCATTGACAGAATCGACAAGCAAGGATTATCAGACAACCTGATTAATAAAATCTTTCAAATCAGCGCGGATTCATCGCCTTCCTATGCAGGTTTGTATGACCTTAAAGGAGAGTACTACGTTATCAGATTAAATAAAGTCATTAATGATAAAGTTGATGATGAATTATCAGTGGATTTGTATCGCGAGGAATACGAAAAAGCTCTGAAAGCATCTGTGCAAGCAGCCTATATTGATGATCTTAAATCTTCTGCCGATATTGAAATTAATCAAATGTTATTCAATTAATCAATTGATCCTGCGGCAGTAATATTCATTCCGCCATCAACATACATAATTTCACCAGTAATACCTGAAGCTAAATCACTGCATAAAAAGGCAGCAGCATTACCAACCTCTTCAATCGTAACATTTCTTTTTAAGGCAGCATGTTTTTCATTAAAGGTATACATCTTATCAAAGTTAGCAATACCTGACGCCGCAAGTGTTTTGATTGGACCGGCTGATACAGCATTTACTCGGAGACCTTTGGGCCCTAGGCTATGCGACATGTATCTTACATTGGCCTCTAAACTCGCCTTAGCTAAACCCATCACATTGTAATTGGGCATGGTACGTTCTGCACCCAAATAACTAACGGTAAGCAAAGCACCATTCTCTTTTAGGTAAGGCAATGCTGCCTTGGCAAGCGCTGTAAAACTATAAGAGCTTATGTCATGAGCAATTTTAAAGTGTTCTCGACTTGTATTTTCAACAAAGTCACCATCAAGCGCATCTTTGGGTACGAAAGCAATGGAATGAATAAGAATATCGAATTTTGGCCAATGATTAGCTAAGTGCTTA
>Ga0222714_10005667_pt1 | contig 11803 bp, 14 predicted proteins | sample C33_3DmetaG_FD_165048 | JGI IMG/M metagenome (GOLD analysis project Ga0222714, IMG submission 165048) | Estuarine water microbial communities from San Francisco Bay, California, United States - C33_3D | ecosystem: Environmental > Aquatic > Marine > Unclassified | place: USA: California... | reverse complement strand
TTTTACCTGTTTGTTTTTTGTTTCTCCGATAATCGGATTGCCCATGAAGCTAGCCGGGGAAAATCATAAGTCAATCACCTTTTTAAAAGATTTCTGTCTTTTTTCGGATTGGCTCTTTAATGGGATTTGCGCCTTAAGGCGGATTGGCCCTTTAAGGGGGATTGCCCATTTAAGTGGATTGGCCCTTTAAGGAGATTTTGTGCTAATAGGCATCATTAGAGAAACAAATTGGCCGACAGGTAGGACTGTAAATCCGCATAGGGAAAACACCCTAGGAGAAACACCCTAGGGAATGTCCAAGGTAAACACCCTAGGGAAATTTCCCCACCCACCTTGCCACCCCCGGCCCTGCCCCCACAGGCCCCACAGGCCCGCCCCGCACAGGCCCCGCGCAAATAGGGGCCGCAAATGGCCCGCAATCGCCCCCACAGGGCACAAAAAACCCCGCCCCGCCACAAGGGCGAGACGGGGCACACACAGAGGGTTAACCCCCGAAAAGCGCCACAAAGGCCGCAGCGCACAGGCCCCCGATGGCCACACAGAGCCAAAGGGCCGTCACGATGAGATCACCCTTTTTCACAGGGCACCCCCTTGCGCGACCGTAGAAACGGCCCGGCGTGCGTTGCCATGCGCCGGAAATCCCACGATGCACGAACGGTCGGCCCGCGAACACAGGCGACACGTGGCGCACGAAACCCCGTCCCGTTGCGTCGCGGGGCAAAGCACAACTTTGCGGCCCGCTGGCGTCTGGGTGTTCGCCGTGGCATCCTGTGGCAATAGAACGCACACAGGCCCCGCCCCCGTTTCGGCAAGGGCGTCAGCGTGCGCGAGGTCATTTGCCGACAGATTCACAGTGAATCCAAGGGCATTTGCGGCCCGGATGAGGTCGAGATTTTCGGCCCTGTGCTTGTGCGTATACGTGAACCCCCGTCGCCCTTTGTTCGCCTCGACAAGGGCCAGCAACTCGCCCGCATCGATGCGCTCGCCTTCGCCCGGTAGGTCGCCCGATTGGTTATGGCGCCACAGGGTGCCCTCAGGTAGGGCCGCAATGCTCGCGCAAAAATCCGACCAAGCCATGCCCCGCGAACGGTCGGACACTGCGCGCCAGTGGAGGCCAAGCGGCCCGCCCTTTGCGTAGCACCCCCGCTCGCGCAATGGACACGAAGGTGGACACGTGCGGGCCTCTGTGATGCTCACAGGTATCGGGCCTGTTTTCGCATTCGCTGATTTCGGAGTCAAATGCACCCAAGTCACAGGGCACCCCCTTTCCTCGCCGCAACATAAAGGTCGGCAAGCTTCGCCATACGTTCCAATTCACTCAGGGCCGCGGCCCGCCCTTTGTGTTGTCCGTTTTCATAGGCCATCAAGTAAAGGTGCAATAGCCCCTCCCACGTCGGCGGCACGTTCAATTCGCCCTGTGTCTGTTTGTGTGTGGTTTTCATTCTGTTTTTTTGGGTTAAAAACGGGGACTGAATGCCCCCGCACCCCGCAGCGTGTAGACAGAACCGCCCCTTGCAAGCTTAAATCTCAGCCCAATTAACCCCACAGGACACGGGCTAAACAGGACAGAACAAAGGCCACAGCCCAACCCCGTGGGAAACCCTTGGGAAATGGCACGGGGAATCCGTTCACCCCTTTATGTAGTGACGCCTCGCGCACGGCCCTGCCTGCCCGCTCGGCTAGGGTGTTTCAGTAGTCACTTCCTAGGGTGTTCTTGCTAGGGTGTTTCCTACCAACTTCCTAGGGTGTTTCACCTAGGGTAATTTACCTAGGGTGTTTCCCCCCCCTATGTTCTAGGGTGTTTCAGTAGGGGGGGAGGGGGTTGACTCGGGGGGGGGGGGGGGTAAATTGGGATTGATTAAACAACCCTTTTAAAAAAATTCCAAAATGACCTACCTCGTGCGAAAGTAGAACTAAGTTCTATAAACCTGTATTAGAGGACGGGAGAAACGTGTGAAAGGTTACACAGTTTTTGAAGATAGTTTGTAATTTGTTGATGTGTAGGGATATTGATTGTAATAATGTTTTATAGAAAATGCTTGTCATGAAGGTGTTGACTTGCCATAAGGAGATATGGGAAGGAAGAAGATAAGTGACTTGGCTAAGTCTGTTGCCGATAATGGCAACGGCAAGGGCAACTATCTGGAGAGGAGAGACCCTGCTACGGCGGTGAAGGCTTTGGATATGCTGGCTAATGGGGATAGCTTCCATACGGTGAGCAAGGCTACGGGGCTTACATGGGAGACGGTGAGTAGATTGAAGGCTAGGCACAAGATGGTGTTGGATGAGCGTAGGGCTATGTTGGCGGAGGATGCTCTGGAGATTGCGGAGGGTTTGAGGCTTTTGCAGAAGGAGAAGATGCGGATGTTGGCTGAAGACCCTGAGCAGTTGGCGCGGACTAACATCAGAGATTTGACGCTTCCTTGGGGCATAGCTCAGGACAAGTTCCTGTCGGCTATGGGGGAGAACAAAGTCGTAGTGGAGCATAAGGCTGGAGCCCCGAGCTTGGAGGACGCCATGAAGGCCATAGAGGAGGCTAGGGCTAAGTTGAAGGCTGGGAGCCTTGAGGTTGTTGCTAAGCCAGTAGAGAAGACGGAATGAGCCTTAGCTGGGAAAGGCATGAGGTTTTAAAGCCTCCTACGGACGCGGAGTTGGCCGCGATGGGGCCTGAGGATGTCCTGAAGCTCCATGAGGTTTACCATTCGGCAATCGCAAATAGCAGACGCGATCCGTACAGGTATGGGTGGAAGCTTCCCCATTGGAAGGATGCGGAGGAGCTTTTAGGTACACATTCTGAGCTTCTGGTAAGTGGGGGCAATCGCTCAGGCAAGACAAGTTGGGCGGCTCATGCCGTCGTAAAAGCGGCGGTGGAGAATCCTCAGTCCGTCATCATGTGCTTTGCCCAGAACGCGGACGTGTCCATCCGTCAGCAGCAGTCTGCGGTGTATGACGCCCTACCCGAGGAGTACAGGGTGAAGGTGTTAGGAACGGAAGAGAACGTCTCCTACACGCGGAAGAACGGCTTCAGCAAGTCCAGCCTGATATTGCCCAACAGCAAGTCAGCCATCATCTTTAAGACGTATGCCCAATACCTTAACAACGATACGATCCTTGAAGGTGCTGAGCTTGGTTGCCGTGATCCTAATTGGATCAACATTGGAGCTTGGTGTGACGAGTATCTTATTGGGCCAGAACTTCTGGCAACACTCCGCTTCCGTCTGGCTACTCGCAATAGCAAGCTGGTTGTTACTTTTACTCCTATTGACGGCTACACAGAGGTTGTTAGGGATTATGTCCAAGGGGCTGAACTGTTGCGGGCAAAGCAAGCCGAGCTTCTGGGCGGGAGGAGTGTGCCCTATCTGCAAAAATCTAGAAACCGAGATGCGGGCATCATCTACTTTCACAGTAGGGATAATCCATTCGGGGGATACGACCGTATCTCCAAAGACTTGGCAGGACGCCCCGAGAACGAAATCCTCACCAGAGCTTATGGCATTGCTACGAAATCAGTAAGTACGAAGTTCCCCAACTTCTCGCGGGAGGTTAATGTGCTACCCCATGAGAAGATTGACCTGAAGGGCAAGACCAAGTACATGATCTTGGACCCTGCTGGTCGCAAGAACTGGTTCATGGCTTGGGTGGCTATAGACGAGTCCGACACTTGGACGGTCTATCGGGAATGGCCTGATGTGAGTGTAGGAGATTGGGCCAAGTGGTCTGGAGGTAAGTGGTCTTCTGGCGAAGGAGCCAAGGGGCTGGGCTACGGAATCAAGGACTACGTTGATTTGATTACTAGCCTAGAGTCCGAGACCAACGACTCCATCTTTGAGCGTCTCATCGACCCGCGTCTAGGCGCAGCCAAATATCAGACACAAACCGGAGCTTCGTCCATTATAGAAGACCTAAATGACTCGGGATTAGTTTTCCTCCCAGCTCCCGGCATTGACATTGAGGATGGACTGCAAGCCCTACAAACCAAGATGGCCTACAACAAGAAGGCTCCCTTGGACAGCGTCAACAGACCCCACTTTTACATTTCAGACCGCTGTCAAAACATCATCCAAGCCCTACAAGAATACACCGCAGAGGGCGGAACTGATGAAGCATGGAAAGACCCTGTGGATGTTTTGCGCTATGCAGCGGTGGCTGGAGCCAATTTTGTTGACCCACGATCTTTACGAACCATAAAACCTGCTGGTAGAGCCTATTAGTATGCCTGTTGCATTCAAAGACCTGTCCGACGAGTTAAACATAACGAAGTTCCAATTGGCTAAACTTCGTGACGAGAAGCTGTCGCCTAATGAGTACTACTCGGAGGAAGGGCGTAAGTTCTTTACTGACGAGGGTGCGAAGAAGATTAGGCTGGCTGTGGCTGTTCCATTGGCCGTTCCAAAGCGAGTAAAGATGCGGGTGATTCGTCGAGCCCCAAATCCCCATTGGGTTTACGCACTTCCAGAAGGCGGTGGTAGTGTGGTTCCTGTAGCTGTAAGACCCCGTGACTGTGATAGGCTAATCGGTAAGCCCATTTTCGCTGATCTAATCACAGACGCCAACGGAGGCACCACCTATCGGCATGAAGTCCTCGGACGGTGACATCACCCTAAATCCCGAGTGGCAGGCCGAGCAGATGGACCGCCTTCTCGGCTTTGAGATTTTGACGCGAAGTCTCAATGCTCAATACCAACCCATCAGTCCCGAAGTCTTGGCCGATAAAATCGGGGCGCACAAGGGCTATGCGTATACAATTGTGCAGTCGATCCAGCGCAAACTGAATGCAAACCAACGAAAATAACGAGTCCCTGACCTACGTTAAGGATGTCCCTAACGTATCTGCGCTGAAGAACGCCTACGACACGACGATTGGCGACTTGGATTGGTATTTGCAGAGCACCCGCGATAGCTATGACTACCGCAGGAACATCTGGCCCGGGAAGTCAAAAGACCTCAGGAAGCACGGAGCAGACGCCTTCCCGTTTGAGGGAGCGGCGGATTCGGAAGTCCAAATCATCGACGAGCGCATCAATACCTACGTTGCGCTGTTTATGTCTGCGCTCAATCGGGCGCACATCCGCGCATACCCGATAGAGGTTAATGATATGGGTCGAGCTAGGGTGGTTAGTGCTTTCCTGAAGTGGATGGTAGCCTCCTACATCCCCGATTTTAAGCGTCAGATGGAGCTTGGTGCCAACTACCTGATGGAGCGCGGCATCATGGTGACCTACGTTGGCTGGCAGAAGGAAAACCGCACTTTCCTCCAGAGGCTTGATTTAAACCAAATTGCCCAAGTTAGCCCCGACTTGGCTAGGCTGATATTGGACGGCAAGTCTGACAGTCAAATTGTTGATTTGCTGAAAGGCCAGTTTGCTGGTTTGACGGATAAGCGGGCGAAGTCTGCTTTGAAGGAGCTCCGCAAGTCTGGTGTGGCTGAACTGCCCGTAGTCCGTCAAAGCGTCAATTGCCCCAAAGTGGCGGCTCTGGGGCCTGATTGCGACGTATTCTTCCCCGCCTATACGACTGACCCTCAGAAGGCCCCGTATTGCTTCTGGCGCGTTCTAATGACCGCTCAGGAGCTCCGCAACAAGGTGAGCACGGAGGGCTGGGACGAGGAGTGGGTGGACAAGGTTCTTGAGATGAAGAGCAACGTGGTCGATATGAATGACCCACGGACTAATACGGCTTACAGCCGCATCTCAATGGATCAGTCTACTGACCTGTATGAGGTCATCTACTGCTACCAGAGGCTCGTTTCCAAGGAGGATAACTCCGAAGGTATCTACTGCACGGTTTTCCACAACCAGTACTACGGGGATGCAGAGAACCCCAAGTACGCTAAGCATGAACTCTTGAACGGATATGATGACTACCCGTTCGTTGTCACCAAGCTAGGCGAGGATAATAAGCGGCTCTACGAGCTCGCCACTATTCCTGAGCAGCTTAGGGGCATTCAATGGCAGGTGAAGGTGGAACGCGATAGCCGGATCGACCGGAACTCCTACGCGACACTACCTGCCATTCTCTATCCTGCTGGCACCCCTGCTCCTGAATGGGGTCCGGGCGTAAAGGTGGCCTATCGCCGTATGGGCGAGATTCAGTTTGGGCCTACTCCTCAGTACAACCCGGGTTCCGTGGAGATGGAGCGCACGCAGATTGATCAGGCTGACCGTCTGATGGGGTTGGATCACAACAACCCGATGTCCCGCATCCGTCAGCAGTACTTCGTGGACAAGTTCCTGACCCATGTTAAGGATGTCCTACGCCTGACGTACAAGTGCTATCAGCGTTTTGGCCCTGAGGAAGTATTTTTCCGCGTTACTGGTAACCCTGATCCAGTTCGTTTTGGTCGTGGTGATCCGAATGAGAACTTCGACATCAATATCAACTTTGATGTCCTCAATACGGACCCCGAAACTCTTGAGGCCCAACTCAACCAATTTGTCAGCCTCTTGCAGTTCGACCGGAATGGCCGAATCAATGTTGACCGAATGTTGGAAGTGATGGCTGCTGCGGTCAATCCGCTCCTAGCTGATGCCGTCCTTCAGCCCGCCCAAGAAGCCCAGCAGCAAATCGTCAAGCAGGTCACGGATGACCTGTCGAAGATTTACGCTGGGATTGAAGTGGGAGCCCGTCCTAATGGCGCTCAGGTCGCCATGCAGGTTATACAGCAGTATGTGCAGCAGCCCGACGTTTCGCAGCGGATGCAGTCCGACGAGGCGTTTTCTGCTCGCCTTCAGAAGTATATCCAGCAGTACCAGTTCCAGATGCAGCAGATGCAGAACGCCCAGATTGGGCGTCTCGGTACTGCTCCTGCTCAGATGGGACAGGTTCAGACACAAAACCTGAGCCAGTAAGGCGATTCCACTTCTCCCTCAGGGAGTCGTAGTTTGCGGAGTACAGCACCTCGTCCATAGCGAGGATGCGTCCGCTTATCTGTTGAAGACTCTCCGTCTTCAGGTCGTGGAGTTGCTTTACCCAGTACTCCCGACCGGCATGGATTTCGTTCAGAAACTTGAGGAAATCCTGACTATTGTGCAAACGCTCTATCACTTTAGGGTCCATCATATGACTCTAGACATGACATTGTTGCTAAATAGGCAAGCACTAAAAGACCTGTGGTAGCATTTCGCCACGCAATCGCCAAGGCGCAAAGACGGCGGATCACAACTCTATGTCAGAAGTCATAACGTCAAACGCGGCAGACGCTAAACCAGCCGTGGAAAACAAGTCGATGTCGGACAAGGATTTCCTGTCCTCCCGCATCGCCAAGCTAACAGCCAAAGCCCAACCGGCAGAGGCCCAGAAGCCTGAGTCGGCTCCCAAAGAAGAGGAACCCAAGGCTGAGTCTCCCTCACAGGAGGGCGAAACGAAGCCAAAGGAACCAATCCCGAAGGAGGTTCTTTCAAAGGACGTAGACGAGCTAACGGATGAGGAGATTGCTGAACTAGCCCAAAAGGGTAAGAGTGGTCTACTCAAGCGAATCGCTGAACTGACTGCCAAGCGCAAGCTGGCTGAGGAGAAAGCGGCTTCCCTTGAGGCCATGATTTCTCAGGCCAAGCAGCAGATTCCTGAGCCGAAGGTTGAAAACAACCCCTACGCCAACGTAAATGACATTCAAGAGCTCCAAGCCAAGCGCAAGGAGGTCGATGAGGTCATTGAGTGGGCTGAGGAGGTGTTGTTCCGGTCTGAAGATATGTCCGCAACTGATGTTGCTGTGACTGTTGACGGAAAGGACTACACCAAGGCTGACATCCGCGAGTCCCTTCGCAAGGCCCGTAAGGCACGCGACAGATTTTTGCCCGCTCAATTCTCTGAGCTTCAGGCAAAAGAACAGCGCAACCAGCTTGAAAATGCTTTCAAGCAACAGGCCCGCAAGGAACTCAACTGGCTTGATGGTGAGGACAATGACATCCGTAAGCGTTTTGAGTCAATGGTTAATGACCCTCGTCTCAAGCGAGTAAAGGAGTCGGTCCCCGACATCGCGCCGCAGATTGAGTACCTAATCGCCCACGCTGCCAACTCCATGTATGGCCGTAGGCAGATTGATATGAACTCTCCCAAGAGTCCATCTCTCAATCCTCCGTCAAATCCCTCCACAACTGCTTCCGCAAGTGAGCGTGTTGATGGGCGGGTTGAAAAGTCCCTGAAGGAAGTCGAAAGCCGATTTAAACAAACAGGAAGTGCCAATGACTTCATCGCCCTCCGCGCAGCTCAAATCTCTAAACGTAAATTCTAATTAGTTATGTCATTCAGCAACACCTACGATACTACCTCTCCCGGTAGCGCGGCCCTCAATCGTGAGGACCTTCAGGACGCCATGTCGATGCTGGCTCCTGCTGAGACTCCAGTTCTCAGCTCTGCCGACAAGTTCAAGGCCAACGGCACGTTTGTTGAGTGGGGCGTGGACAAGCTGTCTACTCCGTCCTCGACGGCTGTAAGCGAAGGCGCTGATGTCACCGACTTCGAAGACAAGTTCGAGTCGGTTGCCCGCCTTGGCAACTACGTCCAGAAGCTCCGCCGTTCCTATCGCGTGTCGGACCTCCAGCAGGCTGTTTCCTCGGTTGGACCGCAGGACATCGCCCGTGCGGAGATGAAGGCCGTGAAGGAGCTCAAGCGTGACGTGGAGAAGACCCTCCTCGGAACGCAGGATCGTGCGGCTGAGAATGGTGGCGGCACCGCCTACACCATGCGCGGCCTCGGTGACTGGATTGATTCGGCTGGTCCGGCGGACGTTCCCGCTGACTACCGCACTCCGTCTGGTTCGATCCACGGCTCTGGCACGTTCTCGGAAACCGTTCTGAACAACCTCATCACGTCGATCTATCGCGTGAGTGGTGTGACGAACAGCCTGACGCTGGTTGCTGACACGGCCCTTCGCCGCGTTATCAGCGACTTCGCCCGTGCTGATTCCTCGACGGGTCCGATCCGTCAGTTCACGGCCACGCAGGGCTCCAGCCTCATCAAGCTGAGTGTCGGTCAGTATCAGTCGGATCATGGCATCGTCACCATCGTTGACATGAACCCCGACTGCGCTCCCGACACCACCAACAAGGACACCGGCTATCTGGTGAACCCCGAGTACTATGCGGTGGGCGAGCTCATTCCGCTGGGCTCCACCCGTCTGCCGAACCTCGGCGGTGGTGAGCGCGGCTATGTCGATTGGACCGGCACGCTGAAGGTTGCTCATCCGGGCGCCCACGGCAAGATTACTGTCCTCAGCTAACCATCAACCAAGGAGACCACTACAATGGCTAAAGTTGCTATCAATGAACTCGGTGCTTTCACCGATGTGGTTAAGCTGGACTTCAATGACCTGATCGCCATCGGCAACGGTGGCACCCGCGTCATTGCCAAGATTCCGGCCAATGCGGCGGTTGAGCTTGCTGGTGTGGCCAACACCGTTGACATCGCGGGCTCGTCCTCGCTGGTGATTGACGTTGGCACCACCTCGGCTGACCCGGATGAGTTCATCGACGCTCTCGACGTTGATGCCATGACTGTCCCCGTGTTCAACACGGGCGACCAGTTCACGTCGGGCTACAGCAAGGCGGTTAAGGCTGTCACGTCTGAAACCGAGGTTTACATCAAGGTTACAGACTCGGCTGTCGCCTCGCTGACGGCTGGCGAAATCGTCGTTGGCCTGCGTATCCTTGATCTGGCGAAGTTCGCCTAAGACCAAGGCACGCTGCTAGAATGGGGGCGCATCCTGAGGGGTGCGCCTCCTTTTTTTATGCACATACTCACCAGCTTGCCCGGGGAAGGGGCTGTCAAGGACGCCCTGATTCGGGAGATAAAGACGGGATTTGAGCTCATCAAGGCCAACGAGAAGAAAGAGGAAATCGTTGCGGCCCATGAAGCGAGCAAGTGGAAGAACCACAGAACAATCCCGGGTTTGGGTAAGGCCGTAGCCTTCTACCCCAAGGACGAGTATTTCAGACTGTTGCGAAAGTATGGGCGGCATGAGGTGAACAGCAAGGAGTTCATCCGCTACCATCAGAAGAAGTTCCCCCATTTGGCTCCCAATAAGATTTGATGCAAACCGACACCTACAGCAATCTACTGTCTTTGGTAAAGGGGCTTAGCGGCAATACGTCGTATACATCCGCTGAAGACACGCTGGTTGGCAGTTTCATCAACCGGCGCATCTACAACGCCTATCGCCGTAACGCCTACTGGCCCCGCTATTTGGTGCTGGGGGAGGCCCGTGCTGCCGCCAGTAGTGTCATCCCATTCGATCAGGCCACCCTGAACAGCATTGACACCTTCCTGCGTGTTTATGACGAGGCGCCATACGTCACGAACAGCGTGGACGAGTTTGAGTTCGTGGTGACGGCGGATGGGGCCAAGGTGATTAGCAACACGGATAGCCTTTCCACCTTCTACGTCGATTACAAGAAGCGCTGGGAGGGGGACTACAACAACACCACCAACCAGAACATCCCCCTTGAGTTCTTCCATTACGCCGCCCATTCGGCCTTTGCCGACTTCCTGCGGTATGACGGGCAGAACGAGAAGGCGGCGGCTGAGGAAGCCTACGCCGAAAGCCTTCTTGTGCTAGAATTGGAGAACGCAATGAACCAGCGCAATGCCAACCGAGTGGCCTCGCGGTTCCGCAGTCACGCTACATCTCAATCCCGTTTCTAATCATGGCTAACGCACGCATCGTCAACACTCCCTCGCAGGCTATTCCCCAAACGGGTGTTAGTCATGCCCAAGTGACCATCAGCAGCACCGCCGCAGCCATCTGCTCGTCGCTCAATGCCGACACCACACATGTGTTTGTTCAGTTTACGGGGGCTAATGCCCGCGTGACGTTCGATGGCTCCACCAATCCGACCACCTCCCTTGGGTTCCAGTATCCCGATGGCAGTACGGCCTATTGGACGCGCACGATGGCCCTGAAGGCCAAAGCGATTCGGGATGACTCCACGGATGTTGTGGTGGAAGTGCAAGAGCTCAACTACCTGTAATGCAATTTGACGTTCCAATCCTCACTCGTCCGTTCACCTCCAACAAGGGGCTCACCCCGATTGGATCGGACAGGGAGTTTTGGAGCGATGTGTTGATGAACCGCCCTCAGACGGTTGAGCCAGACATCATCTACAGCTTGGTAACGTCTTCTGGCGATAGGTTCGTAGATAGCAGCAGCAATCAATTTATAGCCGTAACCTAACATGGCCGACATCCGCATTAATTCCCTTCCCAGCACCGCAACTACGTCTGTTTCTGACGACTACGTTGCAATTGACGGGGCGACCAATGGCACGCGCAAGCTGAGTAGCTATTCGCCAACGTTTGGCGGCAACGTCACGGCTGCTGACTTCGTTGTTGGCGCGTCTGGGCCTAGCGTGAAGTCCTCCCTCGCCGCCCGCGCGCCGAGTCAGGGGCTGGTGTTCGCGGGAACCGGACCAGCGAGTTTCACGCTCCCGGCACTTGGGACGACGGAATGGACGTTTGCCGCGTGGGTAAACCCATCCGCGCTTTCCGCTGATCAGGGGTTGATCGGGGCAAATGCCAACACCGGCACCGACCGCCTTGGTATCCTTATTGACGCCACTACCGGGAAGATAACCCTCAACAGCGGATCGACAACGAACCTCACGAGTGCGGGTGCCTTGGTAGCAGGAAAGACGGCGAGTGTGGTAGTGTGGCGTAGTGGAGACACCGCATACGCCGCGATCAACGGAATCACCGAAACACTGGGATCGTGCGCTTCGCTCAACATTACCGAGACTGCGGCGTTTCTCGGAAAATGGTCGAACAACTTCCCGAACCTATTAACCGGCTCCCTCCGCGTCCTCATCTGGAA
>Ga0222714_10005666_pt1 | contig 11803 bp, 10 predicted proteins | sample C33_3DmetaG_FD_165048 | JGI IMG/M metagenome (GOLD analysis project Ga0222714, IMG submission 165048) | Estuarine water microbial communities from San Francisco Bay, California, United States - C33_3D | ecosystem: Environmental > Aquatic > Marine > Unclassified | place: USA: California... | reverse complement strand
GGAACTGGTGCATATGGAACTGCAGTTATTGGTGAGTATGAATATACTGATCCAGAAACAGGTAACACTTCAACGGAAACTGGAGTTCTTAGTGTGATCATAAACAATCCAGGTTATGGTTACCTTCCTGCTCCAGATGGAAGTGTTGGTGGTATGGGTAGAACTATTGCTGGTCGTTGTCAAAGTTTGATTCAGAAAGGATCTACTAAAAAATGGCAAGGTCCTTTTGAACCAGGTACAGTTCTTAATATTGAGATTGGGGATACTGTAAGACTTGCTGGTATTCCTGAGTATATTTCGGAAGAAAATACTTCTATAACAACACCACCATGTCCAGACACAGTAAGACCAACATCACCATCTTCAGTTTATCCTGTTGTTATTTCTATTGGTGATGTTGTTATTCGAGATCCTGGATTTGGATTTGTTCCAGGGGACACAATTACAGTAACACCTGATAATGGTGCAGACATAACTCCTATTATTACTGATGGATCAATAACCGGAATTAAAATCAATAATCCTGGAATTGGATTTACCGATATGCCAGTACTAACTCTAAATACCAATACGGGTTATAATGCTACTTTATTACCTGTTCTCTCATTTAAGAGAGTTAATGAAGACAATGCATTTGAAGTTCCGACAGGAACTGGTATTGTTCAGGTTATTGATTGTGTAGGTAAAAACTGATGGCAGAAGAAAAGATTTATTCTTTTAATGGATTCTCTACCACTGAAGGTGAGGTTCGACTTGGTGATGTGATGAAGAACAATGTCAAAATGGCAGCTATTGTTCGCAATATATTTCCAAGTTCTTTTAGAAGATCTCATTATATGGGTCTTCAGATGACTGGCAAACTTGCAGGATCTACTATCAATAGTGCTCCTGCATGTTATCAAATTTTATGTGGTGAACAACCAGTTAATGGTGTCTCATTTGTTGCATATGCAGAAAATGGTGACATGATTATTGGAGCACCAAAAGGAAGAATCCGAATGTTTGCTCAAGACATTGATATTATTGCTTCAGGTAATGGGACAGATACTGGGTGGGTTAATATTTTATCCAATGCAAAAGTGAATGTTGAATCTGGAACTGTTCAGTTGCAATCTGCAGATGCTTTAAGTTTGGGTACTGAAAGAAATTTAAATTTAAATGTTCCTGGAAGGTTTAAAGTTACTTGTGGATCAATGAAAGTCGTTGAAGGTGCTGACATTTCACCAGTAACTAGTCCTCTTGGAAGTGGTGTAAATACTATTAAGCAGCAATTAGAAGGTCTTAAAAAGTTGATTAAAAGTATAACATGATATGGAAGTCACAGATTTACATGTAGGAAAACAATTACAAGTTGTTTCTAATCTTCCTGGAGGAATACCAGGACCTCCTAATGTTGCTCATGGTGCAGGTGCAGCAGCAATTCCTGGTGCTGTTTGGGCAGATGGAGGACTTCATGTTGGAGCACCACTTTTTGCACCTGGAGAAACGGAAGTTGGTTTTTGTAGACCACCAGCAACGAATACGTTAGCATTTGCAAATTCCCTCAAATCAATCTTTGCAATTTCGGGAAGAGGTGGAAGTAATGGTGTTACTGATGTTATTATTGGAGATCCAATTGGACCTGTTGGTATTAGCGTAAATGCTACAATTATCAATATCATATCACCACTCACTAATGGTGTTGGTGCTCTTAACTGGACTGGAACAAAATCTTTTACTGGTGTAAAGCAGCAAACTGGATTAGAAGTTCGTTCTGGTGCTGTTGCTGATGTTGGTAAAGAATCTACGATTGGTAATGTTGTAGAAAGTGGTGCAAGGGTTATTAATGGGTCTTTAAATGTCACTAAGTCAATTACTACTGGATCCATAACAGCAAATTTTGGTGCATTTACAAAAGTTGCTGCACCATTCAAACAATTTGATATTCCACATCCAACAAAACCAAATCATAGATTGGTTCATACTTGTTTAGAGGGTCCAGAAATTGGAGTTTATTACAGAGGTAGATTAATTAATAATAATGTGATAGAATTACCCGAATATTGGCGTGGTCTTGTAGATCCAGAAACTATCACAGTAAATCTAACACCACATGAATCCTATCAAGAACTATTTGTGAAAACAATTGAGTGGGGAACTAAGATTTTTGTTGTAAATAATTCAAGCGGACCTATCAATTGCAGCTATACAGTTTATGCAAAACGATGCGATGTTGAAGATTTGGTCGTTGAATATGAAGGCACCGAAATGAGAGAGAGATAAAAATGGGAATTGCATCAGATATTATTTCAGAATTAAGTCAAAAGAAACAACAGGCATATGAAGGTGTTGAGTTTCTTCAAAAGAACATTCTTGTTAAGGATGTTAATAAAGAAAAGTATGATGCTGCAATCGTAAGTATTGATGCAGATTTATTTGTAGAAGTTAATAATGTTAATGATAAACTTCAAGATGTAAAAGATGCATACCAAGCACGGGTAGATGTTGGTTGCAGAACAGATATGTTCTGGAGATTGGTGAGTATCAGCACGTATACTGAAAATCCAGATGGAACTGGACCGGTTACAAACCTTTATAATTTAGAGGTGACAAGGTTATCACTTTCTGGTTATCAAGGTGTTGGACTTGGAACAACTGCAAGTGGACCAGGAACAGTTGGTTATGGTACAACAGGTGGCGCTACTTATTTTACAGAAGATGGACAAACCATTAATTATCCTCCTAGAAGTATTTTTGGATTTGAAGAGAAAAATCTTTATGGTCTCAAGTATTATGATGAACCATCGCAAAGAGATATTGGCGATACCTTCGTAACAAGTTTTATTGGAACAATCAGTATTGGTTCCAATGTTCTTACAGTGATGTCTCCAATTGGGTCTGGGACAACTTTAGGAATTACTACAGGTCAATTAATTACTGCAAATAAAACGGGCATCTTCCCAACATCTTCGGGAGAAATTGTTGCAATTGGAACCGCACTTGCAGATTTAAATGTTCTATCGGGTGTTGGAAATACTATTGGTATTGGAACAACAACACAATTGGTAAGCACACTTACATTAGATTCTGTTGTATCAGTAGGTGCATCAGCTCCAGAGCAAGATGGTTCTTATGTAACATTTACCGTGTTCCAAAGTCCAGCTGGTATTGGAACAACTGCTATTAGTTACTTTAGAATACCATTTACTTCCAATCCATTCAGTCCACAGTCATTGGGAATTATGAATAGTTCTCAGTATGGAATTGGTAAATCAGTTTTCTATGATAACTCTGGATACAGTTCTAACTTACAAACTTGGAGACCAGAGTTTGAAAGTCCAGAAATTAGTGATGACTTCCCTGCTGTAACAGAACCAGAAGTTGGTGCTGGTAAAATCTATTATACTGTTGGATTCTCAAGTTATCCTGCAGTTCCATTTGGTAGTGGAAGAGCACCTGAAGGAACTACAGTTGCATTAACTGCAGCACAGGTTGCATTAGTTACTCTTTATGAAAACCCATCTGCTTGCTCAACCCAAGAAACTAATTTGACAAACGCTATTTCAGATGCAAATACTGCAGAAGCAAATATCCAATCTGATCTTGGTGATTTTAACTATAAGATATCAGCAGTTAATGCAATGCGTGACTTAAGAACTGATATACAATTAGAAATCTGGGGTAATCGTCAAGCAATTGGTGGTCTTGCTGATGATATAGATAAGTATGATACTGCGATTGAGTATCTTGGCGTTACAACTATCACATCCTTATTACCATGATTACAATTAGTCATCCTTCAGTTAAAGATTATAACTTAAATCTTGAAGGTTTACTTGGACCCGAAAATGCTGTATTCTTTAGAGGTAGAGTTACAAGTAAAAATGAAATCAATCTTCCAAGTTACTGGGAAGCATTAGTAGAACAAACAACAATCTCAGTTCATTTAACTCCAATTGGTGCTCATCAGAATGTAATTGTAAAACGTATTGGTGAGAATAAAGTATTTCTTCAACCACAAGGAGGAATGCCAATTGATTGTTACTATTTGATTATTGGTGAGCGCAAGGATGTGCCACGTCTCAAAGCGGAACAAAGAGTTGGCACAGAGGACTGAGAGGTGCTATACTACTAAGGTAATCAAAGGACGACTGAATGCAAGACGAGTACCTGACACGTTGCGTGGTAGATCCAATTAAGCGAACCGTGTATCTTTATTCTAGTGAAGGTGATGAGAAAACTGTGACCTGCGAAACCGTTGAGCAGTTTATGAGTGTGTTGGACTTTGTTCGTGCTACTTGTGATGAAGACGTGCTTTCTTATGCAAACCCTCTATGAATCCTTATCGCATTAACTACAAAGCACTGAAAGAAGAACCAGTGAAAACCACACCAGAGAATGTAAAGGAAGCAAATGAGAACTTGTTTCGCGCAAAATGGAATCTTCCTCAAGCAGCAAAGAACTGTGGAATGTCACAAAAAGAAATGAAATTGACATTCTGGGAGTATCTCAAGTATAATCCTAGCACTTACCAAGCGTAAGTTTTTTGGGCGTGTAGTCCAGCGGCAGAGACAGGGAGCTTAAAACTCCTCCAGGGTCGGTTCGAATCCGACCACGCCTATTAGAAGTTTTTATTAACTTCTAAATAAACAAAAGTACGGAACCTTTATGAAGTACCGAATTGATACCAGATATGTTTGGTACAATGAAGGAACGCAAATAGTTCTGATGTACTTTATAAATCAAGTTCCTTTTACTTTTGATGAACTTCCAGATGATGCACTGTATGATTTGGAATTAGTTGAAATAGCAGATAACGAAAGACGCTACGAACCAGAGGATTTATACAAAACATCATTCTATTTGATTGATGAACAATGCCATCCTCTAATGTTTGAACTTGAACTGGAAAATCCAGAAATGTTACCTGTTGATTAATTTGCCTCTAAAGCATTGTGGTGATGCACCGCTCTTGTAAAGCGGAGACGACAGTTCAATTCTGTCTAGGGGCTCTTGAGTTCTATAAAACTCCAATGTCACTTATTTCACAACAAGATCGTTTGATGGCGATTGAAGCCCTTGAGTATTATGTGCAAAAACTAAAAGATGACAACTGCAACCAAGCAGCAATAACTTCCTTCCAAACCCTTCTCAACTGGGTTGAATTGGAGCATTTCAAACATGAAGATTAATCTCTGGTATTGTGATGATATGAAACAATGGCGTTGGACTTTAACGGATGGTTCCAGACCGATTATTCGTCAGGAATCTGGACAACGACCATTTCTCCGTGATGCTATGAATGATGTAGCAAATACAGTAGAATATATGTTAGAATGTAAGCAAAGCGAGTAATCAGTGAAATCTGACTATTATATTGAAAAAATCAGTAAAAAGGAAGCAGAGGAACTTTTACTGAAATATCATTATCTTAAAGATATATCAAAAACTTTTAAAAGTGGATATAACTACGGATTATTTAAAAAAAATGATTTTTCACCATTAAAGATTGGTGGTTTATTGGGAGTTTGTATTTTTACTGGACTCCCTGTTCCAGAAATAGCAAAAGGAGCATTTGAACTTGAAAGACACGAACAACAAGGACTCTTTGAACTCTCCCGATTATGCATCAGACCTGATACGCAATCTGATGAATATAACATCACTTCTTGGTTTGTGTCAAAAGCGATTAGACAATTTCGGAGAGATACTGAAGTTAAAGCAATCCTTTCTTATGCTGATTCAGATCACCATTCTGGTACAATTTATCGCGCTTGCAACTTTAAGTACTACGGTCTCACGGATCGAAAAAAAGATTTCTATTATTCAGACGGAACTAAACACTCTCGTGGAAAAATAAATGGTGCTGAGGGTGAATGGAGAAATAGAACAAGAAAGCATAGATACTTGATGGTATTTGATAAAAACCTTAAGGTCTTGTGGAAAGAAGAAAAATATGGTATAATATAAAGGTGTGAAGGAAGAGCGCACTTAATGTGCAGACAAGCATCCAGGTAACTGGGTGCTTTTTTCTTGTGATAAATAATCTATAACAGAACTTATCGTGCAAATAAGATGCCTCTCAGTCGTTTAGATAATTTCCTTAAGAATGCGCGTGGAAATATCTTATATGTTAATCCCAATGATTTAGACGCTACGGATAGCATTGAAAACCAAGGTAATTCACTTACACGACCATTCAAAACTATTCAGCGTGCTTTAGTTGAAGCATCAAGATTTTCGTATCAAAGAGGTCTTGATAATGATAGATTTGGTCAAACAACAATTCTTGTATATCCAGGCGATCACTTAATTGATAACAGACCTGGATGGATTCCTGATGGTGCTAATAGTTTTAAACTGAGAAATGGTACAACCTCAAGTGACTTTTCTCAGTTTGACTTATCTACTAACTTTGATCTGACGACTGATGGTAATGCACTCTATAAACTCAATAGTGTTCATGGTGGCGTAATTATTCCTAGAGGAACTTCTTTGGTTGGTCTAGATCTTCGTAAAACAAAGATTCGCCCAAAGTATGTTCCAAATCCTGAGAATGATAATATTGAAAGATCTGCTATTTTCCGTGTAACTGGTGCATGTTACTTCTGGCAGTATTCAATTCTTGATGGTGATCCAAGCAGTGTAGTATATAAAGATTATACAACTAACACATTTGTTCCTAACTTCTCTCACCACAAACTCACTTGCTTTGAGTATGCTGATGGTGCAAATCCAGTAGACATTGATGATACTTTCCTAACTTATAGTACAACCAGAACTGATCTGGATATGTATTATGAGAAAGTAGGACTTGCATATGGTCCTTCTTCTGGTCGTGAGATTGAACCAGATTATCCTTCATCTTCACTTGATATTCAACCAAAGATTGATGAATTCCGTATTGTTGGTCCAACGGGTGGAGAAGTTGGTATTAGCAGCATCAAAGCAGGTGATGGTGTAACATCATCTACAGTGATTACTGTTACAACTACTGATGTATTTGAGCAACTTTCTGTTGATACTGCGATTCAAATTAATGGAATTACTGCAACTGGATATGATGGACAGTATGTTGTAACTGATGTTGTTAATGCAAATGAATTTAAGTATCAAGTATCTTCTGCACCAAGCAATCCTCTTCCAACACCAACTGGAGCAACGGTAAATCTTTCTGTTGATACAGTTTCTTCTGCTTCTCCATACATCTTTAACATTTCATTGAGATCTGTTTATGGTATGTGTGGTCTTCATGCTGATGGAAACAAAGCAGATGGATTCAAGTCAATGGTTATTGCCCAATTCACTGGAATTGGTCTACAAAAAGATAATAATGCATTTGTAAAGTATGATCCAAATAGTGGAACCTACAAAGATGCTACATTTGCAGGAAATGAAAATATTCATACTGACTCACTAGCAGTTTATAAACCAACATACGAAAACTATCATATCAAGTGTTCTAATAATTCATTCCTACAGATTGTTTCTGTATTTGCGATTGGATTTGCACAACACTTTGTTGGAGAAACTGGTGGAGACCAATCAATCACCAACTCTAACTCTAACTTTGGTTCAAAATCTCTGATTGCATCTGGTTTTAGAAAGGATGCATTTCCTAGAGATGATGTTGGTTACATCACTCATATCATTCCACCAAAAGAACTCACTACTTCAACTACAAACATTGAATTTGATGCTATTGATGTTGCAGCAACAGTTGGAGTTGCATCAACCAATCGTCTATACTTATATAATAGAACTAACCAAGACGTTACACCTGATAATGTTATTGAAGGATATCGTATTGGTGCAAAAGAAGGTGATTCTATTCAGTGTCTAATTTCTCAGGGCGGAGCACCTGTTGAGTATTCGGCAAGAATCATTATTCCAAACACACAATTTACATCTGATGAAGTAACTTCAGAGAAGAAATTTGTAGTAGGAAGATCTGCTGGTATCAATAGTATTTCTTCTAACGTCATTACTCTTACCAGAGCACATAGTTTTATTGAAGGAGAGTCAGTTCGTTTCTTAAGTGATACTGGACAACTTCCAGACGGTCTTGAGAATAATAGAATTTATTACTCCATTACTTCTGGTATTGGTACAAACCAAATTAAAGTTGCAAAGACACTTAATGATGCACTGAATGGCCAAGAACTTACAATTAATGATAAGGGCGGAACAATCAATGTAGTTTCAAGAGTTTCTGATAAGAATTCTGGAGACATTGGACATCCAATTCAATATGATTCTGCACAAGGTCAGTGGTATATCAATGTTTCCACTGCAGCAACAGACAATAATCTTTATTCAACTATTGTATCTCTTGGTACAACAACTCTTGGCGCTGCAACTCCAAGAACTTATATCACAAGACAACCAGATACAAGAAACCTTGCAGACACAATTTACAAAGTTAGATATGTAATTCCTTCTGGTTCTGGTATTACATCTGCAAGACCTCCAATTGATGGATTTGTTATTCAGGAATCTGGTGATACTTCAGGAGAAACAAATGCTGAGGTTCAAACTTACTTCAGTCCAACTACAGTTTCTCTATCAAATGTAAGTGAGCAAAGAAACTTTAAGTTCGTTTCAAATGCAACATGGGATGGTTCTTTTGCATACTATCAAACAGAACTTCCACATAATCTATCTGTAGGATCTGTTGTTGAAGTTCTAAATGTAACCAGTACAAATAACACCACTGGTATTACAAGCACTGGATTTAATAATACATTTAGTGTTGTTGGTGTTAGTAGTGCTAAGTCATTCCAGGTTGCTCTTGGAGAGAATCCTGGAACATTTACAAACGATCTTTCAAATAGAACAACATCTCTTCCAAGATTTAAGCGTAAGAGATTTAATGATACCTACTACATCTATCGTTCTCAGGAAGTTCAAAAATATGTTCCTGGTGAACAAGATGGTGTTTATCACTTAGTTGTTCTGAATGCATCCAACAAACCATCCGTAACGCCATTCTCTGGACAAAACTTCTCACAACCTGTTCAGAATCTATATCCACAAACCAACCGCGACAATCCTGCATCTGATCCACAAGAATCGGTATCTTATGCAGTCGCAACTCCAGTTGGTCAGGTTGTAATTGATGATCCAAAGCATAGTGTTACAAAAGAAACAATTAACAAAAATCTAGATGATATTAATGTTGGTTTTGGAATTACTAATCTTGTTTCAAATGTAGCAGGAACTGCACATACCGTCTATACAAATATTGATCATGGACTAAACAGAATTACAAGAGTAAGTATTGCTAATAGTGGTACTGGTTATGGTAGCGGTTCTGCAGTATCACTTTACAATGCACGTCTTGTAGGATTTGCTGGTTCTACAACAGGTAACTATGCAACTGCAAGAATTACTGTTGATGGAATTGGTGGAATCACTGCCGTTAAGATTATGGACGGTGGTTCTGCATATGGTATTGGTAATACTCTTGCTGTTGTTGGTGTTGCTACTACTGCAGGATTTGTACAAGGTTATGTTACTGTTACTGATGTCTATGATAATACTGGTGATGTAGTCAGAATTACTGGTGTATCATCAGAATCTCTATCGCATTATAATCAACTCTATAGAATTACTTCTGTTCCTGTTGGAGCAACTAAAGAAATCATTGTTGCTTCTGCATCAACAGTTGGTAATGCTAACACTACTGGAGTTGGCGCTAACTTTACATCCGATGCTTTTGGATATCTTACTGGTGAAGCACTCAATGTGACTTCTCTTGTTTATGATAATGTTTCTGGTCTTGCAACAGTTACAACATCACAGAGACATGGACTTCGTGTTGATAACAAGGTTCGCATTGCAGGTGCAAATAGTAATTTCTATAATCGTGACTTTATTGTTACTAGAAACACTGACCTGAATAACTTTGTAATGAATGTTGGTGTCGGAACCAATGTTCCTTCAACATCTGGAACCATCTATGTCTATAGGAATGGTATTACTTCAAATGAAGGTAACGTAACAATTGAAAATGAAAATATTGGTGGTCGTCAAGTTGTAGAATATGCAGGTATTACCACAACTCTATCTGCAGTCATCTCAAGTGCTACTACATCTGACATTGAAATTCAAAACGTTTCTACATTAGATATCAATATTGGTGATTATTTACTAATTGATGATGAGATCGTAAGAGTCAAGACAACTGTAACTGCAAATCCAATCTCAGTATTCAGAGGTGTTCTTGGAACAAGAGCAACTACACACGTCATCAATAGCGTTGTTAGAAGAATTCGTGTAAATCCTGTTGAATTTAGAAGAAACTCTATTCTTCGTGCATCAGGTCATACTTTTGAATATCTTGGTTACGGTCCTGGTAACTATTCAACTGCACTTCCTGAGAGACAAGATAGACAACTTTCTTCAGTAGAAGAATTCCTTGCCCAATCTATCAAGTATGATGGTGGTATCGTTGTCTATACTGGTATGAACAGCGATGGTGACTTCTATATCGGTAATAAGAAAGTCAGTTCTGCAACTGGTCAGGAAGAAGTATTTGATGCACCAATTCCTACAGTTACTGGTGAAGACATTGCACCAACAGGTGTAAGTATTGGATTTGATGTTCTTTCACCGCTTGAAGTTTCTATCAGTCGTTCGCTGAGAGTTGAAGGTGGTCCTGATAATAATATCATTTCTGAGTTTGATGGTCCTGTTATTCTGAATAACAAACTGACTTCTACCTCCGATAAAGGTATGGAAGCAGCATCCATCTTCCTGCAAGGTGATGCAACAGTTTCTAGAAAATACACTGTTGGTATTGCAACTCCTTCTCTTGCAGGTAACTCTGGAGACATTGTTTATAATGCAACTCCAGACAAAGGTGGATATCTTGGATGGGTTTATACTAATCAAAACGATTGGTATCGTTTCGGTAATGTTAGTTTGTCGCAAAACAGCAACATTGCACTCTTTGATCAGGTTGGTATTGGAACCACTGCTGTTGGAGATTTAACTCTGAAGGTTGGTTCTGGTTCTTCTGAGTTCTTTGTAAATGGTTCTGGACAAGTTGGTGTTGGAACAACATCAACTCAAGGTTATAAGATGTATATCAATGGTTCTGTTTATGGTTCATTCTCAGGTGACGGTTCTGGATTAACTAACCTTGATAGTATTTGGGAAGCAGATGGAACTGATACATTTATTTACGATAGAGATAATATAAATCACTTTGTTGGTGTTGGAACTAGCATTGGAGTTACTGCACAACTTCAAGTTGCTGGTACTGCTGCAACATCTCTTTATGTGAAGAATGGCTCACGTTTTATTTCTACTGCAACTTTTGAATCTGAGGTATCGGTTGGCGGTACATTAAGTGCAACTAAGTTTAACCTAAATGGACCAACACAAGGTTACATTAATGCAGGTGTTACAACTTCTGGAATTATTCATGTAGGTGTCGCAGGAACTGTACTTAATGTAGATGTATCAACAGCAAATGTTGGTATCGGAACTACAGTTGTTAGATCAAAACTTGATATTGAAGGTAGAGTTAGATTAAAGACCTACTATGAGCATGTTCATGCAGTTACAAGTTCTTCAAATGTTGTAACGATTGATCTGTCTGAAGCACAGAACTTTACTCTAACTGTAACTGAAAATGTTAACCAATTCACAATCACAAACATTCCATCAGAGTCAAGTTCATTTACATTAAAGATTACTCAAGATTCTACTGGTAATCGTGCAGTTGGAATTGATACATTTAAAACTTCTGGTGGTGTTGATATTCCTGTTTATTGGCCAGGTGGTGGAGTTCTTCCAATCGTAACTCCAACCGCAA
>Ga0222714_10005664_pt1 | contig 11805 bp, 9 predicted proteins | sample C33_3DmetaG_FD_165048 | JGI IMG/M metagenome (GOLD analysis project Ga0222714, IMG submission 165048) | Estuarine water microbial communities from San Francisco Bay, California, United States - C33_3D | ecosystem: Environmental > Aquatic > Marine > Unclassified | place: USA: California... | reverse complement strand
CCATCCAATCAATCAATCAATCAATTCCATCAGTCACCCATGGCACACATCGCTTTCGCCCCGCCAGACGACGACGACGCGTCGACTCGCGCCGCGCGTCCATTCAATCCATTCAAACACCGCATTCTAACGCCAGCGTCGATCGTCGTCGTCGCCCTCGAGCGTTGGACATCGCGCTCGCGTCAATCGTCGTCGTCAATCGTCGTCGTCAATCGTGGTCTATCGTCACACGCGCGCGCGCGGGGTCGACGAGGTCGAGGCCAAGGCCAGGGCGACGACGACGAGGACGACGACGTGGTGGTTGTGGATTCCGCGGTCGTCGTCGGCGCGTCGGTGCGTCGGTCGTCGGCGGCGGCGCGAATTCGCATCATCGCCCATCCAGTCATCCATCCATCCATCGGTGACGCCGTCGACGACGACGGGGCATGTGCGCGCGGTGTCGGCGCGCGAGGGTGGCGTCGGGGGCGTCGGATGCGCGCGCGGTGCGCGTGACGGCGGACGCGGGCGCGTGGTGCGCGCCGTGCGCGCAGGATGATGATGATGATGTTCGCGACGATGATGTGGCGGCGGTCGATGATGCGTCGTGCGTGGACGGCGCGACGTACGATGTCGTCATCGTCGGTGCGGGCGTGGGTGGGTGCGCGTTCGCGCGCGCGTACGCCGACGCGATGGGCGAGGACGAGGACGATTGCGGCGCCGACGCGGCCGACGCTTCTCGCGCCGCGGAACGTCGTCGTCGTCGATACGGACGATCCTCGTCACCGTCGATGCTGTTGATTGATCCGACAAACGTGGCGAAATCGGCGATAGTTGCGGAACGCGTGACGCGCCGGGCGGCGCGATTCGCGGTGGGGGCGTCGTCGCTGGCGAGTTTTTCGGCGCGCGGGTGCGCTCGAGCCCGCGCCGCCGTCGTCGGACACGACGCCGCGCAGCGCACGCTGACGCTGGACACGGGCGCGCGCGTGCGGTACGGTGCGTTGTGCGTGGCGACGGGCGCGCGGCCGAGGCGCGCGGTGCCGGCGAGCGTGGACGCGCTCGAGGTGCGCGACGTCGAGAGCGTGGACGCGCTCGCGCGTCGCGTGACGAATGCGAACGCGACAGCGGTGGTTTTAGTCGGGAACGGTGCGATTGCGCTTGAAATTGTCGATGCGCTGTGTGGTGTGGGCGTGGCGTCGACGCGCGCGATGGAGGCGTGCGAATTGGTGTGGGCGATGAAACACGACGCGTTGGGCGACGCGATGTTTGACGCCGACGCCGCGGATTTCTTTGGGCGGATTTTGCACGCGCGGCGGAGGATGAAGGCGGCGGCGCGCCGCGCGACAGAGGATTGGGCGATATACCCAAAGGTAGTCGCCAATGACGACAAGGACGAGGACGACGACGGACGCGATGCGAAGCGCAGAATGTTGGGGTCGTCGGCGGGACCGGATTGGACGTCTCGCTTTCGCGCACGATGCCGCGACGGCGGCGGCGATGCCACGGCGACAACGGCGACGCATCGCATGAAGTTGACAATCATCAAAAATGCCACCATCGCCGACGCGCACAAAGACGGCGCGCGCAATGTCATCACGCTGAGTAACGGCGAGACGCTCTTCGCGGATGTCGTCGTCTCCGCGGCGGGCGTCGAACCCAGATGTGATTGGCTCGACGCTCGCGATGCCCCGCGGTCATCCATCGACGGCGGCATTCTCGTCGACGAGTGCATGCGCACCACTGGGCCGTACGCGGACTCCATCTATGCCGTCGGCGATGCGTGTTCGATGGAGGCGCGCTCGCGCTCGAGCGACGCGCCTTGGTTTCAAATGCGTTTGTGGAGCCACGCGGCGCAGACTGGCGCATTCGCCGCAAAAGTTCACGCCGGTGTGTGCGACGCCGACGCATTTGGGTTTAATTTTGAACTTTTCACGCATGTCACGCAATTCTTTGGCCTGAAAGTGGTCTTGCTCGGCGCGTACAACGCGCAAAAGCTCGACGACGAGCCCGCCGAAGACGTCGCGACGTACCAGCGCGAACGCGTGGATGAAGACAATCCTTCCGCGTCAACGTACGTTCGCGTGCTGTTGCTGCGTGGCAAAATGAAAGGTGCCGTGCTCATCGGCGATACCGATCTCGAGGAAACGTTTGAGAATCTCATCATGGATGGCGTGGACTTGTCGCGGTTCGGCCCGGCGCTGCTCGATCCCGAATTCGACGTCGAAGACTTTTTCGATTAGCCACCGTCGCAGGGCGCGCGCGATGCCCGCCGCTGTGTAGCGAATAGTAGTAGAAGGACAATCGTTAGGCAACGTGACTGTCGTCATTCGACGCAGACACACGCCAACGGTAGTACAGTAGCAAACAATACGTCTCTATGTATCTAGTATTTCAAGTCGACAATTTTCTATCCACCCGCGGCGGTCTCGCCTACAAACTCTTCCATCTAACGACCCATCACGTTTTGGCGGCAGCGATACCACTACGCACCACTACCACATAACACAACTAGTGCGGTTTCGGCTTGAACCCATCCACCGCAAAGTTTCTCGACGCCGAAGGAATGACGACTTCGCATCCATCCAGCGGCCCCTTCGCGCAGCTCACTTGACACCCCAACCTCGACGTCTCCGTCAACCCATACGCCAAATCTAACATATCATTCTCATCATCACACGCTTCGGGGAGCGATGCGAACACGGCTTCGGGAAGCACGACGTGACAAGTGCTACACGCGAGCGAACCTTCGCACGCGCCTTCGAGCTCGACGTCGTTCGCGTGCGCGGTTTCCATCAAACTTTCCCCAATAATCCCTCGCACGGTTTTCCTATCGCCATCGCGATCGATGAATGTGATTTCTATCGAGTTCTCCGCCGTGGCTTTGGTTTTCCCCCCGCCGTGTGCGGCGGCGGTGGACGTGGAGACGGCGCGAATGGCGCTGGACGACGTCGTCGCCGCCTCCAGGGTCGCCGCGAACCGGGACGCCGCGCGGCGTAGTGCGTGCCCGCGCATGTGCGCGCGCGAGCGATGCGTGCAAACGACCCGTCGGATGCCGCGAGCGTTGTCGGCGGCGACGCAAAAAGTTCCCCGCGTCACGGTATGGAGTTGAGCTCGCGCGCGGAGCTCGCGAGGCTGAGACAAACGTCGGTCGAGCGCGCGGCGTCGGGAACTTCTAATTATGTCATCTACAATGAATCGCTAGGCAGTGTTGCGATGAGGGGTGATTAGTGTGGGCTATACGTAAGTCATCGACGCTAATGTGCGGCGACGAGCTCCAATACGGGAATTTCTACAAAGATGCGCTTCGTAAGAACGTCTTCGCGGGCGACGCCCCCCTGGGGCGTTTCGGCGCGTTTGATGCGTACACATCGACGACGGAACCACGCATGCGTGCGCGCGTGCGATTGCATGCTCGCTTAGATTTCATCCTCACCGAAAAGCGTCTTTTCAAACGCTTCGAGATGCTGGTAATCACACGGTTTGATTTTCACCGCCGTGTGGCCGCGCGGATACCGTCGAGCCAACGCGACGACGGCGTCCCGAAGGCGCCGGCGTTCGCTATACATCAAGTACGCCACCGCCACCGAAGGCGCGCGCGAATGACCCGTCATGCAATACACGAGCACGCGTGACGGAAACGCATCGTCTGCGCGTTCCGCTTTGACATGTAATTCCTCTAGAATCCTCACCGTCGCGCTCAAATCCAACGCGCTCGCGTCGCTCGCGGCGCTCGGCGCGGTAAACACGGTAATATCTCTCGAACTACAGCACGGCGTACACGCCGGAACAGCCTACACACACAGATAAAAACACACCACACCTCGTCAGTACGATCCCGTCGCGACAAGAACCCACGACGCGCCACGAAAGACGCTCGACGCGTCGCGCGCGCGCGAAAAGTCACCCCCCCCCTCCAATACTAATCCACAAAATTCCCTCCCCGCGCCCACGCGCGCGCGCGTCTCGCCTCGCGCTCGCGCACGTACATTCATCACGGTTCGTATGCCGCATTTTATCAGCACATCAATGTTCGACGTGTGTTCGAACGCGCCGATGCACAAAAACTTATCGATGACTTCGACGATGGGTTCCTTGCCGCTCGCATCCATGGTGGTGCCGCACGCGCCGTTACCGTTGGCGCGTTCGACGCTTTCGCTGCATCGGCGGTAGTGGCCGCATTGGTGGCACGTGGAACCGGGCGCGTGGGCGTGGCCGCACGACGGGCAGTCGTCGTCGGGCGCCATGATGTGACGAGCAGACGACGCGCGCGCGCATGGGGCCCATGGATTTTCTCCCCAGGGGGGGGGGTCCATGGATATATTTCATACCACAAAACACACATGCTATACGTGCGATTTAGTCCCCGAAATTCTGGTATATGATAAATGATAATTTCATGGGGTGGAGTATGAGAACTGGAATGGATTTCGAACAGACACCCGCGTGTGTCCGGGCATCAATATGATCTATATAGAGGGTTGTGTACTAGTATACGTATACGGACGTTCGCGTGGACACCCATTGTGAATTATATAGAGGGTTGTGTACTAGTATACGTATACGGACGTTCACACGCACACGGCGCGCGACGTCGTCGTCCGCACACGCGCGCGCGCCATGGCCGACGCCGCCAGCGACGACCTCCTCGCGCACATCGACACGCGCGGCGTCGAAGTGCTCAACGCCATCGACGACCGCGCGTGGACGAAGATCCTCGCCGCGGGCGAACGCGATCAGGACACGTTGGAGCTCGTCACCGATGACGACGAGACGTGCATTTTAAGCGTCCCATTCACGACGAACGTCAAGCCCACGCACGTGGTCATCGTCGGTGGCGGCACGAATGGCACCGACGTTTCCGCGTGCGCGATGGTGAAGGTGTTCGTGAACAAGCCGTCGCTTGGGTTTGAGGAGTGCGCGAAGAAGACGCCGGCGCAGACGCTGGACGCGCGCGAAGGCGCGAGCGCCGGCGGCGTCTTCGAGCTCGATAAGACGGCGTTCGATAACGTGCGGACGTTGACGTTTTATTTTGAAAGTAATGTGGGCGATACTGAGCGCACGAGCGTGAGGAGATTGGAGATTCGTGGGCGGACGATGGATGCGGCGGATGTGAATCAGTTGAAAAAGTGCTGAGGCGCGTAAGAGCTCGCGTTTGGGCGCGCGTTTTTGGGCGCGGGGTGTGTGTGCGTCGTCGTTGTCCTGGTCGTCGTAGCGTATGCGACGATGATGACGATGATGACGATGGACGATGGAAACCCCGAGGAGGAAAACGCTCCCGCGAGTTCGAAGATTTAAACAAAAAAAAATAGCCGCGAGCCGACGGATTTGAGAGTCGCGTTTTGACCGCCACGAAGCGACCTCGTGCGTGCGCGCCCATGGCGCGCGCGCGCGCGATGTGTGCGCGATGATGTGTGACGATGCGATGCGTAAATTGGTGGTGTTTGTACGCCACCGCGCATCGCGTCTGATTAAAAAATCGTGGTTCAAAAGCGCGTACGATGACCGAATGCAAACGTTCGCGGCGCTTGCAATGTACATAGATGATGCGTCCACCAGACGCGATGACACGTTTTCAAGGCGTCATGCATGCATGCATGCGTTTGAAATATTAATGCTTAGCTAAATTAGAGCCATGCTGACGAATGCGCTAAACGCTAAACATCTACGCGCGCGCGGTTGTATCGCGCGTGTGCGAGGCACCCGACGGCATTGCGCGCCTCTCGCGATGACCACGGCAAACCCCATGCCCGCGCTCGCCCCAGACGTGGGCTACGCCTTGAGCGGGCTCTTCATTGTCAATGTGCGCGGGGATGTGCTCATCTCGCGCGCGTATCGCGACAACGTTGAGCGGCACTTACTCGATGCATTTAGAAGTGAGATCATCGATGCGCGCGGACAGGCGAGAAGCACTCGCTCCGCGCGTCGTAACGGCAATCTGGACGCACCGATGCGCACGATAGGATCGGCAACGTACATGTTCAAGCGCTGTAACGACGTCTACGTCGTTGGCGTCACGAGAGGCGCGTCGAATGCGATGTTGGGGTTTACTTTTCTCTCGCACGTGTCGCGCCTGTGCGCGCACTACTTTGGCGCGTGCACAGAAAACGCCATCCGAAGCAATTTCGTGCTGTTGTACGAGTTGTTGGACGAGATTTGCGACAATGGATACCCGCAAATCACCGCAGCGGAGGTTTTGAAGACGTACATTACGCAGAGAAGTTCAACGAGAGACGCGACGCGCGAGCAAATCGCGAAACAAGAGCTCGCGGACCAGCGCGCGGCGGTTGCTGCGGCGAAACAAGTCACCGGTGCGGTGCAGTGGCGCCAGGAAGGGTTGGTATATAAAAAGAATCAGGTGTATTTAGACATTGTGGAGAGCGTGAATATGATGATGAGCGTAGAGGGAACGGTGTTGCGGGCGAGCGTTGCGGGAGCTATTTACATGAAAACCTTCTTGACGGGTATGCCAAACATTAAAGTCGGGTTGAACGACCGATTAAGCGAAGAGACGCGCGCGAGTGCGCGTGGGGTGGATATCAACGCCAGCGCGGCGACATCGAAGAGATTTATCGAGCTCGATGACTTGCAGTTTCATCAGTGCGTTCGGTTGAATAAATTTAGCAGCGAGAAGACCATCGAATTCACGCCACCCGATGGCGAATTCGAGCTCGTGCGCTATCGCGTAAGTGACGGCATAACGCTTCCGTTCAAGCTGATGCCGGCAGTGAAAGAACTCGGACGGACGCGCTTGGCGGTGACGGTAAACTTGAAGTCGCTGTACAGCGACAAAACCGTCGCCACCGAGGTACGCGTACGCATCCCCGTTCCCAAGCACACCGCTCGAGCCATCGTCAACGCGACGGGTGGCAAAGCAAAGTATGTACCTGAAGAAAACTGCTTGCGTTGGAAAATCAAGCGTTGCGCCGGTCATGAAGAATTCCAACTCGACGCCGAAGTCATCCTGGCCAACACGTTGGAGGAGCGCAAGCCGTGGGTACAACCCCCGATTAACGTCGAGTTCCAAGTCCCCATGTTCACCGCATCTGGCTTACGCGTGCGTTTCTTAGAGGTCACGGACACGAGCGGGTACGACGTCACAAAGTGGGTGAGGTACTTGTGTACGTCGGGCGGCCGAGGCGAACGCTCCGGCTCTTACGAGATTCGCTGCGCGTAATAACATCAAAGTAGTGCTCCGTTGCTGGCGCCGCTATAGAGCGAGACATATACATCGATACATCGATGCCTCGCATTTTGTAAAACAACACCAAATCTATATAGCACAGTGAGAATACAACGCACGCGCCCGTACGCGCGCGCGCGCTTTGAGACCGCCCGCGGTCAGCGCTTCCTCAGACGCGGGCGCACCACTATCGCGCACACCGACGCCGTTTGCACTACCATCACCGCACGCAGCCGTCACTCAAACGCACATGTTCGCCACACGCGTCTCGTCGTTCGCCGTCGGCTTCTCTGCCGCCTCGGCTGCGGGGTTTTACATCATTAAACAGGATATTCAAAAGAATCACGAAGCGCTCGCGAAGGAGTGCTCCTCCTTAGTCGCGCGCGTCAAAGCCCTCGAACAGGCATCGAAGGCGTGAACATACATCAGTAAGGTGAGAAGTAGTAGTAGTAGCGAGCGGCGGTGATAATGTCAAATACAGAGCTATAGGAATAGAAACGATTAACGCGAACGTTCGCGCGTCAGGCGCGCACCCTCAGCGAGCGCGTCTTTCACCGTCGGTGCGGGAAGACACACGACTTTATGCGCGCACCAGTCTCGCTTTTGACACTCTGGGGTGCAATAGTATGTTGTTTTGCATTGACTGCATCGTCGCGCGCGGTCGGTGTACGCGAAGCACGCTCTGCACGTGCGAAGTTTCATTTTGCGCCGGCCTTCTCCATCCTCTCCGTCTTCGGCGAACGCCTTTGCGTACTTTGCCCGAGCAGCGACGATGGATGCCATGATGTCGTCGTTCTCGGCGAAATCGGGAAAGACGTCCTCTTTCGTGATGCGCGGCGCCCAGTGTCGATGCTTACGCGGGACGTGGACGGCGTCGCGGAGTAATTCGGCTCCGGTGCGACCAGTGTCGTCGAGCATTTCGGTGATATCAGACGTGAGCAAGTCATACCTTTTCAATATCTCGATCGCACCGGACGCTTGGCGTTCGCACGCCCAATGGTAGGCTGTGCGACGGCGGCTGTCGCGCACGGCCATGAGATTCTTCATGGATGGCACCGAGAGCAAAATGATTTCTACGTACTTTTTCATGTCGTGCAAACATGCAATCATGAGCGCTGTGGTCGACGCGCCCTGCAACGACGTGTCCCCGAGTTCTGCATGACGTTGTAGTACGTACTTGATGCACGCTTCATGTTCATTCGCGAGATCGCCGCGACCAGGCTGGCGCGCCTCGTCGCGAGCGACGCCGTCCAAGAGATAGAAGAGCGGAATCCATCCCAGCCGACACCGACTGAAGAAATCGGCTCCCGCGGCATCCAACGCCTTAATCGCCTCAAGCTCGATGCAATTTCCAAGCGCGGTATGTAATGCCGTACGCATGTCTTCTGCGTCCACAGCGTTGCAATCCACCCCACATGTGTCTAGGAGAAGCTTAATAACGCCCACGCGATTTCTGCGTCGGCACGCGAAATGCAGCGGCGCGCCGTAATTCTCCAGAGCGATGACTGAGAACGGCTTCGCCGTTTCAAATTCCGGATACTTTAACATGAGACGCGAGATAAAATCAACATCGTGTCCTTTGTCGCCATCGATGGCGTACATGAGCACGCTTCGTTTTTTCTCATCCAGCAATTGTTGGTTTGTGGTGCTTTTGTGGCGTCGAAACGGGTGCAAATTACCTCGAAAAGCGGCCGCGTGCCACGGGCTCACTCCACCCGTGTCCACCATGAAATACTCCATATACACGCTCATATACCGCTCTGCACTCCAGTGACTGACGTCCAGCTTGTGGAAACATTGCGCAAAGGCGATTAACTTGCGGAGTTCGTGATTGTCTTCGCGCTCGGCGATGTCTTCGAGTCGCGTCAGCGCAAAGGCGTTCCCAAACTGCGCGGCGTAACACGCGACGTGCATCGTCGTCTCATACGACTCGAATGCATGCTCCAGAATGACGTCTAAAATACTTTCAGGGAGAGAAATGGCAAACGCGAGCGCCGCGGGCGAAGGTTTCGTGCGAGAATCGGATACAAAAGCGTCGCTCCCAGCGTCTAGAACGAACTCAACCATCTCAGCCGTGGGCTTTGGCGCGAGAATGGCCACGCGCGACGGCTCGAAATCGGCGTCTCGCCAGACGTTCAACACGGGTTCGCACTCTTCACACACTGTTTTCGCATCGTCGAGGCGACCGCGGTAGATGGCGGTCAATAAAGCGCGTCTGACGGTTGACATTCGGCGAGTCGCGAAATGAAGAGTTGACCGACGGGCGCGACGCGTTGAACACCATCGATTGAGTATATACGCGAAAATCGTCGCGATAGAAGCACAAAACACACAAACATAGTGAGAAAGAGAGAAAGACGCTGCTGGAGTTGTAACTAACGATGTCGTAACGATTGCAAATTCTAAAAACTGAGTACATGTCATGTCGCGCTCGCGTCTCGAGCTCCGCGCGCGCAATCCCATTCCATGTGGCGTGCTACTTCCTTAATTTCAAGCGCTCATTAGCGTCATATTTGATCGTTTCGACGCCATTTTTGTCTACAATCTTCACCAAGTAATCTTTCGGCGCCGTGACGAGACGCTCGCATACTTCGCCGACGCACAAGTCAATCAAATCCATCGCTTGCCCGCGAGACATGTTCGGTACCCAGTGCTTATCAAAAAGCGACAAGCAAAACATCCCACCGTATCCATGCCCACCTGTGTTCACTTTGTGACTCGTGGCGAGGTAATCCATGAAATATAACTCTGGACCGATGCCTTCGTCGTACCCAGCCAACAAACAGTTGACCTGGTACGGGCCCGATCGCAACGCCGTCGCCAACTCATTCCTCGCATAGTGCGCACACGCCGCCGTGTCCAACGAGTGTTGATACTTCAACCGGTACAGCCGTATGTTCGCCTTCAAATACTCTCCGTACGCCACACAATCGCCTCGCGGACCGCTGATCGCGAGCACCTTGGTCGCGTCCAGCTCCACCGTCTTGTCCACGTCGTGGCTCTGCACGATGATTTGCTGCGCCGCCGTGCAGTCGGTGACGACGACGGCGAAGTCATACCCCACGAAACCGAACACGACGTCCATCGCGCGCGCGTTCGCGGGTTGTTCTCACTCGGTGGTTGTGAATTCGTGCGCTCGAACGAGATCGAATCCAATCAATCTGCGCAACGTCTCGCGGCGCGGTGCGGCGGCGGTGCGCGCTGCGAACGGGACGATGTGTGGCGTCGCGTCGTGCGCGGTGGGACGGTGAACGACCGGGTGCGAAGTCGTGCGTCGCACGCGACGAGTTTTGGCGTTGGATGTGCACCGCAAGCGCCTCAGAACATCGCACGCCGGTGATCCGCGTGCCGCGGTCGCGACGCGCAGCGCCGATACCGACGGTTGGGTGATACCGCGCGCTTGTCGCCGCGTCGTCTGCTCGCGCGATGTCGGAACCGAAGAGGTACGCGATGGTGTGCGCGGCAAACTTTAATCGCTCGATGCAGGCGCACAGCGTGCTCGCCGGGGCCAACTTAAACGTTAAATCCTACGGCGCCGGGCGCGCGGTGAAACTTCCGGGGGCGACGAAGGATGACCCGAACGTGTATCCATTCGATGAGATCACGTACGAGGACATCGCGGCGGATTTGCGCGCACAAGGGGCTGAGCACGTGAAGGAGTTTGAGCGGCTCGGGATGTTTGAAATGCTTTCGAGAAACGCCGGGATTAAACCAAAGCCTGAGCGGTGGCAGACGCATAGTGGTAAGGAGCAATTTGATGTCGTCGTGTGTTTTGAAGAGCGCGTGTTTGATTTGGTGATTGCGGATTTGAAGAGTAAGGGTGGGAACTCGGAGGCGGTGCTCGTGGTAAACTTGGACGTGCGGGACAGTCATCGAGATAGTTTAGAAGCGGCGCCGCAAGCGCTGCGATTGTGCCAGGCGCTCGAGGCGAGTGAAGACTGGGAGTGCGAGGTTGATGAGATTTTAGATGCGTTCGAGACGCAGGAAGGCATGCGACCGTTGTACTCTGTGTGTTACTTTTAGAGGGAGACTGGAGAAACTCGTGGTGAAAATAGAATTTTGTTATACACGTACATTATCGTAGCAAGGCATTGATGACGCGGTCGCACACTAACTGGCGACGCGCGGCATCTGAAATGGGCTCGCCCGAGGATTCGGTGAGCAAGAATCTATGCACTTCCTCTTGAATGGGCTGGTCCACGGTGCGCGGGTCGATTAAAATGTCAGCCTTAAACACCATGATCGCTAAGTCTTGCAAAGCCTCGGTGACATTGAGCAGCACGCGCGGTCGCGTGTGTCCACCAATGTCTAAAGGTGCGAACACTCGCAGTTCGCTCGTCAAATTATCCGTTGGTGTGGCGAGCATTTGCACCACAATCGGTCTGTCGACGTGCTCCTTGTATCTCGAACACAAATAATCCGTCTGCGCCTCGCTGGCAATATTTCGAGTGAACAGCGCGACTTCGCATATACCACCTTCGATTATTTCAATCTTGGCGTAGCTCACGGACACCTTGAGGTCTTTCGACACGCGCAAGCAATCGTATAGCAAACCTTGACGGTCCCGCGTTCTGATTTGGAAAACCGTGTGCGCGGGCGACATCAAGTTGTCCACCTCCACAGTGGTTTCAAAGCTAAACTCTGGGCTT